>Ga0075421_100004313_pt1 | contig 17178 bp, 12 predicted proteins | sample SoiMetdeltSBSDD5_FD_75292 | JGI IMG/M metagenome (GOLD analysis project Ga0075421, IMG submission 75292) | Bulk soil microbial communities from a Populus tree surrounding site in Tennessee, USA - Soil MetaG P. deltoides SBSDD5 | ecosystem: Environmental > Terrestrial > Soil > Tree plantation...
GTTCGGTGGATCGGTGGGGGCGTGGTTCTGCCAGATCGGCGCCCCGCGGCTGGTCGACCAGTTGCGCGCCGATCCGTACTTCAAGGACCGGGAGATCGTCCCGCTGTGTTTTGCGCACGAAGGCTACAAGCAGCCGCAGCAGGCGCTTGTTCTTGCCTACTTCCTGTCGATCGGCCAGGCCTACGACCTGGTCGTGAACATCGACGGGTTCAACGACGTCGCCCTGGCCGCGCTCAACAACCAGCAGGGGCTGGATATCTCGATGCCGAGCGTGCAGCACCTCGACCCGCTGATTGCGCTGGTGAATCGATCAGCGCTGACGCCCGAGAAGCTGGGTTCGCTGGCCGCGATCTTTCGCGACCGGCAGACGCTGATGGACCTGGCGGGGTGGATTGCGGCGAACCGCAGCGCGGCAGTGAACGTCGTGCTCGATTGGTATTACCGCCGGGCCTCGGCGCGGTACAGCCGGGAGCTCGGACGGTTCAGCAACCTGCCGGCGAACCCGCCCGAGAACGCGCTGATCCAGGCCACGCCGTCGACGCAGGAGCGCGAAGGTCCGATGGTTTTCTCCGACCTCGCCGAACTGTGGTCCGGCGCGTCGCTGTTGATGGATCAGATGGTGGAGGCGAGAGGCGGCGCCTACTTCCACTTTCTGCAGCCGAACCAGTACTTCACGATGCGGCGGTTCGGTTCCGCCGAAGCCGCGACCGCGATCAACGCAGCCTCGCCCTACAAGACCAGTATTGAAAACGGCTATCCGGCGCTGATTGCCACGGCGCCGACGCTGACAGATGCCGGGGTGGCGTTCGTTGACGCGACGGGAGTGTTCGACCGGGTGGAAGCCGCGGTTTACATGGACGACTGCTGCCACTACACGCTGGAAGGGAACCGGGCGCTGGCCGATCTGATCGCGGCGTCGATCCTGGCCACGCCCGGTCCCTGGAAACCATAGCTACGTCATCGGCTGGAGGCCCGCCTGCTGCAGCTGTTTGCCGCGCGGGCTGTCGGCCGGCACGAATCGCTGCACCCGCTCGCCGTTGAACACCTCGCCCGTGTAGATGTTGCCCTGCGAGTCGATCGCGATCATGTGCAGGCCGAACCACTGGCCGCCGTTCTCGCCCATCGTCCCGAACTGGCCGACGAGCTTGCCGTCGGCGCGATTGAGGAACCAGATCTTGTTGTTCGTCAGGTCCGAGATGATGAGGAACCGCTGCTGCGGATCGGTCGAGAATGCCACGCCGCCGGTCGAGCCACCTTCGCCGGTTGACGGCGCAAGCACGAATTCCTGATTCAGGTACTTGCCCTGCTTGTCGGTCACGTGAATCCGATTCGCGTTGCGATCGGCGGCGTACACCTTCCCGTCGCTGGAGAAGTTCAACGTCAGATGGCCGGCAAAGTCCTTCGGCATCGGACCGTTCGGCGTGTAGTCGTGGTCGGCGTCGTTGATGCTGATCTGGTTGAGCGGCTTGCCGTAAGCGCCCCAGCCGCGCTTGAACGCGAAGGTCTCCATGTCGAACACCATCACGCGGCCGCCCAGGTAGCTGTCGGCGATGTACATCTCACGCGCCGGCTCGTCGAGACGGATCTCCTCGAGGCCGCCGACGACCATCGGCGTGGTCGGCGGGTATTTGGCCCTGAACGCCGCGACCAGCGCGGCCTGTTTCGCCGGATCGGCGCCGCGGCCGCCGCCGCCCGGCTGCGGCTCGGGCACGCGCGCCAGCTCTTTCACGAGCATGCCGGTTTTCGGGTCGTACTTGCGGACCGTATTCGATCCGACGTAGACGAAGCCCTGGCTGTCGACATCCATGCCATGCCCCTGCATCGCGTCGAACGAGCCGATCACGGTGCCATTCTTGTCGATGTGGATCAGCGCGGGCGGACGGCGGCAGCAGTCGGCGGTCGGCGGATTGAGTCCCGCATGCCCTTCGATGTCGAGCGTGTCGTTGGGGCGGTTCAGCACCCAGACGTTGTCGTCCTTGTCGACGGCCAGCCCGGTGACGCCGCCCATCTTCCACTTGTTCGGCAGCGGCTTGGGCCAGGCCGGATCGAAGATGTAGCGGGGCGCCGACTGCGCGTCCGCGGTCGAGGCGAGATAGCCCGGTACGACGTAGGTCGCGAGCAGGCCAGCGCCCGCGATCGCCAGAGCGATCCGGGAGCGCGTCATAGGAATGAAATGAATCATGCGACCTCTCCTGGCGTGAATATGGGGCCGATGGGCGCGAGTCTAGTCCTCGCACACAGGGGTGTCAATTACGTGCCGGGGATAGCTATACGGACGGGAAAACTGCTACACCTGCGGGAAGGGGCAGCTCGTCGGGACGTGGACTTAGTCAATCGGACATCTGATTCGGGAGCCCCAGCGTTTCTTCGACGTAGCACGGCTTAAACGAGCACGTTTCAGTTCTAACTTTCTTCGAGCGCCCTTCTTGCTCTTGCGCTTCACGCCTTTACGCTTTGCAGGGTTTGCGGCCTAACGACTCACCGATAGGCTGCGGGCGCCGCAGGCGACCGGCGGCTTCATCGGCTGGTTAGGCGGTTCCCTGGATGAAGTCGATTTCGCGGCCTACCCCACGCTGGCGGGCGGACTCGTATACGCTCCAGGCGACCACCACGTCCTGAAATGCCAGACCAACTCCCCCATAGATCGTCACCTGTTCCTGCGCCGAGCGACCAGGATGCGCCCCGCCGATCACCTCACCCAACTCCGCGGCGATAGCGTTGAGACCAAGTCCCACTCCGGCGAGCGCTCCCATCTCGACCGCGAGGTCTCGATCGTCGCAGATGAAGAGGGCATTTCGGATGATGTCGGCAGCCACTTCCGCCTTGCCGGGTTCGTCAGGGCCCAGCGTGGTTATGTGGGCGCCGGGTGAGAGCATGCCGGCCACGATGAATGGTTCGCGCGCCCATGTTGCTGTGAGCACGATGCCAGCTTCGCGAACAGCAGCGGCGACTGATGTCGTCGGCTCCACCACGATGCCGAGCTCCGCCGCCATGTCTCGCGCGAACGCCAATGCCCGGTCTGGAACCACGTCGTAGACGAACGCGTGCGTGAGCCGCCGAAGCGTAGCGAGGAAGCGGAGCTGATAGCGACCTTGAACGCCGGCACCAACGACAGCTGCAGTATTCGCATCAGGGCGTGCAAGCACGTCCGCGGCCAGGGCTCCGGCAAGGCCCGTTCGCACCGCCGTAAGGTACGTCGAGTCCATGATGGCTAGAAGATCGCCGGTATCTCCGGCGTGGAGACAGAGTACTCCCCGAATAGCCGGATTCTGGTCCGGGAACTTGGCATGAACCTTCACGCTATAAGCAGGAATGCCCGGCGTGACGCCCGGAAACAAGACGGTAGCCGTGCCCGGGCCCGGAAGGCGCGAGCGGACGCGGCGCGCCCGCTCATTCCGGTCTGCGGAATACGCCACGAAGGCTTTTCGAAGCGCTGGTAGCAACTCGGTGGGTTCAAGCAGCATTTCTACTTGCGACCGAGTAAGCAGCAGCGTGCCCATACTCCTGTTGTTATCCGCCTAATGCGCCAAATGAGCCGCGCGCCCCGGCCTAACCATCGCACTGACCATCGGGCGCGTCGGCTCCATTTGGAGTTAGACAGCCGCACATGCTAGCAGCACTCCAAGAGTTGGTAGAAGCGGCCAGCTCGTGCACTCCATCCGATCGCCACGATCGCGTCACCGCCAGGCGAGAACGTGAAGATTGTCACAGGCGACTTCAGGATCTCCTCCCAGATCTCACCTCCATCCCGCGTGTCGGAAGGCTGCCTGTCACGCGCGATCACATCGGGAATCTCGGGAACCCTTAAGCGTGCCATTATGCGAAGACGGTCGACGAATTCTGCCGGTGGCTGAAACTTCTCTTCTGAGAAAAACCACTGCCGGAACTCCGTGAGCCGAGCCCGATGCTGCTCAGCTGAAAGTACCCGGCGACCTGCGTCAAAACCGACGGTGCGGGTCAGCCGGTTCAACTTGAACCGATAAATGGTTTTTCCTGCAGACTCGATGGTGAAGGTGGCATCGAGATTGTCGATCGTTGGCCCGACACCGACAACGCGGAGAGTCTCCAGCTTGCCGTCGCCAGTAAGGTCCCTCTCCACTCGTCCGAGAACGACCGCCGTATCCGGCTGGAGCGCGACGGTCGACGCAATCAGCAGCCAAGCTATCGTCAGCAAGCGAGCACCTCATGGCATGTTAGCGATCGCTGTCTAACTAGTAGTAGGCCGACCGGCATATCTCGGCCGACCTTGCACGGCTCGCAGCATACGCCAAACCACCCTTGCCATCGCGGACACACGACGAGCGCCCGGCGAACAATTCGCTCAGCGGAGGGGTGTAGCACTCGATTACGCGCGCTTGTGGCGCCCGCTGATTTCAAACACGGTTTGCCGCACCAACGGCACACAATATTAGGGGTGGGGCGGGACGGAAGGGAACTGCGGGAGACCGGCGGGCGCAATGCCGCCATCCTCGAGGCGGCGCTCGACGCGGTCATCACCATGGATCACGACGGCAAGGTGGTCGAGTTCAACTCCGCCGCCGAACGCATCTTTGGCTACCGGCGCGAAGATGCCGTTGGCCGTCTTCTCGCCGACCTGATCATCCCCGAGCGATTCCGCGCCGACCACTCGGACGGCCTGGCGCGCTACCTGGCGACAGGCGATGGCCCCGTCCTGGGCAAACGGATCGAAATGCCGGCCATTCGCGCCGACGGAACGGAGTTCCTCGCCGAACTGTCGATTGTTCGCATCACCACCGATGGTGCGCCGCTGTTTACCGGGTATCTCCGCGACCTCACGCTGCAGAAGCGCTCGGAGGACGCCATCCGTGCCAGTGAGGAACGGTTCCGGACCCTCGTGGAAATGAGCTCGGACGGCATTTTCCTGGGAGATGGCGAGGGGCGCATTCTTTACGCCACGGCGTCGTTGTTGCGGGTCATGGGGTATTCCAGCGATGAGCTGGTCGGTCGATCGGGCTTCGATCTGGTGCATCCCGATGACGTCGAGATAGCGAAGGTCATTCTGCAAGTCGCGGTTGACCGGCCTGGAGAGCACGTTCCGTTTCTGCTCCGCGCCCGGCACAAGGACGGCTCGTGGCGTCACGTAGAGGGCTTTTGCACGAACCATCTTCACAACCTGGCTGTGCAGGCGGTCGTGGTCAATTTGCGGGATGTCAGCGAGCGCAAGCTCGCCGAGGAGAAGCAGCGCAGGCTCGAAGCGCACATTCTTCACGCCCAGAAACTGGAGAGCCTCGGCGTGCTGGTCGGCGGGATCGCTCACGAATTCAACAACCTGCTGCAGGCGGTCGTCGGCAACGCCAGCCTGGCGTTGATGCAACTCCCAGACGACTCGCCGCTCGTTCCCATGCTGCGCGATATCGAAACGGCCGGCGAGCGCGGCGCCGACCTGACCCGGCAGATGTTCGCCTATTCCGGCAAGAGTCAGCTCGTCGTTCATCCGCTGAGGCTCGACACGATGATCCACGAGATGACCGACCTGATGCGCACCGCAGTCGCGAAAAAGGTCGATCTCCGGCTGGACCTGAAGCCAGCCACTATCGTCGGGGACGCGGGGCAGGTGCGTCAGGTCGTCATGAACCTGATTACCAACGCCTCAGAAGCTCTGGAAGACGAAGCGGGCGTGATCGTTATCCGCACCGGGACACGGCGCGCGGACGCGAGCCATCTCCACTACGCGTTTGCGCCGGACGACTTGCCCGCCGGTCTCTGCGGCTGTATCGAGATTGAGGACAACGGCTGCGGCATGAGCGAGGAAACACTGGCGCGGATCTTCGATCCGTTCTTCACCACCAAGTTCGCCGGACGGGGGCTGGGACTGGCGGCCACGCTTGGCATCGTCCGGGGCCACGGCGGTGTCATCAAGGTGGCCAGCACTTCCGGCCGTACCGTCTTCGAGCTGCTGTTCCCCTGTGCAACGCCGGCGGTGCCGGAGACTGCAGGAAGCGACGCCGGCGTTGTCGCTCCGCAGATCCGGGGACGCGAAACCGTGCTCGTCATCGATGATGAGCCGGCGGTCCGGATCTTTGCCCAGCGCGTCCTCGAGCGAGTCGGTTTCACCGTGCTCACCGCCGCGAATGGCCGCGAGGGTCTGGAGGAGTTCGCGCGGCGGCGTCAGGAGATCGTCGCCGTGCTTGTGGATCTGACGATGCCGCAGCTGGACGGGATGGATGTGCTGCGGGAGTTGCACGCCGTCGCGCCCGATACGCCTGTCCTCATCATGAGCGGTTACAGCGAACACGAAGTATCCACGCGCATGGCAGGAACAGTGGTTGGCGCGTTTATCCAGAAGCCCTTTCATTCGCGTGAGCTCCTGGCGCGGATGTTTCAATTGTTACCAGGCCAGAAGGGCGCCGGCTAGGCGACAATGGCGTATTGGACTTCGCGCTAGCCATTCTGTCGGGCGTACTCCTCGCGCTCAGCTTTCCCCGCTTCGGCCATCCGGCATTCGCCTGGATCGCGCTGGTACCGTTGCTCATCACGCTGAGCAGGCGACAGCCGCCGTTACGCGCGTTTTACCTTGGACTGACCTCGGGACTCCTCGGATTCATCGGCACGATCTACTGGACCGGCACCGTCGTCCGCCAGTTCGGCGGTCTGGCCATGCCGGTCGCCCTGCTGGCGATGCTGCTGCTGTCCGCTTACCTCGCGCTCTTTCCTGCACTGACGGCGCTGATCACGGCGCGTCTCGTCAACCGCGCCGGCACTGGCGCCCTGCTGCTGATGCCTGCCGCGTGGGTGACGACCGAGTTTGCGCGCGGGTATCTCTTCGGCGGCTTCCCATGGGTGCCGCTGGGCAACAGCCAGGTCACGGTTCTTCCGGTGGCGCAGCTGGCCAGTATGTTCGGCGTCTACGGGCTGTCGGCGCTGGTGGCATTCGTCAACGCCGCGCTGGCGTGCGCCGTGCTGTTCCGGGGGCGCCAGCGGATCGCGGTGGTTGCCGCGACGGTTGTCGTACTGGCGGGGGTCGGTGGCTGGGGTGCGTGGCGCGTCGGCAACGGGACGCTCACGCGCGAAGGCACGCCGCTGCGCGTCGGCCTCATCCAGGGAAACATTGCGCAGGAAGACAAATGGAACCCACGCGAAGCCCGGCGCATTTTCACGACCTATATCGCGATGACACGCGACGCCGTGAAACGTGGCGCCGAGTTCGTCATCTGGCCCGAGTCGTCCACGCCGTTCATGTTCGAGGAAGACGACATCGGCGAGGAATCGCTGCGGGCGCTCGCGCGCGAGGTGCAGGTGCCGATCCTGTTCGGCAGCGACCAGGTCGACCGCAGCGGGGCGACGCTCCGGCTTTATAACGCCGCCTTTCTCGTCACACCGACGGGCGAAACCGCCGCCGTCTACCGCAAGATGCACCTGGTGCCCTTTGGCGAATACATTCCCGGAAAGCGGCTGCTCTATTTCGTCTCGCCGCTCGTGGAGCGGATGGCGGAATTCGCGCCGGGAGCGTCGATGGTGGTACTGCCCGTTGGCGAACACAGGATCAACACGGCGATCTGCTACGAGGTGGTCTATCCCTCCCTGATTCGCGAAGCGGTCGTCGACGGCAGCCAGCTGCTGACGACCATCACCAACGACGCGTGGTACGGCCAGTCGTCCGCGCCGTACCAGCATTTTGCGCTCGCCTCGATGCGCGCCATCGAGGAGGGCCGCTACCTGGCGCGCGCCGCCAACACCGGTATCAGCGGGGTTGTCGATCCCTATGGCCGGGTCGTCCGCCAGTCGGCTATTTTTGAACAGGCGGGGATCGTCGAAACCGTCCGCATCCTGACGACGAGAACGATCTACTCGCGAATCGGGGATGCGATTGCGTATCTTTCGATGGTGATGACGGTCCTGGCGCTCGTGTTCACCAGGCGGGTCCGCTCCGCGGAACCCGCCCTACGCAAGTAGACAACAGTAGGCCGGGTTCCGCGCAGCGGACCCGGCCGAAACAGAGGACACATGGCGGTTGAACTCGAAGATCTGGTCAGGCGGTACGACGACCTCGGACGACGGGCGGCGGAACTCCGGAGGCATCTTTGAGGGTGCCCGCCTCGACGAAGAGCTGGCCGGCATCGAGAAACGCATCGGTGAGCCGGATTTCTGGAGCAACCAGACCGAAGCGCAGAAGGTGATGCAGCGCCGCCGGCGCCTGGAGGAAGACCAGGCGCTGCGGCAGTCGCTGAGGCGGCGCGCGGACGACCTCGGCGTGCTGATCGAATGGGCGAATGCGGGAGAGGACGTCAGCGCTGACCTGGTGCGCGGCCTCGACGAGCTCCAGCAGGAAGTTGACGCCGCCGAGACCAAGAAGATGCTCGGCGGCGAGCACGATCGCGCCAACGCCATCGTCACTATCCACCCGGGCGCTGGCGGCACCGAATCGCAGGACTGGGCCGAGATGCTCCTGCGGATGTACCTGAAGTGGTCCGAGCGCCGCGGCTTCAAGCGCGAAATCATCGACTACCAGCCCGGCGACGATGCCGGGGTCAAGAGCGTTACGCTGACGCTGACCGGCGACTATGCCTTCGGCCTGATGGCGGCCGAGGCTGGCGTCCATCGCCTCGTGCGCATCTCCCCCTTCGACCAGGCGGCGCGCCGGCACACCTCGTTTGCGTCGGTGTTCGTCTGGCCTGAGCTGCCCGAGGATGTGGACGTCGGGATCGAGGAGAAGGACCTGCGGATCGACACCTATCGATCGAGCGGCGCAGGCGGCCAGCACGTCAACGTCACCGACTCCGCGGTGCGCATCACGCACCTGCCGACCGGGATCGTGGTGTCGTGCCAGAACGAGCGATCGCAGCACAAGAACCGCGCGTCGGCGATGAAGGTGCTCAAGGCGCGATTGTTCGACCAGAAGCTGAAAGAGCAGCAGGCGAAGCTCGAACAGATCGCCGGTGCCAAGAAAGAGATCGGGTTCGGCAGCCAGATCCGCAGCTACGTGCTGCAGCCGTATCAGATGATCAAGGATCACCGCACCAAGATGGAGGTCGGCGACGTGAACCGCGTCCTCGATGGCGACCTCGATCCGTTCATCAAAACCTATTTGATGCAGAAGGCGAGCGGCACGCTCGGCGCGCCGGCGGCGGCCGACGAGGACTGACGGCCGTTAGACATCGATAATCGCAAACGCTTCGCGCAGGCAGTCGAGTGGATCGTGGCCCGGCGCGGGCCGGAACTCGTGGCTGATGTAGCCGGTGTATCCCAGATCCGAGAGCACCTGGGCGATGAATCGGTAGTTGATTTCCTGGGTGTGATCGATGTCGGTTCGTCCAGGAACGCCGGCGGTGTGATAGTGCGCGATCCACTGGAAGTTTTCGCGGATGGTCGCGACCAGATCTCCCGCCATCACCTGCGCATGATAGATGTCGAACAGCACCTTGACGTTGGGCGACGCCACGCGCCTGCACACGTCGAAGCCCCACTGCGGGTGCGCGAACATCTGATCCACGCGCCCGAAGTTCGCGTCCGTGTACTTGTGGTTCATGTTCTCGATGCAGAGGGTGACGCCCCTGGCTTCGAGGTGGCCCTTGACGCGGTTGAGAAACGCGACCGCGTGGTCGGCGCCCTCGGCCGGTGACATGCCGCGGCGTTGGCCGCCGACCGAGATAACGTTGGTGACGCCGAGGGACGCGCACATGTCGATGTACTGGCGCAACGCCTGCTCGAGGGTGTCGTGGACCTCCGTGTGAATCAGACCGTTCTGAAAAGTCACCGGTCCAGCGCCAGCCATCGTCGGCACGAGGCCGTGCTTCTTGAGGGTCGGCCAGTCTTCCGGCCCGGTGAGATCGAAGCCTTTGAAGCCAATCTTCGCCGCTTCACGGCACATGTCGTCGAACGAGAGCTTCGTGTTCGCGCCGAAGTTGACGCGCATCACCCCCTGTTTCAGGCGCGGTTTGGGGCGGACCGGCGGCAACGCCGCGGGCGGCTGCGGTCGCTCGGGGACCGTCTGTGCGCGTGCCGTGAGCGCGACGCCCGCCGCCCCCGCGACGCCAGCCAGGAATTCTCTGCGGTCCATGGTCTGCCTCAGCGCATCAGTCTAGACCTACGGTCCCCTAAAGTGGCACTCTTGGCCCGCGGGCGCCCGCCGATAAAGACATACGTCTGGCAGGGAGGTCGGTAGCCATGATTCCACGACTCGTCGCGTGTCTGACGGCGCTGGTCATCGGTGTGGCGGGAACGGCGCGCGCGGAAGTTACGCGCGTGACGGTCACCAGCCGCGCTGACATCGCGTTTGCCGGCTACGAGAAGATCGTCGGCCGCGTCTTCTTCGCGGTCGATCCGGCCGACCCCCGCAATGCGATCGTCGTGGATCTCGACAAGGCGCCGCGGATGGCGGACGGACGCGTCGAGTTTTCCTCCGATTTCACCATTACCCGCCCGAGGTCGGGCGGCAACGATGTGGCGATCGTCGACATCGTCAACCGCGGCCGCGCCACGGTCATCCCCAACTTCAACCGCGCCGGCGGGCGGAACCCCGACGTGGGCGACGGGTTCCTGATGAAGCGCGGTTTCACCGTGGTTACCGTCGGCTGGGAATTCGACCTGCCGTCGGCCGACATGATTCGCATCGACGTGCCGATCGCGACTGACGCCGGCCGGCCGATTACCGGAATGGTGCGCGCGAGCTTTACTCCGGATCGAAGAGATCCGTTCCGCGTCGGCGACCTCGCGGTGTACGCGCCAGTCGACTCGGCGGATCCCGCCTCGACGCTCACCGTACGCGACACGATGGCCGGTGCGGCCGAGATGATCCCGCGCGGCCGATGGACGTTGTCTGGCGCCACCGTCACGCTCGAGGGCGGGTTCGAGCCCGGGCGCATCTACGAGCTCTCGTTCCGCGCCGCCAATCCTCCGGTGGCCGGCCTCGGCTTCGTCGCGGTCCGCGACTTCGCCAGCTGGATCAAGCACGACCCATCGGCGCTCGCCACCGCGCGGTACGCCTACGCGTTCGGGAACTCGCAGAGCGGCCGCTTCCTGCGGACGTTCCTGTACCAGGGCTTCAACAGCGACGAGCGCGGACGGCAGGTGCTCGATGCGGTCATGGCGAACATCGCCGGATCGGCGCGCATCGATCTGAACCGGCGATGGGCGATCCCGACGACGGCGTCGGCGCCGGCGACCGAGTTTCCCTTTGCCGCCCAGGCGCTGGCCGATCCGATCAGCAACGTCACCGACGGGCTGCTCGAGAACCCGCGCGCGGCACGATGGCAGCCGAAGGTGTTCTTCTCGAATACCGGCGTTGAGTACTGGAGCGGATCGGGGCGGGCGGCCGCGCTGACGCATATGACGCCTGACGGACTCAGCGACCTGGCTCTGCCGGACAACGTGCGCTCGTACCTCTTCGCCGGCGCGCAGCACAGTCCGGCTGCGTTTCCACCGACACAGGGCGCGGGCCAGCAGGCGGGCAACCCGGTTGATTACTGGTGGTCGCTGCGGGCGCTCCTCGTCGCGATGGACAAGTGGGTCAGGGACGGGGAGGCGCCGCCCGCCAGCACGTACCCGCGGCTCGATCGCGGCACGTTGGTGGGAGCCGCGAGCATCGCGTTTCCGGCAATTCCCGGTGTGCCGTCCCCCGGCACGCTGCGCGGCGCCGCCCGGGTGCCGAACCTGCTGCTGCCGGGAGGTGCGGGCGGGGGGACGGCGCTGCCATTGCTCGTGCCTCAGGTGGATGCCGATGGCAACGAGGTGGCCGGTATCCGTCTTCCTGACGTGTCGGTGCCGTTGGCGACCTACACAGGGTGGAACTTCCGACGGCCGGAGATCGGCGGCACGCACCTGCTGGTCTCGCTGCTCGGTTCGTATGTGCCGCTGGCGCGCACGCGGGCCGAGCGCGAAGCGCGGCTCGACCCGCGTCCCTCCGTCGAGGAACGCTACCCGAGCCGCGCCGCCTACCTCTCGCGGGTCCGTGGCGCCGCCGATGCCCTGGTCGGGTCTCGTTACTTGCTGGCCGAGGACGTCGAGTCAGTGCTGCGCCGGTCGGCCGATCTATGGGATTTGCTCACAAAAGCGCCCGCCGGGGCGATCAGTTCGCGCTAAAGCTGTGCTAGACTTTGCGCCCGGCGGATAATTAGCCAGGCTGGCTCGAAGGTAGCGAACAGGAGGTTTTACATGCTTCGCGCGCTGCTGCACTCGTGCGACGACCCGAAAAGTGCGACGGAGGGGTCCCTGCTCCACGCGCTGCTGCACTCGTGCGACGACTTCTTCAATGCCGACGGCGCAGGCTGGATCCTGGTGCTCGACGCCATCCTGATGATTCCGGTGCTCTTCGCGGCGTTCTTCTACCCGCTGGCGGCGCTCGCCGGGGTGTTCGCCATCGCCGTCGTGACGATTATCCCGCTCGTCGTCATGCGCCTGATTCAGGCGCGCCGGCATCACCCGTAGATTACTGAGAGGCCGGCGCGGCGTCGAACGTCTGCGGCTGGGTGCCGTTGATGAACGCCTCCCTGATGCCCGAGTCGAGCGTCACGAACGCGATATTGCCCGGCGCGTCGAATTGCGGCGGGTTCGCCCGATCACCTCGCTTGTCGATATACACGCGCATGAAGTCGATCCAGATGGGGAGAGCCGCGGTCGCCCCCGTTTCGCCGTTGCTCGACCCGCCGATCGGCTTCTTCTCGTCATAGCCCACCCACACGCCCACCGTGATGTTCGGATCGAATCCGATGAACCACGTGTCGGTGTAGTCGTCCACCGTGCCCGTCTTGCCGGCCAGCGGCCAGTCGAGCGCGGCCGCCGCCGCGCCGGTGCCGCGCTGGACGACGCCGCGCAGCAGGTTGGTCATGACGAACGCAGTATCAGCGCGGATCGCTTCGTGCGCCTGCGGCCGGTTCTGCTCGAGGATGTTGCCCTCGCGGTCGGTGATTGTCGAGACCGCGTACGGCGTCATGCGGACGCCCTGGTTCGGGAAGACCGAGTACGCCGCCGTCGCATCGAGCAGCGTCGCCTCGGCAGAGCCGAGCGCGAGCGAGAGGAACGGCTGGAGGTTGCCCCGCAGCCCGAAGCGGCCGGCGTAGTCCACCACCTGTGCCGGCCCCACTTCGAGCATCGCCTTGACCGCCGGAATGTTGCGCGACTGCTCGAGCGCGCGGCGCAGCGTCACCGGACCTTCGAACTTGCGGTCGTAGTTCATCGGTGCGTACGGCGGCTGGTTCGGACCGGGCTCGTACGAGACGGGTTCGTCGACGAAGACCGACACCGGCGTGAATCCGCGGTCGATGGCGGTGGTGTAGACGATCGGCTTGAAGATTGATCCGAGCTGGCGCCGTGCCTGCGTCGCCCGGTTGAACTTGCTGCGGTCGAAGCTGAACCCGCCGGCCATCGCCCGGATCTCGCCGGTGCGATTGTCGATTGCCACCAGCGCGCCTTCCAGAATCGGCGACTGCTCGAGCGCAACTGACTGCGGCACGCCGCCGCTCGCCGATCGAACGGCGACCTCGATCACATCACCGGCCTTGAACAGGTCGGCCGCGGACGTCCGCCGCGTCCACGCGAACGCGGCCGCAGGCAGATCGAGCTCGTGCGCGCCGATCCTGATGCGCGCCGCGCCGCCGCGGGGCGCATCCATCACGACCGCCGGCACCACGTCGCCTTCGAGTATCGGCTGGGACCAGCGGGGCATCGTGAATCGGTCCAGCGCGTGCCCCTCCGACGTGATGTTGCGCGCGGGCTTGCGGTAGCCGCTGCGGCGCTTGTCGATCCGGCGCAGTCCCTGGTCGAGCGCCAGATTGGCGGCCTCCTGCAGCTCGGCGTCGAGCGTCGACTGCACCTGGAAGCCTGCCTGGTAGAGCTCGTCCGCCGTGAACTTCTCCTCGAGGTCCTTGCGGATCTCTTCGACGAAGTAGGGCGCAATCGATCGATCGGGCGTCGCCTGTCCCTGGACGACCAGCGGGCGCGCGGCGGCGGCGTCGGCCTCCTCGCGGGTGATGAAGCCTTCGTCCGCCATGCGCGGCAGGACGTAGTTGTTGCGGCGCGCCAGCGCCTGATCAGGATTGACGAACGGGCTGAGACGGGCGGGCGTCTGTACGATCGCCGCGATCGTCGCGGCCTCCTCGAGCGTCAGATCCTTCGCCGGCTTGTCGAAGTACAGGCGCGCGCCGGACTCGACCCCGTACGCGCCGTGCCCCATCGTCACGTGGTTGGCGTAGAAGGTGAAGATCTCGCGCTTGGTGTAGCGCTTTTCGAGCTGCACGGCAACGATCGCCTCTTTGATCTTGCGCTCGAAGCCGCGAACGCCGGATCGCTGGAACACGCCGCCCTGCATGTAGTCCTGCAGGAACAGCATGCGCGCGACCTGCTGGGTAATCGTGCTGGCGCCGAACCGTTGTCCGTAGATCAGGTCGTTGATCGCGGTGATGACGATGCGGGAAATGCTCAGGCCGAAATGCTGCTCGAACTCCGCGTCCTCGCTGGCAATGATGGCCTGGCGCAGCACCGGCGCCATCTGGTCGTAGCCGATGACGACGCGCCGTTCGATCGCGAATTCGCCGATCACCTGGCCGTCGCGGGCCATGACGCGGGTAATGGTGTGCGGCTCGTAGCTGTCGAGCGCGCTGATTTCAGGGAGGTCGTCGGCGTAGGCGAAGAGGACCCCGCTCAGCGTGCCGAGGAGGGCCATCGCAACAAAAAGGACCACGAGCCCGGCCTGCCGGGCTACGCGGATCACAATCGTGCGCTGGGTCATTGCTTCTCTACATATTACCGGGGTTGGGCTTAGGGGTTGGGCTTAGGGGTCAGACCGAGGGTCAGACCGACGGTCCGACCCTGGGTCTGACCCTCGGTCTGACCCCAGGTCTGACCCCGGTTCACATTGACTGGGGTCCACTCAGATTTCATAATGAAAACGGCCTAAAACTTCCCGCCGAGGCGCGGGACGACGGCCGACCGACCGCGCGAAGGACGCGACGACATGAGCAAAATCATCGGCATCGATCTCGGCACCACCAACTCCGTGGTGGCCGTCATGGAAGGCGGCGAGCCCGTCGTCATTACCAACCCCGAAGGCAGTCGCATCACCCCCTCAGTGGTCGCGTTCACCAAGACCGGTGAACGTCTCGTGGGGCAGGTCGCCAAGCGGCAGGCGGTGACGAACCCCGAGAACACCGTCTTCTCGATCAAACGGTTCATGGGCCGGCGCTTCGATGAAGTGAACGAAGAAATGAAGATGGTGCCGTATTCGGTGTCGGCGGCCGCCAACGGCGACGTGCGCATCAAGATCATGAACGAGCAGTACGCGCCGCCGCAGATCTCCGCCATGATCCTGCAGAAACTCAAGCAGGCGGCAGAAGAGTACCTCGGTCAGACAGTCACCAAGGCCGTCATCACGGTCCCGGCCTACTTCAACGACGCGCAGCGCCAGGCCACCAAGGAAGCCGGCAGCATCGCCGGCCTCGAGGTGATGCGCATCGTCAACGAACCGACTGCCGCGGCGCTCGCGTATGGACTCGACAAGAAGAAGGACGAGACGATCGCCGTCTACGACTTCGGCGGCGGCACGTTCGACATTTCGATCCTGGAAGTCGGCGAAGGGGTCGTCGAGGTCAAGGCGACCAATGGCGACACGCACCTCGGCGGCGACAATCTCGACCAGCGGATCATCGAGTGGATCATCGCGGAGTTCAGAAAGAGCGACGGCATCGATCTGAGCAAGGACCGCATGGCGCTCCAGCGGCTGAAGGAAGCCGCAGAGAAGGCAAAGATGGAGCTCTCCACGGTGATGGAGACCGACATCAACCTCCCGTTCATCACCGCCGACCAGAGCGGTCCCAAGCACCTGCAGATGAAATTGACGCGGGCGCGCTTCGAACAGCTGGTTGAAGATCTGCTGCAGAAGACGGTCGGTCCGACCAAGCAGGCGCTCTCGGACGCCGGGGTGGATCCGTCGAAGATCGACGAAGTGGTGCTGGTCGGCGGGTCGACGCGGATCCCGAAGGTCCAGCAGATTGTGAAGGATCTGTTCGGCAAGGAGCCGCACAAGGGCGTCAATCCCGACGAGGTCGTCGCCATCGGCGCCGCGATTCAGGCAGGCGTGCTGGCGGGCGAGGTCAAGGATCTCCTGCTGCTCGACGTCACGCCGCTGTCGCTCGGCATCGAGACGCTGGGCGGCGTGATGACGACGCTGATTCCGCGGAATACCACCATCCCGACCCGCAAGAGCGAGACGTTCTCGACCGCCGCCGACAGCCAGACGAGCGTTGAGGTGCACGTCCTGCAGGGAGAGCGGCCGCTGGCCCGCGACAACCGCACGCTCGGACGATTCCAGCTGGTCGGCATCCCGCCGGCGCCGCGCGGCGTGCCGCAGATCGAAGTCACCTTCGACATCGACGCCAACGGCATCGTCAACGTGTCGGCGAAAGACATGGGCACCGGCAAGGAACAGAAGATCACGATCACGGCGTCGAGCGGCCTCAGCAAGGACGAGGTCGCCAAGATGATGAAAGACGCCGAGGCCCACGCCGAAGAAGACCGGAAGCGAAAAGAGGAGATCGAAACCCGCAACCGCGCCGACCAGACGGTCTACGCCGCGGAGAAGATGCTTCTCGACATGGGCCCGAAGCTGGATCAAAGCGACAGCTCGGCGGTGGCGTCGGCGATCGAATCGCTGAAGCAGGCGATCGCCGCCAACGACACGACTGCCATGAACCGCGCGATGGAGCAGCTCACGCAGGTCCAGCACAAGGCGGCCGAGAACCTCTACAAACAGTCGGGATCCACAGGTGCAGGCGCTGGTTCGCCGGGCGCAGGCGCTGAAGGCCCGACCGGTTCCGCCGCGGGCGGTGCGACCCAGGGCGACGTCATCGACGCCGAGGTCGTGGAGGAAGAGAAGAAATAGGACATGGATTTATACGTCGTCCTCGGGTTGCCGCACGGCGCCACGGAGTCCGACATCAAGCGGGCCTACCGCCGCCTTGCCAGGCGATTTCATCCGGACATCAACCCGGGTGACCGCATGGCGGAGGCGCGGTTCCGGCAAATCCTGGAGGCGTACGAGACGTTGATCGATCCGGATCGCCGCTCGCGCTACGACTCGGGCGGCGGCTCGGACCCATCGGGTCAGCGGCGCAGCAGCGGCTTCGAGGGCTTCGACTTCTCGGTGCGCGGCGCCGATCATTCCGCGACGTTTGGCGATCTCTTCGCCGAAGTCCTGAGCGATCGCGGCAGCCAGCCTCCGGCGCCCGA
>Ga0075421_100004314_pt1 | contig 17177 bp, 18 predicted proteins | sample SoiMetdeltSBSDD5_FD_75292 | JGI IMG/M metagenome (GOLD analysis project Ga0075421, IMG submission 75292) | Bulk soil microbial communities from a Populus tree surrounding site in Tennessee, USA - Soil MetaG P. deltoides SBSDD5 | ecosystem: Environmental > Terrestrial > Soil > Tree plantation...
ATGGTTGACCTTCGCTCGCTTCCATTCGAACATCGAATTGAAGACGTCGTGATGTTGGCAGGGATTCGAGCACCCGTCCGTGCGCGGTTCACAGAAGAGAGTTTTACGCTTGAGATAGACTGGTTGCGCACTCTATTGCCCCATTGCATGGTTTGGATTCACGATCGGGGCGCGGACCCCGAGCCATGGGCCGGACGTTTTCGCGGGCTTGGTCTTGAGCCTGTCGCGTCTGCCTTCGATGGGCCATGGGAGCTCTCCGCCAGCCCAAATCCACTAAGCGCCCTGGGTTTTCCGACCGCGGTGCTGCTGCGGACTGAAAGCCCAACTCGGCTCCAATGTAGTCTTTGGGCAAGGGAACTATAGATGAGCGTGGGTCGTCCGGGTACGCCGCGTTCTCGACCAGCGATGTAGAGCCATTCCGGCCGGCGTTTTTTTGTGCTTCTCTGCTCCCATGAATCAATACCTTCTGAGTGCGCGGGAAATCAGCAAAACTTATGGCTATGTCCACGCCTTGGACCAGGTCTCCATTGATATCGAGGCGGGTGAATTCTTTACGTTGCTCGGCCCATCGGGCTCCGGCAAGTCGACGTTTCTGCTGTGCCTTGCTGGCTTCATCGAGCCGACCGCAGGCCGGCTCTACTCGGAAGGTGTGGATATAACGCTCCAGCCAGCCGAGGATCGGCGCTTCGGCATGGTGTTTCAGGGTTACGCCCTTTTCCCGCATATGACCGTCTCTCAAAACGTGGAGTTCCCTCTCAAGGTGGCCGGCATCAAATCCAGCGAAAGGCGCACGCGCGTCGCTGACATGCTGCGCGTCGTTGGCCTCTCCGATCTGCATGCACGGCGTCCAGCCGAGCTTTCGGGGGGGCAGCAGCAGCGCGTCGCCTTGGCTCGGGCGCTTGTGTCGAAACCCAAGGTGTTGCTTCTCGATGAGCCCTTATCCGCTCTCGACAAGAACCTCCGCGAACAAATGCAGGAGGAGCTCAAGACCCTCCACAAGGCCTCAGGCACCACTTTTGTTTTTGTTACCCATGACCAAACAGAAGCCTTATCGCTTTCCTCACGTGTGGCGATCTTCAACAAGGGGCGGCTACAGCAAATTGGCACACCTCAGAAGGTCTATGAGCGGCCCGAAAATCGGTTTGTCGCGGAATTTTTGGGGCGCATCAACCTCATTCCATTGGAGGGCGCAAAGTCAGAAAAATCGATGCTGGTAGGGCGTTTCGAGGGGCGGGTCCTTAGAGGTCGGGCACCCGTTCACGCAGAGTCTGCGACAGTCCTGGCCGTCAGGCCGGAACACATGGCTATCAGCCTCCTGCCACCTCCATTGGAGCGTAACGGCCTTCGCGTGCGCCTTGTCGACCGGAGCTATTGTGGTGCAAACTCTGTCCTGCAACTTGCATCGGCATCGGGTCTGTCGCTGTCGCTCGATATGCGAAGTTCGAACGAGCTTTCCTCCCTCAATCCTGGACAGGAGTTGTGGGTTACATGGTCGGAGGGGCAGGGTTTTGCGCTGCCTGCATCCGGGGCAAAAGAAAGTAAAGAGGAGTAAGTCATGAGCAAGGAAGATTGGTTGACTTTGTTGAGAGCTGCGGAATGCGGCACGTTAAGTCGTCGAGCTTTCATAACCGCTGTTGCAGCGACAACCGCAGCACCTGTCGCACTAAGGTCGAATATGTCCTTTGCGCAAGCAAAGGAGTTGGTGCTCGTCAACTGGGGTGGTGATGCCATAACTGCCTATACAAAGGCCTATGGCGAACCCTTTGAAAAGGAGACCGGCATCAAGGTAAAGATGGATGGCTCCGGCCCGACTGAAGGCGCCATTCTGGCTCAGGCCAAGAGCGGGAGCATTACCTGGGACCTGGTGGATGTCGATCCCTTTTCTGCGATCACTTTGGGCAAACAGGGTGTTCTCGAGCAGATCGATTACAATGTCGTCGATAAGACGAAGAGCCGTCCCGGCTTTGTCTGGGACTACGCCATGTCGTCCTACTTTTTCAGCTATGTCATCGCTTATGACTCGGAGCACTATGGCGAAAACGCTCCCAAAGGCATGGCCGATTTCTTTGACATCGAAAGGTTCCCGGGCAAGCGTACGATGTACAAATGGGGCGTTTCGAGCTGGGAAGCGGCCGCGTTGGCCGACGGCGCTTCACCTGACAAGCTCTATCCACTGGATCTAAAAAAGGCGCATGAGAGAATTAAAGCTTTCAAGGAAAATGTCGTCGCTTTCTGGGGCGGCGGTGCCGAAAGCCAAACGACGATGCTCAGCGGTGAGGCGCCAATGGGGATCGTCTGGAGCACGCGCGCCAAGCTGATCGAAAAGGAATCCAATGGCCGCATCAAGTATATTTGGGATCAGGGCCTACTTTCACCCGGTGCCCTGTCGGTGCTGAAAGGCAATCCCGGCGGGCATGAGAATGCAATGAAGTTTCTCGCGAGCGTTCAGGATCCGCAGCGACAGCTCGTAATGTTCGACATGTTGGGGCAGGGGCCCGCCAATCCGGCAGCCGACGCGTTGATCCCGGCAGACCAAGCGCGGCACAACTGCGTCGCCCCGGAAAACGTCGCCAAGCAGATTCCTCTCGACATGGAGTGGTATGCGGCGAACTACACTAAGGCGCTCGATGAATATTTGGCGCTGATTTCGGCGTAAGCAAGAGGCGGGAGCAGGGTGGTTCGGCTCAAGCGGAAGCTTGGAATTCTCGCGCTGATCGCTCCGCTCCCTCTATTTCTTGTTTTCGCCTATTTCCTGCCGTTTCTGGGCGTCGTGCAATGGAGTTTCACTCTGCCCAAGCCCGGGCTGGAACAATACGCCAGGGTATTTGCCGATCCGGTCGTCCAGGGTGTGTTCATTCGCACATTGAGAGTGAGCCTGATCGTGACGCTGCTCACGACAATCGCAGCCTATGCACTCTCCTATTTGTGGGTCTTCGGTTCCAGATCGGTACGCGTTGTCGTTGAGTTTTTCATTCTAATCCCATTTTGGATCTCGACCCTTACCCGCGCCTTCGGTTGGCTCGCGCTGCTATACAATAGGGGCATCGTCAACTCTCTGCTACAGAGCGTCGGCGTCATTCACGAGCCATTGGTGCTGGTACGTAATGAATTTGGGGTGATCGTCGGAATGATGCATTTCTTGATTCCGTTTGCGGTTCTGCCGCTGGCGTCCTCTATGCGTCATCTTGATCAGCGGGTATTGATGGCAGCCCGTGGAATGGGATCATCAAGGCTCAGAACCTTCTGGTCGATTTTTGTTCCAATGACCATGCCCGGCATCATCGGGGCGTCGATCATCACCTTCATTTTCTCACTGGGCTTTTTCATCACACCAGCGATCCTAGGCGGTGGGCGCAGCGTGCTCATTGCCGAATTCATCTACGTTCAGACATTCCAAACCGTCAATTGGGGATTGGCGGGAGCAATGAGCGTGGTGCTCGTATTGGCCGTTGGGATGCTGATCGTCCTGTTCCTGCGCCTTACACGCGTCGAGAAGTTGGTAGGCTGACCATGACTGTCTATCGTCCCGGCCCATTTGCTTTTGTCTGCTCAATCATGATCATTGTTTTCTTGATTGCGCCGCTGTTTGCGGTCGTGCCCACCTCCTTTACCCCTTCGAGCTATCTGTCTCTACCTTCAGGTGAATGGTCGCTTCGCCATTACCAGACCTTGGTTGATAATCCGCAATGGCGCAACAGCATGCTGCTGAGTGTCTCCATTGGCATTGGGAGCAGCTTGCTTGCCACATTGCTTGCAACATCTTTTGCGCTCGGCCTCTGGATTCAAAGGCCTCGCTTTTCTGCGCCGCTCATCGGATTCGTAATTTTGCCGATGATCGTGCCGCCGGTCGTCTCCGCCGTCACGCTCTACTTTCTGCTCACTTCAATTTCCAAAGTGTCGACAGCGCTGGGTTATGATACCTGGGCAGGCGTGGTCCTCGCCCATACTGTAATGATTGCGCCGTTTGCCGTCATTTTGATACTTGTCGCGTTGAGCCAGCTCGATCGACGCATCGACATGGCGGCGCGTGGCATGGGTGCCTCGCTCTGGCAGCGCATTAGCCTTGTTATCGTGCCAAACTTGCGCTTCGGCATCATCACCGCTTTCTTTCTGTGTTTCGTTCTCTCATGGGAGGAGATCGGTGTTACTCTTTTCATCACCAGCGTCAACGCGATTACTTTGCCTCGTCTCGTCTGGATGGGACTTCGGGACAATGTTGATCCTGCGGTCGCTGCAGTCTCGGTGTTGCTGATCGCTGCCACCATCATCATTCTCGCCGGCGTGATATTCGCTCGGGAGAAATGGTCGCGTATGAGTGCAAGGCCCTCACGCGTGGTTACAACGGCTGCCGGTTGAACCGGGCAGACCCTGCTTTCGAAAATTCTCGAGCTTGATCAAAGAGCCCTAATGGGCCCTTTCCATCCTAAGCCGATAAGCGCCCATTTTCTTATCGTAGCTGTCGAAGTAATCGGGTACCTGAGGGTGACGGACCGGCTCGCGCGTGTCATCGGCCAGAAGGTTCTGCTCCGAGACATAGGCGACATACTCGGTTTCATCATTTTCTGCAAAGAGATGGTAAAAGGGCTGGTCTTTCCGCGGGCGAATTTCCTCCGGAATCGACAGCCACCATTCCTCGGTGTTGGCGAACACGGGATCGACGTCGAAGATTACGCCACGGAAGGAAAACAGGCGATGCTTCACTACCTGGCCTATTTGGAATTTCGCTTCTCGGCTGTGTTGCGGCATGTGTTGCTCCCCCGCCCCAGTGTTCTTTATTTGACGTGAGTTGCAGGTTAACGCAAGGGCCGCCGAAACTGTCGTTAACGATTTTATAAGAGAGCATCTTTCGGGCAACAGTCGCTCGGAAATGTTCCGTGTTCGGACTCAATCAGCGCATTGCCCGGGGCAGATGGAAAACAGGCTCAAGGCCTCGCTGCATGATGAATTTACGTAGAGGAGAGATTTGCGCCAGCAGCGCCGAACCTGCACTGCGGGCAAGGTTGAATAGTAAGAAATCTGCCAAAAGCGAGCGGTTCAAGCTGTGAACCGCCACCTGCCGCAGCGAAATGTCGACGGCACGCAGATCGCGATAGGAACGAATCACCTCCTTGCCGCCCACGTCGCGTCCGAGCGATTTTGCATTGGCGATGCACTCGGCCGCCGTGGCCGCATCCGTGAGACTGATGTTGAGCCCCTGGGCCCCGATCGGGGGCATCAGATGAGCGGCCTCACCGATCAGCACCACGCGCCTGCTTCCAAGCTCCGAAGCCATGAGCCCACGCATCGGAAATGCACTGCGCGGACCGATGTCACCGACACGGCCCAACTCGCCGTGGATAGCCGCCTGCAATTCCCGCGCAAAATTCAACTCATCTAGCGCCATGAGGGCGGAAGTTCGGGCGGGGCGCTCCATCCAAACCAGCGCCGATCTCTTGCCCTTCAATGGAATGGTGGTGAGAGGCCCCCCGAATCGGAGATACTCGGTGGAGGTATCCTCGTGGGACACGGAATGAGCAAAACTTGCAGCGATGGCGTGTTGGTCATAATCCCAGGCCCTGCTTCCGATCCCCGCGGCACGGCGAATCGCGGAGTCGCGTCCGTCAGCGGCAAGGATGATTTTGGCAGCAAGAGTTGATCGATCCTCGAGCAACAAGATGACTTGCTCCTCCGTGACCGACAGGTCAATGATTTTGCCCCTGATCAAGAACGAGCCACTCTCTTCACAGCGTCGAGTCAAGGCGGCGCAAAGACTTTCAAGGGGAATGTTCCAGCCGAAAGCGTCAAGCGCGAGCTCATCTGCGGAAAACACGATCCGAGATGCACTGAAGAAATCTCCGGTGTCGTCGACAAGCACGAGTTTTCGGAGCGGCTGCGCCAAGCCAGCAAAACGCTCAGGCCACAGTCCGATGTGTTCGAGGAGCCTCATCGCCGGCTGCATGAGAGCGACAGTGCGAGCGTCGGGCTCAACGCTTGTATCGGTGACGAGCGCAGTCCTGACACCATCTTGGGCAAGCAAGATTGCTGCAACGAGGCCTGTCGGGCCCCCGCCCGCAACCACCGTGTCGAACACTTGCGCTTGCTCAATCATGTCGCTCTGGTACCTTCCCGGCAAATGTTGAATTTGGCAAAGGGTATAGGGTTTCTGCGCAGCTTTACCAATCATCCCGTGCGGCTGTTATGGAGTGCGATGGGCTTGGCCCTCCTGATCGCCGGCTGGAGCATCCATCTCGACATGAATGGTGGCGAGCGATGGTCCGCTGGTCTCGCACAGATTTGCCGATTGGGAGGTCTCTCGCCGTTGGCGAACACCGTTCCGATAGCTTTCATGCTCTGGGCGACCATGGCTCTCGCCATGATGCTGCCGAGCGCCATGCCCATGATCTCGACTTATCTGGATATTGCCGATGCTGCATTGCACAGCGAGGAAAAGATCGCATCTGCGGGCTATCTCGTTGCGGGCTACGCGGCCGTGTGGCTCGCCTTCGCCATGGTCGCCGCAGGCATCCAGTCACTCGTCGATCTAACGCCTGCCATGGCTCTCGCAAACCGCAAGCATGGCGCGTTCCTTCTCATCCTTGCAGGCCTTTACCAACTTGCTCCTTTGAAACACGCCTGCTTGACCAAATGTCGGGCACCGATGAGCTATTTTCTTGCCCACTGGTCGAACGAAAACCGTAAAGTGTTCAAAATGGGTGTTGAGCAGGGTTCCTTCTGTCTCGCCTGCTGCTGGGTCCTGATGCTCCTCATGTTCGTTGCGGGGCTTATGAACATTTTGTGGATGGCAGGCATTACGATTCTAATCGTTTTGGAAAAGACATTGCCCTCTCCAAAGCCGCTCATATTCGGCTCGGGCGCCGGGCTGATGATTGCTGGTGGTCTCTTTTTGATTGGGGGATGAGATGGCGGGTTTCGATCAATGGTACATGAAGGGCGAGCTGATGTTGTCTTGCAGCTGCACTGTGTTCTGCCCCTGTGTGCTGTCGCTTGGCAAACACCCCCCGACCGAGTCGCAGTGCCAGACCTGGGCCGGAATAAGAATTGATGACGGTCGTCATGGCGAGGTGGACCTCTCCGGCATCAATCTCGCCGTCATGATCGAGATCCCTGGTCAGATGAGCCGCGGAAACTGGTCGGCTGGTCTTTTCATCGACGAAAAGGCTTCCATCTACCAAGTAAAAGCACTCACGCGAATCATGTCAGGCCAAGCAAAGGGCTCAACCCACCTTCTCTCCATACTCGTGAGCCGATTCCTCGGGGTCTGGCAGGAGGAGGTCCGCTATGAAGTGGAAGGTGACGTACGTCGGTTCCGTATCCCTAAGATCATCGATGGCGAGATCAGGCCCATCGCGGGCAAACAACCCGGTAAGCCCACGACGATCGAGAACAGCCAATATTGGATCGGACCCCAGATCATCGTTTCCGAGGCTGTAAAGAGCCGGTTCAGGCATCAGGGACGAAACTGGGACTTTCAGGGCCGCTCGGCCGAAATCTGCGCGCTCGACTGGAAGGGACCTTGACCGCTTATCCTTCTTTCATTGACGGTTTGGCCGAAAACTCCTCAAACCATCTTGCGAGAATGGGTCGGCCGCTGCGCCAGTCGAGATCGCCATGACGAAAATTCACGTAGGCGAGGGCGGCGGCAAGCGCAATCGTCGCCAGCGTCATGTCGCGCAATTCACCCGTCCATCGCTTCTCGACGTCGTCGCAAGCGGAAAGAATACGCATGCGCTGCCTGTCCATCAGCTGTTGCCAGCGGGCTGGCTCGGGTCGGGCGGCAAGCTCGTATCTGAGCGCCACGGCGGCCTCCGCGATGCCTTGGCCAAGCGCTTGAAGAGTCAGGATGCGAAAGCGTCTGACCGGCTCGTCGGGTAGCAGCCGCTTATCCCCGGCATGGTGTGTTAGATATTCGCAAATCACACGCGAGTCGTAGATCGAGTGTCCATGATCAGTGATGAGAGTGGGGATGCGCCCGATGGGATTGTGGGAGACGATATCGGCACGCGGCACCGCTGGCGACATCCCTTCGATCGGCACGACCTCGAGTTCATCTTCGAGATCAAGCTCGCGAGCCGTGATCCGGCACATGCGTGCGAAAGGGGAGATCGGACTATAGAGAAGCTTCATGGAGACTCGATACCAAGGGGTTAGGAAGCCGTAAGCTAGCATCCTATCGCGTCACCGTCATGCGCCTGAATAGAAAGGCCGGGGCAAGCCCGGCCTTTGAATTTGCTGTTGAGGTGTTAATTGTGGGCGCCGGGCTGCGGCACCATGCGCAGATAGGGTTTAAGGGTCTTCCAGCCCTTCGGGAACTTCTCCTTCGCCGCCTCATCCGACACGGATGCCAGGATGATGACGTCCTCGCCTTGTTTCCAATTGGCTGGGGTTGCCACCGAATGTTTGGCCGTGAGCTGCAGGGAGTCGATGACACGCAGGATCTCATCGAAATTTCGACCAGTGCTCATGGGGTATGTCAGGATCATTTTGATCTTCTTGTCGGGTCCGATGACGAGCACGTTGCGGACCGTAGCGTTGTCGGCCGCAGTACGGCTTTTGGCATCGCCTGAAGCATTGGGATGGATCATCCCGTACAGCTTGGCCACACTGAGATCGCTGTCACCGATCATCGGATAGTTGACTGCGCCGCCGGTGGTTTCCTGGATGTCCTTCTTCCAGCGCTGGTGATCCTCGACCGAATCGACGGAAATGCCGATGAGCTTCACGCCTCGTTTGTCGAATTCATGCTTCATCCGGGCCATTGAGCCAAGTTCGGTGGTGCAGACGGGGGTGAAATCCTTCGGGTGCGAGAAGAAGACCGCCCAGGACCCGTTTATGTAGTCATGAAAGCGGATCCGGCCTTCGGTGGTATCGGCCTCGAAATCCGGTGCGACGTCGCCGAGTTGCAGTGCCATACGATCCTCCTGTTCGAAGACTTGTTTGGGCGTTCTTATAGCCGGGCAGGCGTTCGGAATAAAGAACAAATTGAGCACAAGAGTGTGAAGCTAGTCCGCCCGAGGCCAGGAACTATCGCTTTTATCACACGTTGGGCTGCCGAGGGCGGATGCATGCCCCATGGGGCGTTGAAATTCAAGAGGAGTTCCAAATGAAGAACATCAAGGCAATGTCAGTTGGTCTGACGCTGCTCTTGGGCACCGGAACCTTGGCCCTGGGGCAGGCTTCTGCGGCACCACTGACCGGTGGTCTGGCGACACCAGTCGAGCCGACGTCACAGATCCAGCTCGTCGATTCAAATCCCTGGTGGTACAAGCACGGGCGGCGGCACCGCGACAATCATCATCGCCATTTCCACAATGGGCTATGGTTCGCTCTCCCGTTCTGGGTTGGTGCCGCAGCTCTGTCCGCCGATCGCTATGATGATGATGACTATGGCAACGCTCAAGTCGAGTACTGCCTGAGCCGTTATCGTTCATACGATGTGGAAACCAACACCTTTTTGGGTTATGACGGCTTACGACACGAGTGCGTAGGCCCCTATTAGCAGATTTCGGGCGGCGCCACCCGTGCATTAGCCCCTATGGCTTAAGGGACTGATTTGCAAAGTAAGGCGCTAGGGAGCTCGCTAATCCTTCGATCTGACGAAGCTGACTAGCGAGCTCTCTACGTCTTTATAAGTTCGCCTCTGGGATCGTAGAAGGGTTGAAGCTGTACCTTCACTGGATGGCGCTGCCAGGCGAGCTCCACTTCGAAGGAAGCGGAGTTCAACCAGTCCGGAGCCACGCCCTCCGGATTGTGGACGTACCCGAGACCCAAGGATTTCCCCACTCTGTGCCCCCAGGCGCCCGAAGTGGTTGAGCCAACGATCTTTCCATCCCTGTAGATCGGTTCTTCATGATAAATGAACGGAGCTTTTTCGCTGTTGTCGAGCAGTGCGAGGGCGACCATCCGCTTGGTCGGGGGGGTATTCTTGTGACGCTGTATTTCGAGCGCCTCCCGGCCGATGAACCCGTCCTTCTTATCGAATGCGACGGCGAAGCCGAGTCCCGCCTCGAGCGGGGTGTCTTCATCGGCGATGTCATGCCCCCAGTGCCGGTAAGCCTTTTCCATTCGAGCGTTGTTCATCGTGTGCATGCCAGCAGGCTCAAGCCCGAAGTCACGCCCTGCATCCCATATAGTCTCGAACACATGTGCCGCAAACTCCGCCGGCACATAGATTTCCCAACCCAGCTCGCCGACATAGGTGATGCGGCTGGCGCGAACGCGGGCATAGCCAAGCTCGATCTCCTTGGAGCGGCCGAATGGAAAAGCCGTGTTGGAAAGATCCTCGCCCGAGAGTCTTTGCAGGAATGCTCTGCTTTGGGGGCCCATGATGGAGAGCATGGGGAGGCCCGAGGTGACGTCGGTCGCCATACACCTGGCATCTTCAGGAATGTGCCGTTTGAGCCACGCGAAGTCCCGCGTCTGAGGCGCGGCACCGGTGACGATGAGGAACCGGTCTTCTGTCAGCCGGGTGATGGTCAGATCAGCCTCGATACCGCCACGCGTGTTGAGCCATTGAGTGTACACGACTCGCCCAAGCTCGACGTCGATCTCATTGGCCGAGATCTTGTTCAATATTTTGAGCGAATCCTTCCCTTCGACGATGAATTTGGCGAAGCTTGATTGATCGAAAAACACCACCTTGCTCTTGAGCGCCTTTGCCTCGACCTCAGCGCACGGCCACCAGTTCTGTCGGCCATAGGAATATTCATATCTGGGCTCGATGCCTTTCGGCGCGAACCAGTTCGGCCGCTCCCACCCATTGACCTCCCCGAAACACGCGCCAAGCGACTTGAGCTTGTCATGAAAGGGCGAACGCCTCACGCCACGTGCGGTCTCCACCTGCCGATAGGGCCAATGCATTGCGTAGAGTAGGCCCAGACTCTCAACGGTGCGGTCATGTACATATTTCCGCACTGACTGAAAGGGATGAATGCGGCGAATGTCGACGCCATTGACGTCCATGGGCGGATAGCCGTTCTTGATCCACTGCGAGAGCACAAGCCCGGCACCCCCCGATGATTGGATGCCAATTGAATTGAACCCCGTCGCCACGAACAGGTTTTTCACCTCCGGTGTCTCTCCGAGATAGTAGCGGTCGTCGGGCGTGAAGCTCTCGGGTCCGTTGAAGAAGAGCGCGATGCCTGCCGTCTCGAGAAGAGAGACGCGTTTGACGGCATCGCTCAGGATGGGTTCGAAATGCTCCATGTCTTCAGGCAAGGTTTCAAAGGCGTGGTCTTCGGAAATGCCATGGGTCGCCCAGGGCTTGGCCACCGGCTCGAAGGCGCCAATCAGTAACTTTCCGGCATCCTCTTTGTAGTAGGTGCATTCATCCGGAATGCGCACGACAGGCATATTGCGGGGCAGCTTCTCTATGGGTTCGGTCACGATATAGAAGTGCTCCGCAGCGTGTAGAGGAATGTTGACGCCGATCGAGCGGCCGAGAGTACGCGACCACATGCCGGTGGCGATCACGAGCTTGTCCGACTCCATTGTCCCGGCTGTCGTCTCGACCCCAACCGCCACCCCGTTTTTGACCAGGAGGCGGGTGACATTGGTGTTCTCAAATATCCTTGCACCTCCTTTTCTGGCGCCGGCAGCCAGCGCCTGGGTCACATCGATGGGATTGACCTGGCCGTCCTTTGGGAGAAAAACGCCGCCAACCGCGCCGGAAAGATTGTAGTGCGGCAGGCGTTCTTGGATTTCGGCAACGCTGATTACCTTCACCTCGAGGCCGAAACTCTTGGCCATCGAGGCGCCGCGTTTCAGCTCTTCGAATCGGCCTTGGTTGAGTGCGACCGATATGGATCCGTTCTGTTTAAAACCGGTTGCCTGACCGGTCTCCTTCTCCAAGCCTTCGAAGAGCCCGGTCGTGTATTTGGCCAGCTCCGTCAGATTTCGGTTGGCGCGCAACTGGCCGACGAGCCCCGCTGCATGCCAAGTGGTACCGGAGGTAAGCTGTTTGCGCTCGAGGAGAACAGTGTTTGCGATGCCGAGCTTGGCGAGATGATAGGCAATGGAAGCCCCGACAACGCCGCCGCCGATGATCACGACATCGGCGCGAGCAGGTAGGTTTTGAGCCATATAGGATGCCCGCTGTTGGTTAATGCCGGAACCTATCGCTGCCCGGCCCTTCCGGGAAGGACCTGCTTTTGCCTTTGCATGGGCCAGTGCTTTCCACTACTGTCCGGCCGTTCTTTTTTCAGAACAGTTGTTGAGACATGTACAAGGGCGATATTTCCTCTCGAGAAGCTTTTGACCGGTTGATCGCGGACCCTGGCGCCGTGGTGCTCGACGTGCGTACGGCACCCGAGTGGGTGTATGTTGGCGTACCGGCCGTGGAGCGGCTCGTGCGGGTGTCCTGGCAGGTATTTCCGACGATGGAGATCAACCCCAGATTCCTGGAGATGGTCAAGGAGTCGGGGGTCACACCAGAAATGCAAGTCCTTTGTTTATGCAGATCGGGGTCACGCTCGGCGCATGCCGCCCAGGCATTGACCGCTGCGGGTTTTCAAAACTGCTACAATATTGCAGATGGTTTCGAAGGGCATCGTGATATGGAAGGTCATCGCGGCACGGTGAGCGGATGGAAACGGGCTGGCCTGCCCTGGGTGCAGAACTGATGGCGCGTGACAATGGGCATAAGGGTGATCTCACGCGGCCTGAGACCTGGGGCGAAGCGACCAAGCTTGTCCGGGGCGGCACGGATCGAACTCATCACGGCGAAACCTCGGAAGCGATGTTTCTCAATTCGGGCTTCGTCTATCCGGATGCGGAAACAGCAGAACGACGTTTCGCCGGTGAGGACACGGGCTATGTATATGCTCGTTACGGTAACCCAACTGTTTCGATGTTCGAGGAGCGCCTACGCCTTCTCGAAGGGGCGGAGGCCTGTTACGGCACGGCGAGCGGCATGGCCGCTGTTTTCGGAGCGCTCGCTTGCCAGCTCAAGGCGGGCGACCACCTGGTGTCGTCGCGCGCCCTATTCGGCTCTTGCTTCCAGATCGTCACCAATATTCTACCGCGTTTCGGGATAAGAACGACACTCGTCGACGGCAGTGACCTCGGTGCGTGGAAGAATGCCATTACGGCCGACACGAAATCTGTTTTCCTGGAAACGCCATCCAACCCGACGCTGGAAGTGATCGACATCGCGGCGGTAGCCGACATTGCGAAACGGGCAAGTGCGACGGTGGTGGTGGACAATGTCTTCGCAACGCCGGTTCTGCAGAAACCCCTAGAGCTCGGCGCGGATGTCGTCGTCTATTCCGGCACCAAGCACATGGACGGGCAGGGAAGGGTTCTCGGGGGGGCGATCATGTCGACCAAGCGGTTCAAGGAGGAGCTGCTGAAGCCTTTCTTGCGCCACACCGGTCCTTCGCTGTCGCCCTTCAATGCCTGGGTTCTGCTCAAAGGGCTCGAAACGCTCAAGCTGCGCGTTTTTCAACAGTCGGCGGCGGCCCTCAGCATCGCCGAGGCCCTGCAGCGCATGCCGGAGGTAAATCGCGTTCTCTATCCCCATTTGCCGACCCATCCCCAGGCGGACCTGTGCCGACGTCAGATGAAGACGGGGGGCACCATGGTCACTTTCGAGATTGGGGGCGGTAAGCAACGCGCCTTCGACATGCTAAAGGCGCTCGAAATCATCGACATTTCGAATAATCTCGGAGATGTAAAGTCGCTCATGACGCATCCCGCCTCCACGACGCACCGCAATATCGGACCCGAAGCGCGGGCAATGATGGGCATCACAGACGGCATGTTGCGGCTCTCAATAGGACTTGAGGAGGTCGAAGACCTCCTTGCAGACCTGTCCCAAGCGCTCAAAGCATAAGGTCTTATTTAGCAGCCGTTGGAACTAAGAGGCACCGGAGCAGGAACTTGAATGGGCTGTCCGTTCACCGACCAATGAATGCCGCACTCCGTCTTTTCCTGCCCGGCCCAGCGTCCCGCCCGTGGATTTGCCGGATCATCCCATCTGACGGTGCAGGGAATGCATCCGACGGAGCCGTAGCCCGCCTCGGAGAGAGGGTGGCGGGGCAGATCATGGGCAGTGATGTAGTCCTCGATATCCTGTCTCGTGAAGTGCGCGAGCGGATCGATCTTAAGCCGCCCATCGACGATCTCCATCGTCGGCAATAGGGCGCGCTCCCCCCCATGGTAGCGCTTGCGTCCGCTGATCCACGCGGAAAACCCAGACAGCGCCGCTTGCAACGGTAGGGTCTTACGGAAATGGCAGCACAGATCGGCGTTCGAGCGGTAGAGCGCGCCGTGCGGATCATTGCGGGTGATCTCAGAAGCAAGCGGTCCCACAACCCGGACGTCGCGCAGTCCGAAGAGAGACTGCAGCTTGAGGCGATATACCTCCGTCTCGTCGAATAGCTTGCCCGTTTGAACGAAGATTACAGGAGTGTTCGCCTCGATGGATGCAACCATGTGGAGGAGCACTACCGACTCTGTGCCGAAGGATGAGACCAGCGCCACTTGCTGTCTTAACTGCTTTTCTATCAAAGGTTGCAGGAGCGCAGAGCCGTCGAGATGTGAAAATTCCGCAATAAGGTGCTGCATGGTTTCAGCCGGTCTTCTGCCGATCGTCAGGTGACGCTGTAGGTCGATGACGAGATCTCCAGACCGAAGCTGCGCCGAATGGAGTGTTCTCGTCCGCAAGGCCGTGCTGATAGGTGAGCGAGATCCGCTTGAGACTCCTGAGCCAAAGCTCCTTGCTAAACCGAGTGCTCACGTCAAATGCATCGAAGCCGACCTGCAGCATGAATTGGAGCAGGTCCGGCATAACATGGCCGGTGGCCCGAACTTCCCCTGCATACCCATCAAGGCGCAGCTGACGGGCAAGGGAGAACGAACGCCCATCGTTGAACACGGGAAAATTAAGGACGACCAGCGCAAGTCGAGGAAGATAAAGGGCGAGCGCTGTAGACTTCTCATTATTGGGGAAGATTACCCCCAGCCGGCCATCGTGCCTGACCAGATTGTCCCACTCGCTAACAAGTCTCGCCCAGGGAACGGCGATATCACCGCGCGACGGGAGGGGCTCGTCGGATCCGAGCAGCTGCCAATCGTCCGATGTGAAGCCCTTGAGCTTAAGCAGCGGCATAGAGGGCCTCCTTGAACGGCTGCGGCCCTAGGCGCCGATAAGCCTCGAGGAAAGGCTCCTCCTTGCTTACGCGAAGCTTCAGATAAGTGTTGACGATCTTGTCGATCGCATCAGGAACCTGCTCGGCAGCGAATCCTGGGCCGATGATCTGTCCAATGGAAGCGCTTTCCGAAGAAGAGCCGCCTAGAGTGATCTGGTAAAACTCCTCGCCGCGCTTATCGAGGCCGAGGATACCGATGTGACCGACATGGTGGTGACCGCAGGCGTTGATGCAGCCCGAGATGTTGATCTTGAGCGGCCCGATGTCCTCCTGCCGAGAAATGTCGGCGAAACGTCTGGAGATGCCTTGGGCGATGGGAATGGAGCGCGCAGTCGCGAGAGCACAATAGTCGAGCCCTGGGCAAGCGATGATGTCACCTGCGAGACCCAAATTGGCCGCCGCCAGTCCGTGGGCCTTCAGGATTTTCCAGATCTCATAGAGATTGCCGCGTTCGACGTGCGGAAGAACCAGGTTCTGATGATGGCTGACACGTAGCTCGTCGAAGGAAAATCGCAAGGCTAGGTCGGCAATGACGCGCATTTGCTCGGCTGTCGCATCTCCCGGTATTCCGCCTTCAGGCTTCAGGGAAACGTTCACGATTGCATAGCCCGGGACCCGATGGGGAGCCACATTGACCTTGATCCAATGCGCGAACTCGCGGTCCGTGATCCGTGCCTCCTCGAAGCCGGGCGACCATCTGCCGAGTGTCTTGAATGTTGGAGGAGCAAAATAGGACTCGATTCGCCGCAACTCCCGTTGATCGACTTCGACGTCGCTGTAACGCTTCTTGGCGTATTCGGCCTCCACTTGGCGCTTAAACTCCTCGGCACCCAGCTCGTGAACGAGAATTTTGATGCGCGCCTTGAATTTATTGTCGCGGCGGCCATAGAGATTGTAGACGCGCATAATCGCTTCGAGATAGGGTAGCAGTTCCGCCTCGGGCAGGAACTCCCGCACGGTTACGCCGACGATCGGCGTACGGCCCAACCCCCCGCCGACGATTACTTCCCAGCCTCGCTCCCCCTTGTCGTTGCCATGCATGCGCAAACCAATGTCATGCACCTTGACCGCGGTGCGATCATTCGGAGCACCAGTGACGGCGATTTTAAATTTACGCGGCAGATATGAAAATTCCGGGTGAAGGCTCGACCACTGCCGCAGTAGCTCGGCCACTGGACGGGGGTCGGCTAGTTCGTCGGCGGCAGCACCCGCCCAATGGTCGGTGGTTACGTTGCGAATGCAATTGCCCGAGGTTTGAATCGCATGCATCTCGACTTCGGCAAGTGATTCCAGGATATCTGCTGTATCCTCAAGTTTGATCCAGTTGAACTGTAGATTCTGTCTTGTGGTGAAATGTCCGTAGCCGCGGTCCCACTTTGCCGCGATATCGGCAAGCCTGTTCATCTGGCGAGAATTCAGCGTGCCGTAGGGAATGGCGATGCGCAGCATATAGGCGTGGAGTTGCAAATAGAGGCCGTTCATAAGGCGCAACGGGCGGAATTCGTCTTCCGTCAGGTCGCCAGCAAGTCGCCGCTCGGCCTGGTCCCGAAACTGGATAACCCGGTCGGCGACGAAACGATGATCGAATTCATCGTAGCGGTACATGACTGCCTACCGGTGGACCGCGGCGAAAGCGTCGCCCGACCCTAGCGCCTGTTTGCCGAGATCGGGCCTGACGGTCGGACCCAATGTGCGGATGCGTTCACGAATGTGAGTCGCGCGCACGCGTCCGTCGCGTCTTTCGACCTCGAAAAGGTAGCTGCCAGTCACGATGTTTGCAGCCTCTGCCTCGCGTCCGCGGAACTCGAGCGCCTTCACTGCGTCAGGCTCCTGGGCGACCGCCGCCTCGTCCACGGACAAACTCCATCCGCCCGAACGGGTGAGAAACACGACTTCGCCATCGACAAGACGGTTTGCCGTGAGCGCCTGACCTTTTTCGACATCGCTCATGACGCCGCCTTCATCGTCGAGAAGGGAAGAAGCTTCGCCGACTTTTCGCGGCTGAGCCCGATGTAAATCATTGCCGGGCCA
>Ga0075421_100004316_pt1 | contig 17175 bp, 16 predicted proteins | sample SoiMetdeltSBSDD5_FD_75292 | JGI IMG/M metagenome (GOLD analysis project Ga0075421, IMG submission 75292) | Bulk soil microbial communities from a Populus tree surrounding site in Tennessee, USA - Soil MetaG P. deltoides SBSDD5 | ecosystem: Environmental > Terrestrial > Soil > Tree plantation...
TACACGGAGGAGGACCTCGAGGGGTTCGATCCCGCGACCAAGCTCGGCCATCCCGGCGAGCACCCGTTCACTCGCGGCGTCTATCCCTCGATGTACCGGGGCCGGCTTTGGACGATGCGCCAGTTCGCGGGCTTCGGGACCGCCGAGGAGACCAACGAGCGCTTCCGCTACCTGCTCGACCACGGCCAGGTGGGCCTGTCGACCGCGTTCGACATGCCCACCCTCATGGGCCTGGACTCCGATCACGTGCGCTCGCTGGGCGAGGTCGGCGTGGAGGGCGTGGCGATCGACACGGTCGACGACATGGAGACCCTGTTCGCAGGCATTCCGCTCGACGAGGTAACTGTCTCGATGACGATCAACGCCCCGGCGGCGATCCTGCTCGCCTTCTACGTCGTCGCGGCGGAGGAGAAGGGGATCTCGCCGCGGGCGCTCGGAGGCACGATCCAGACCGACATCCTCAAGGAGTACATCGCCCAGAAGGAGTGGTGCTTCCCGATCGAGCCGGCGATGCGCCTGGTCACCGACATGATCGAATGGTGCACGGCCGAGATGCCGCGCTGGCACCCGATCTCGATCTCCGGCTACCACATTCGCGAGGCGGGGTCGACCGCCGCCCAGGAGCTCGCCTTCACGCTCAAGGACGGCTTCACGTACGTCGAGCGGGGGCTCGAGCGCGGCCTCGACGTCGACGACTTCGCCCCCCGGCTGTCGTTCTTCTTCAACGCCCACATCGACTTCTTCGAGGAGATCGCGAAGTACCGGGCGGCGCGCCGGATCTGGGCCCGCGAGCTGCGCGACACCTACGGCGCGCGGGACCCGCGCTCGCAGATGATGCGCTTCCACACCCAGACCGCAGGGGTCTCGCTCACCGCGCAACAGCCGCTGGTCAACATCGTCCGGACCACGATCGAGGCGCTCGCCGGAGTCCTCGGGGGAACCCAGTCGCTGCACACGAACTCATTCGACGAGGCGCTGGCGCTGCCGACCGCCGAGGCGGTGCGAATCGCGCTCCGCACCCAGCAGGTGATCGCGCACGAGTCCGGCGTCACGAACACCGCCGACCCCCTGGGCGGCTCCTACTTCGTCGAGCGACTCACCGACGAGATGGAGGTCGCCGCCTACGATTACTTCCACCGCATCGACGAGCTCGGCGGGATGGTCGAGGCGATCAAGACCGGGTTCCCGCAGCGGGAGATCGCCGATGCCGCCTTTGCCTACCAGCGGGAGGTCGACGAGCGACAGCGGATCGTCGTAGGGGTCAACGACTACCGGGTGGCCGACGACGAGCTGACCGAGATCCACCGTCCGGATCCCGCCGCCGAGCGTCGCCAGCGCGAGCGGCTGGAGCGCACCCAGGCGAAGCGCGACGCCACGGCTGCGCAGGCGGCGCTGGTCGCACTCCGCGACGCCGCGACCACGGACGCCAACCTGATGCCCGCCATCATCAAGGCGGCGCGGACGCGGGCCTCGGAGGGTGAGATGGTCGCCGCGCTGCAGCAGGTCTTCGGCACCTACACCGAGCACCCGCAGTTCTAGCGAGGTGCCCACCAGGACCTCCGACGTCGCGGTCATCGGTGCCGGCATCGTCGGGCTGGCGACCGCCTTCGCCGTCCGCGCGCGCGGGGCGACCGTGACGGTCTACGAGCGCGGCACGCCCGGCGCTGGCCAGTCCGGAGGGGACTCGCGCGTCTTCCGCCATGCTCACGACGATCCGCGGCTCGTCGCTCTCGCCCGACGCAGCCGCGCCCTCTATCGCGAGTGGGAGGACGAGCTCGGGGTCGAGCTCGTCTCCGCGGACGGTGTCGCGATGCTCGGCCCGGAGGTGCCGCGGCGCCTCGAGCTGCTGCGCGCGGCCGGGGTCGACGCCGCGGGGGTAGAGGCCGGGGAGCTGGCCGACCGGATGCCGGCGCTGGCGGCGGTCGACGGGCCGGCGGCCTTCGACGCCGAGGGCGGCTCGATCCGCGCGGCCGCCGCGGTCGGAGCGATCGTCGGCCGGCTCGGCGATGACCTCGTGACCGATGAGGCCCTCGCGCTGTGGGAGCGAGCGGAGGGCTCGGTCGAGGTGCGCGCGGCCGGGGCGCGGGGTGAGCACGGGTCCGCGGTCGTTTGCGCCGGGCGGGAAACGGCGCGCCTTGCCCGCGGACTCGGCCTGTCGATCCCGGTCGAGATGTCACTGCACGGCCGGGTGTCGTTCGATGTTCGCGGCCCGCCTCCCGCGCGCCTCGCGTGCCTGCTCGACGGCAGCGAGCAGTTCGGCGAGGCGGGCGTATACGGTGCCCCGTCACCGGGCTCGAGTCGCTACTCGATCGGTGTCGATGGACGCGCGGCCGCCCGCGAGGACGCAAGCGTCATCGCGCCCGCCACGCTGGCCTCGGTCACCGATCGCGGCCTCGCCTACGTGCGGCGGGCGCTTCCGGGCCTCGATTCCACCCCGGTCGACTACCGCCACTGCTGGGTCACGTCGCTGCCCTGGGGCGAGGACGCGATCGGCGTCTGGGAGTCGGGCCGGACGCTGTTCGTCGCGGGCGACAACATGTTCAAGCACGCCCCGGTCGTGGGGCGGGCGCTCGCGGAGGCGGCCCTCGACGGTGCGCTGGCCGGCGAGCTGCGTCCGGCTGCGCGCCTTGGGGCCGCGGACGGGCCCTAACCGCATGAATCTCGGTAGTTGGGGAACTACCAGGGAACCGGCTCGTGTATCTGGGTATGCCTGAATGACCCCAGCCCGGGGAGCGCTGATCCTGGTCGCCGACGACGACGGCGACGTTCGCGAGCTGGTCGTCTTCCGGCTCGAGCGCGCCGGCTACCGGGTCGTGACCGCTGCCGATGGGCAGGAGGCGGTGGAGGTCGCGCTCGAGCGATCGCCCGACGTCTGCGTGATCGACGTGATGATGCCGAAGCTCGACGGCTATCAGGTGACCGAGCGGCTGCGGGCTTCGCCTGGGCTTGCCGAGGTCCCGATCGTGCTGCTCACCGCTAGCGTCGAGGATGCGGCGGTCAGCCGCGGCTTCGAGGTGGGCGCCAGCGACTACATCAAAAAGCCGTTCGGACCGCACGAGCTGTTGGAGCGGATTGCTGCGGCGCTGGGCTCCGGCTAGCGTCTACGCTTCCGGGCGTGAACGAGGGGCGGAAGATCCGCGTCGTGGTCGCCAAGCCCGGGCTCGACGGGCACGATCGGGGGGCGAAGATCATCGCGCGCGCGCTGCGCGACGCGGGCATGGAGGTGATCTACACCGGCCTGCACCAGACCCCGGAGCAGATCGCCGCGACCGTGGTTCAGGAGGACGCCGACGCGGTCGGCCTCTCGATCCTCTCCGGCGCGCACATGACGCTGGTGCCGCGCGTGGTGGAGCTGCTGCGCGACCAGGACGCCGGTGACGTAGTGGTCACGGTCGGCGGGACGATCCCCGCCGACGACGTGCCCGAGCTCAAGCAGCTCGGCGTCGCGGAGGTCTTCACCCCCGGATCGCCCACCGACGCGATCGTCGAGTTCATCCGCGACGCGGCGGGCGAGCCCTCCAGCGCCTAGGCTCCCGCCACCGCGACGGATACGGTTCTCCGTCATGCGGAGAGTTGGGCTGCTGATCTCGGCGCTGGTCGCGCTTGCCGCGTCCGCCCCCGCGTCCGCCCGCCCGCCGGCGGTGATCCAGGATGGGCCCGCCCGCTTCGAGGTGCTGTCGCCGGGGCTGATCCGGCTCGAGTACGCGGCGGACCGGCAGTTCGAGGATCGGCCGACGCTCACCGTCGCGGATCGCGCCGCACCGCAGGCACGCTTCGAGACCCGTGTGGTGGACGGCGTTCGGGTGATCCGTACGGCCAAGATGACCGTCTCCTACAGGCTGGACGGGGGCCCGTTCGACGCCTCCAACCTGGCCCTGCGCCTGCGGGACGCAGAGACCGTCTTTCACCCCAGCTTCGGCGGTGAGTCGGGTGGCAACCTCGGCGGCTGGTACCGCGGCCTCGACAACCAGACCGGCCCGGTGGAGCTCCACGACGGGTTGCTCTCGCGCGATGGCTGGTTCCTGCTCGACGACACGACCAGCCCCCTGCTGACCGAGGGCGGGCGCTGGTACGAGCCGCGCCCGGAGCGGTCGGGCCCCTACCAGGACGGCTATCTGTTCGCGTACGGGCCCGACTACGTCGACGCCCTGCGCGACTTCCGGGCCCTGGCCGGCCCGGCGCCGCTGTTGCCGCGCAAGGCGTTCGGGGTCTGGTTCTCGAAGTACTCGTTCTACAGCGCCCTCGACTATCAGAGCCTGGTCGCCACGTTTCGCGCCCACGACGTGCCGCTCGACGTGCTCGTCGTCGACACCGACTTCAAGTCGCCCAATCCCTGGAACGGCTGGCAATGGACGCAGGTGTTCTCCGCCAACCCCGAGGGTTTTCTGCGTTGGGCGCACGCGAAGGGCCTCGACGTGGCGCTCAACGTGCACCCCTCGATCAGCACCAAGGACCCGGCCTACGCTGCTGCCGACGCGGCCGCGGGCGGCCTCGACCGGGACGGCGGCCGCTGTGGCGACTTCATCGCGGCCGAGCCCGCCCCGTGTGGGGTCTGGGACTGGGCGCGGCGCGAGCACGTCCAGTCCTACTTCTCCCTGCACGAGCCGTTCGAGCGGCAGGGGGTCGACTTCTGGTGGCTCGATTGGAACAGCGACGCGAGCGGCGCCGACGCTCCCGGGCTGACGCCCGACGCCTGGATCAACGGCCTCTACGCCCAGCGCCAGGTCGACCGCGGAAGTCGCTGGGTGCCGCTCTCGCGGATCGGCTCCACGATGTTCGACTATGGCGCCGCGATGCCCGGGATCTGGGCCGAGCACCGCAACACGATCCACTTCACCGGCGACGCCTGGGACACCTGGGAGATGCTCGACTTCCAGAGCCGGTTCACCGCCGCCGAGGGGGCCGGGATCGGCCACCCCTATGTCTCGCACGACATCGGGAGCTTTCACGCCGAAAAGCTCCCGGGCGACATGTACGTCCGCTGGGTGCAGCTGGGCGCCTTCCAGCCGATCCTCCGCCTGCACTCCCATCACGGGCGCCGGCTGCCGTGGGAGTACGAGCGGCGCCCGAGGCGGATCGCGAGCGAGTTCCTCCGGCTGCGCGAGTCGCTGATCCCCTACACCTACACCCTCGCGCGCGAGGCGTACGACAGCGGCCTGCCGATCGTCCGCGCGATGTACCTCGGCTGGCCGAAGCTCGGCGCCGCCTATCGGTTCGACCGCCAGTACATGTACGGCGACTCGCTGCTCGTCGCGCCGATCGGGACCCCGGGTTCGCGCAAGCGGGTCTGGTTCCCGCCGGGCGAGTGGGTGGACATCTTCACCGGGCAGCGCCACCGCGGACCGAGGGCGAAGACGGTGAGCGCGCCGCTCGAGCGGATGCCGGTCTTCGCCCGCGCCGGGGCGATCGTGCCGCGCCAACCCGACACGAGCCACGCCGCGCAGCAGCGGGGCGGCCCGCTGGTGCTCGGAGTCTACGGCGGCGACGACGGCTCCTTCACGCTCTATGAGGACGCGGGCGACGGCCTCGACTACCAGGGCGGGGGCTTCGCGCGCACACGATTCGCCTGGCGCCAAGGGGCCGGCTCGGCCTCCCTGGAGATCGGCCGGGCGCGTGGCGGCTACCGCGTGCCGGCCCGACGCTATGAGATCAGGATCAGCGGGATCCCGCGCCCCCTGAACGTCGCCGGTAGGGGGACGGGGAGTCCGGACTGGAGCTACGCGCCGGATTCCCGGCAGCTGACGATCCGCACCGCGCGCGTCGCGCCCGGGCGTGGCGCCACCGTGAGGCTGCAGTTCGCGGGGGCCCCGAAATAGTCGGTGATTGACTGGTCAGTCAACCGCGGAGAGTCGGTAATATGGCCGCCGCTCATTCCCTAAGGAGGCCTTCGACTTGAAGATTTGCTGTCTCGTCAAGGAGGTTCCGGACGCCGCGGTGCAGAAGCGGATCGACCCCTCCACCAAGCGGCTCGACCGCTCGGGCGAGAAGAACCTCAATCCGTTCGACACCCATGGCATCGAGGCCGCGATGCAGATCCGCGAGGGCGACGCGGCCGAGGTGGACGAGATCGTCGCCGTCACCATGGGCCCGGAGAGCGCCGTGCGCGCGCTGCACAAGGCGGTCGCGCTGGGCGCGGATCGCTCCGTGCACCTGACCGATGCGGCCCTCGAGGGCTCGGACGTCTGCGCCACCGGCTACGCGCTCGCCAAGGTGCTCGAGTCCGAGCAGCCCGATCTGGTCCTCCTCGGCCAGCAGTCCGACGACGGAGAGTGCTACACGATCGGCGCCGTCGTCGCCGACCATCTGAAGATGCCGTCGCTGACCCAGGTGATCAAGATCGACGTCGAGGACGGCAAGCTCGTCTGCGAGCGCCAGGCCGAGTACGGCTACGACACGGTCGAGGTCGATCTGCCGGCCGTGATCTCGGTGGGCGACGCTATCAACGAGCCCCGCTATCCGTCGCTCAAGGCGATCATGGGGGCCAAGAAGAAGCCGCTCGACACGAAGGCCACCGCCGACGTCGGGATCGAGCCCGCCCAGGTGGGCGAGGGCGGCTCGCGGACGCAGGTGCTCGAGATCAACCCGCCGCCCCAGAAGGAGGCCGGCGAGGTGTTCGAGGACGAGGACACGGCGCAGACGGTCGAGAAGATCGTCGCCTGGATGGACGAAAGGAAATTGATCTAAGTGAGCGACGTTAGGCGCGAAAGCATGTTTGCCCGCCTGGCAAGGCAGGTGTTCTAGATGGGCGGGATCCTGGTCTACGCCCTCCACGACGACGAGGGCAACTTCAACAACAACTCGCTTGGCGCGATCTCCGAGGCCGCGAAGCTGGCCGAGCAGCTCGGCGACGCCGAGGCGGGCGTCGTCGTGGTCGGCGACGTCTCCGACGAGGCGTGCGCGGGCCTCGGCGCGTACGGCGCGAAGAAGGTCCACCGCGCCAAGGAGGTGCCCGAGGGCCTCGCGCAGCCGATCGTCGACGTCATGGCAAAGGTGATCGGCGACGAGGGCTATTCCTACGCGCTGTTCGGCGGCGGCCTGCTCGGCTTCGAGATCGGGGCCGGGCTGACCGCGCGCCTGAACGCCGGCGTGACGATGGAGGTGACCGCGGTCAAGGTGGCCGACGGCAAGCTGGTCGCCGAGCGCCCGGTGCTCCAGGACTCTGCGATCGTCGACGTGGGCTACGTCTCGGAGCCGGGGATCATCATCGGGCGCCTGAACGCCTTCAACGCCGTTGAGCCCGGTGACGGTAAGGCGGAGGTCGTCGACGTCGATGTCGAGCTCTCTGAGTGGTCGGGCAAGGCGCGGATGCGCCAGCGCGGCGAGCAGCGCGGGGCCGACGTCAACATCGAGGACGCCGACATCCTCGTGGGCGGCGGCCGCGGCCTGGGCGAGAAGGACAACTTCAAGCTCGCCGAGGACCTCGCCGACGCACTCGGCGGCGCGGTCGCGGCGACCCGCGCGGTGGTCGACGCCGGCTGGTACCCGTACGCGGCGCAGATCGGGCAGACCGGCAAGACGGTGGCGCCGAAGCTGTACCTCGCGGCGGGGATCTCCGGCGCGATCCAGCACAAGGTCGGGATGCAGAGCTCGGAGAACATCCTCGCCGTCAACAAGGATCCGAACGCTCCGATCTTCGAGTTCTGCGACCTCGGCGTCGTCGGCGATCTGCACAAGATCCTGCCGAAGCTGACCGAGGCCGTGAAGGCTAGGCGCGGGTGACTCCACGCCCGCACAGCCCGGATGAACGGGTCGCACGGAGCGTGAGGTCAACCGCGCCAAAGGGCAGCTGACACGGGATGGCGCAAGCGGTTGAACCAGCGCTCTATCCGCCTCCGTTCGACGAGGCGGACCTGATTGCCGAGCCCACCGATCCCGAGGACGAGCGCATCGAGGTCGGGATCGCGATCGCCGGCGGCGGTCCGGCCGGCCTCGCGTGCGCCAACCGCCTCCTCGACCTGCTCGCCGACGAGCCCGAGCTGACCGAGAGGCTCGGCGAGGTCCCGGTGGCCGTGCTCGAGAAGGGCAAGGTCGCCGGCGCGCACGAGCTCTCGGGGGCGAACCTGAAGCCGGGCCCGATGCGGGAGCTGTTCCCGGACCTCGATCCGGGCGACTGGCCGTTCGCCTACCAGCAGGTGACCAAGGACGCGGTCTACCTGCTGACCAAGCGCGCGGCGCTGCCGCTGGTCCCGATGCCGCCGAACTTCCGCAACCACGGGAACTACGTGATCTCGGTCTCGAAGCTGGCGCGCTTCTTGGCCGAGCAGGCGGAGGAGAAGGGCGCCTACATCCTCACCGAGACCGTCGCCGACAAGTTGCTGGTCTCCGACCGGATCGTGCGCGGTGTTCGCTCGGGCGACCGCGGCCGCGGCAAGGACGGCGAGCCCCTCGGCAACTTCGAGCCGGGCTCGGACGTCGTCGCCCAGGCGACCGTTCTCGCGGAGGGCACGCTCGGACACCTGACCCAGGCGGCGATCGACTACTACGACCTCGACGGCTCGCTGCCGGTGCGCTGGGAGCTCGGCGTGAAGGAGGTCTGGGAGGTCGAGAAGCCGCTCGACAGGGTGATCCACACGATGGGCTGGCCGCTTCGCAAGCGCCCGAGCCTGAACGAGTTCGGCGGCAGCTTCATCTATCCGATGGGCGAGGACAAGCTCTGCATCGGGCTGGTCGTCGGCCTCGACTACACCGACTCGACCCTGTCGGTCCACGACCTGCTCCAGGAGCTGAAGACGCACCCGTTCACGAAGAAGCTGCTCGTGGGCGGCAAGCGGGTCGCGTGGGGCGCGAAGACGATTCCCTCGGGCGGCTACTACGCCATGCCGCGCAGCCTCTCGGTGCCGGGGATGGTGATCGCCGGTGACGCGGCGAGCATGGTCAACGTCCCGACGCTGAAGGGCGTCCACTACGCGATCCGCGCCGGGATGCTTGCGGCCGAGTCGATCGTCGAGGCGCTGAAGCGCGAGGAGACCGACTTCTCCGCTTATGACGACCACGTCGACCGGTCGGAGATCGGACGCGACCTGTTCGAGTCGCGCAACATGCGGGCCCCGTTCTCGAAGGGGTTCTTCCTCGGCGGGGCCATCGCGAGCGCGATGACGATCACCAAGGGGGCGTTCCCGGGCGGAAAGTGGGACTACGAGCCGGACCCCGAGATCCCGATGGCCGATCACGGGGCCTCGAGGTCCTACCCGGAGCCCGACAACGAGCTCACGTTCAACAAGCTCGATTCGGTGTTTCTGTCCGGCAATGCGACCCGCGACGACGCGCCCAACCACGTCCGGATCCAGAGCCACGTCCCGCGCGAGCTCGCAAAGACCTGGGTCAACCTCTGCCCGGCGAAGGTCTACGAGATCCCCGAGGAGCAGCTCGAGAACGGCGCCGCGGAGGTCGACGTCCACGTCACAGCGTCCAACTGCGTGCAGTGCGGCGCCATCAACGCCAAGGGCGGCCGGCTGACGATGCCCGAGGGCGGCGACGGGCCGCTGTACCAGGAGACCTGAGGGCGGCGCCACGGCTGAGCTCGAGGTCAGGCTGCGCGACGGCTCAATCGCCGTCGTGCGCCCGATCGAGCCCGACGACAGGGACGCGGTGCAGGGCGCCTTCGCCCGGCTCAGCGAGAAGTCGCGCTATCAGCGCTTCATGAGCGCGATCAACGAGCTCTCGGAGTCGCAGTTGCGCTATCTGAGCGAGGTCGACCACCACGATCACGAGGCGCTGATCGCCTTCGACCGCGAGAGTGGCCTCGGGGTAGGCGTGGGTCGCTACGTGCGCCTGGACGACGGCACCAGTGCCGAGGCCGCGGTCACCGTCGTCGACGAGTGGCAGGGCAGGGGGCTCGGTACCGCCCTCTGCCAGCTGCTGGCCGCCCGCGCCCGCGAGGAGGGGATCGAGCGCTTCACCGCCCTGCTGCTCGCGACCAACGACCAGATGCACGACGTGCTCGCCTCGCTCGGCCCGGCGAGCGTCATCTCGCGCGACGCCGGGACCGTGGAGGTCGAGGTCGCGATCCCCGAACAGGGGATCGGCGATCACATGGCCGGCGTCCTGCGGGTGGTCGCCGGCGGCACCGTGGAGCTCGCCACGCCGCCGTGGGGACTGCGGGCGCACGAGGGCTGAGCGATCGGACGGTGGCGCGCCAGCTGGATCGGGCACCTGGTGGCCGCCTGCGCCCTGGTCCTCGCCGGATGCGGAGGAGGCGCGGAGGAGCTCGACCGGAGCGCTGAGCCGACCGGGTTCGAGATGGCGCTGGACGATGTCGGACGCGGGATCTCGCCGTCCGGAATCGGGTTCGGATGGGTGGACATCGCGGCGATCCGCGACGCTGCGGGCCCGGCCGCCGTGCGCGAGGCGGCCGCGGCGCTCGGCCCTGGCGCCGACGAGCTGCTCGAGCGCGGCGCGGCGCTGCGGCGCTCGGCCGGGTTCGACCCCCTGACGGCGGACGCCGCGATCGGGCTCGGCGCCTCTTACGCGTTCGGCGTGCGCTTCGACGGCGTGAACGCCGCACGGCTCGGTGACCGGCTCGACGCCGCGGGCGCCCGTTCCTACCGGATCGGCGCCTGGACCGTGTATGACCTCGGCGAGCAGGCGCAGGCGCCCACCAGCGGCCCGCTGGCCGATCTCGACACCTTCGCCGCGCGGGTCGCGATCCGCAACGGGGCGGTCATCATGGCGCGCGTGGACTCCACCCGGTACGCCCTTCTCGGGGTCGGCGGGTCGACGGTGGCGGACGAGGCGCTCGCCTTCGGCGCCGCGTGCCTGGGCGAGGTCGACGCTGCGCGGACGCTGCCGGGCGGCTTCACGCACAACGCGGTCGCGAGCCCCGACCTGATCGCGCTCGGCCGGCGAGTCGGAGCGCCGGCGGGGGGCGAGGTGCTCTGCGCGGTCGACCGCTCCGCAGACGACGCCGAGGAGCAGGCGAGCGCGCTGCGCGAGAGCTTCGCCCCGGACGCGACCGAGCCGCTCACCGGCGAGCCGATGTCCGACCTGGTGGCGAGCGCAGAGGTCGAGGAGCTCTCGGACGGCGATCTGCACGCGGCCCGGGCGACGATCGAGCTGGCCCCGGGAGCCCGGCAGGGACTCCTGTTCGGCGCGCTCGTGCGCGGCAGCGTGCTGCCGTACCTCGGCGGCCCCGAGCCCGTCCCTTAAGCCGGGGCCTCGGAGGCCCGCCCCTCGCGCACGAAGCCTGCGACCAGCTCGGCGACGCGTTGCGGCTGGTCGAGCGAGACGAAGGTCTTCGCATCGGGCACCCGCTCGATCCGGCCGTCGGGCACCATCGCCGCCAGCCGCTCGGCGTCCGCGAGCCGGAAGAAGCGGTCCTCGGGCGCCCAGGCGAAGCGGACCGGGCGCTCGAAGCGGCGCAGGGCCTCGGCGGCGGCGAGCGTGTGGCGCTTGTGGGCGCCGGCGGTCAGCTTGCGCGCGTCGCCCTGCACCCCGGCGTCGGCGAGCGACGGCGCGAGCCAGTCGTCGGCGAGCTCGGGCGGGATCGGGTGCTTCACGAGCATCCCGTACGTGGACCGGCGCACGGCCGCGATCCGGAACGGGGCCGCGAGCAGCGTCATGCCGCCCGGCAGGCGAGCGATCGGCGGCATCAGGTTGAACGGGAACGGGGGAAAGCGATCGAGCAGGTCGCAGTTGGTGAGCACCAGGCGCTCGACGCGATCGGGGTGGTTCGCCGTCACGATCTGGGCGATCGCGCCGCCCGTGTCGTTGCCGACCAGCGTCGCACGCTCGATGCCGAGCGCATCCATGAACGCCACGACAACCTCCGCCATCCCCGGTGGGGAGAGGTCGGCGTCGGGATTCATCGCGATCCGATGCGAGCCCATCGGCCAGTCGCACACGAGGCAGCGGAAGTCGCTCGCGAGGCGCTCGGCGACCCCGGTCCAGAGCCGGCCGTCGACGAGCAGCCCGTGGACGAAGATGATCGGCTCGCCGTCGCCGAGGTCGCGGTAGGAGACGGTCCCCTGGGGGAGCGCGACGGTCTTGGTCTCGTGTACGTCGCTCATCGAGCCCTCCTCATGCGGCGACGTGGTCGCCGATTAGCTCGGTGACCGTGGCGTGGGCGGACGTGGTGCTCATGTTGCGGTCCTTTCCGGGGGCCCGAATAACATACAGGCTGTAGGTTTCTAACATACATACAGTCTGAATGTCAACGAGCAGCGAGAAGCGGACCCAGGCGGAGCGCTCGGAGGCAACCCGCACCGCCTTGATGGACGCCGCGCGACGCCTGTTCGCCGAGCGCGGCTACGCCGACGTCGGCACCGAGGAGATCGTGCGCGAGGCCGGGGTGACGCGCGGCGCGCTCTATCACCACTTCGACGGCAAGCGTGACCTGCTGCGCGCCGTCTACGAGCAGATCGAGGGCGAGATCGCGCAGGACCTGGCCGAGCGGGCGGTGCCCGGGGCCAGCGTGCTCGAGACGCTCAGGCTCGGCGCCGACCGCTTCCTCGATCGGTGCCTCGAGCCCGAGGTGCAGCGAATCGCGCTGCTGGACGCGCCGGCCGTCCTGGGCTGGGAGCAGTGGCGCGAGATCGGGGCCCGCTACGGCCTCGGCCTGATCTCGGCCCTGCTCACCGCCGGCATCGAGGCGGGCGAGCTCCGCCGTCAGCCTGTCGACCCGCTCGCCCACGCGCTGCTCGGCGCCCTCGACGAGATCGCGATGCTGGTCGCGCGAGCGGACGATCCAGCCAGGGCCCGGGCCGAGGCGGGGGAGACGCTTGCGGGCCTCATCGAGGCGCTGCGCGTCTAGCTGGTTGCTCCGTGGGATCACCCGTCTGGGCCTCAGTCGGCGGGCCTGGGCACGATCAGCACGGGGCAGGCGGCTCTGCGCATCAGCTCCGCCGAGACCCCCCCGATCAGGACCTGGCGAACCGGCCCGTATCCTCGCGAGCCGACGACCAGGAGGTCCAGCTCGTGCGAGCGCTCGGCGAGCATCTCGGCCGGATCGCCCTCGCCCTCCGCGACCGTGATCGTCGCCAGCGACGCTCCCAGGTCGGCGGCGAGCGCGCTGGCGACCTCGCGAGCGTGCCCGGCCTCGCTGCGGCCGTCGTAGCCGACGCCGATCGTCTCGATCTCGAGCCGCTCGCGATCGGCGAACCCGCTCGGCGCGACCATGACCGCGCACGGCGCCCCTCCGTGCAGCAGGCGCTCGCCCACGCTGCCGGGGAGAACGCGCCCGAGACCCTCGCGGTGGGTCGAGCCGAGCACGATCACGTCGGCGTGCTCGCGCTCGGCGAATTCGGTCAGGACCAGGGGCGCCGGGGCGCCGCCGAACGTGCGCAGCTCGAACGCCGTCTCGCCGAGGATCTCGCGCGCGGAGGCGGTGAGCCCCTCCTCGGCCTCGGCGACGGCGCGCTCGTAGGCGTCGGCCGGGGTCGCCAGGGGGTCGTATTCGAGCGCCGAGACCAGAACGAGGGTCGCGCCCTCGATCGCCGCCAGGCCGCGGGCCAGCGCGAGCGCGTCCTTCGCTCCGGGCTTTGCGTCGTAACCGACCAGGATTCGTCGATACATCGAGTCGGCAGATTAGGCGCCGCTAGAATCGGCTGCGATGAAGACCGGGATCCACCCTGAGTACCAGCTCGCTCACGTGCGCTGTTCGTGCGGTAACGAGTTCTATACGCGGTCGACCAAGCCGGAGCTCCACGTGGAGATCTGCTCCGCCTGCCACCCCTTCTATACCGGCAAGCAGAAGCTCGTCGACACCGGCGGGCGGGTCGAGCGCTTCAAGCGCAGGGCCGCCCGCAGCAAGCGCGGCTGACGGGTGCCGTGAACACCCAGGCCTCGGAGGGCACCGCGGTCGATCGCACCCGGATGCCCGACGGGATGCCGGTCGCCTCCCGCGACGCCCCGATCGGCGGACAGGCGGTGCTCGAGGGCGTGATGATGCGGGGCGTCTCGACCTGGGCGGTCGCCGTGCGCAAGCCCGACGGCGAGATCGAGCTCACGTCAGAGCCCCTCGTCTCCTGGGCCAAGCGGCACCGCATCCTGCGCCTGCCGGTGATCCGCGGCGTCGTCGCGCTCGGCGAATCGCTGAAGATCGGCTTCCGGGCCCTGGCGCTCTCCGCCAACGCCCAGCTCGAGGAGGACGAGCACGGGCGCAAGGAGGAGATCGGCGGCTGGATGTGGGGCGTGACGATCGCCCTCTCGATCGCGCTCGCGATCGGGCTCTTCTTCGTCGTCCCGGTCGGCGCCACCAGCCTGATCAAGGACCAGCTCGGCTCGGCGTGGCTCTTCTGGCTCGTCGAGGGGATCTTGCGGACGGCGATCTTCATTGCCTACATCGTCGCGATCAGCCGCCTCCCCGACCTGCGGCGCGTCTTCGAATACCACGGCGCCGAGCACAAGACGATCTCCTGCTACGAGGCCGACGACCGGCTCGTGCCCGCCCGGGCCGAGCTCTACTCGCGCCTCCATCCGCGCTGCGGCACCAGCTTCCTGCTGATCGTGATGGTGCTCGCGATCTTCGTCTTCGCCCCGATCGGGCTCCCCGAGTGGTACTGGCTGGTGGCCTCGCGGATTCTCGGTATCCCCCTGATCGCTGGCCTCTCCTACGAGGTGATCAAGTGGGCGGGCCGAAACCGGCGCAAGCGCTGGGTCCGCGCCCTGATGTGGCCCGGGCTCATGCTGCAGAACCTGACCACGCGGGAGCCCGACCGCGAGCAGCTCGCGGTCGCGATCGCCGCGCTCGAGGCCGTGCTCGCGGTCGAGAGCCCCGAGGAGACCGCGCGCGAGGCCGAGGCGATCGAGATCGTCGCCTAGCTACTCGCAGTTGCTGACCGGGCCGCTGCCGGGGCCCTGTCGGCAGCGGTCGGTGCCGGCCCCGCCGTCGAGGTTGTCGTCCCCGTCGTTGCCCTTCAGGTTGTCGTCGCCGCCCCCGCCGTTGAGGTCGTCGTCGCCGGGGCCGCCCTCGAGCCGCTCGCCCGGGCCCGGTTGGCTGTCGCCGAACAGCCGGTCGTTGCCGCCACCGCCGTCGAGGAGGTCGGTGGCGTTCTCGCGCCGGTAGCCGAAGCTGTCGAGCGTGTCGTTCCCGGCCCCGCCGCGCTGGACGCTGCCGCCGACGAACTCGTCGCGCCCCGAGCCGCCGATCAGGACGTCGTCGCGCCCGCGGCGCCCGTCGAGGAAGTCGCCGCCCGGGCCACCCTCGACCCGGTCGTCGCCGTTGTAGCCGTGGAGCTCGTCCCCGCCGTCGCCGCCGTCCATGAAGTCGTTCGCAGTCCCGGCATCCATGATGTCGTCGCCGTCGTCCCCGCAGACCCGATCGACACCGCCGCCGGCGGCGACGACGTCGTTGCCGGCTCCAGCGAAGATCACGTCTGGCCCCTGGGAGCCCTGAATTCGGTTCGAGCCCGGCCCGTCGACGATCGTCGGCGCCTGGCCGAAGCAGGACGGGGCGCTCGATGCGCCTCCCGGGACGAGCACCGCGGCGGCGAGCGCGGTCGCCGCCAACACGAGGAGCCTGAGCGGCTTCATGCGCCGATCCCAGCACATCGCGGCCCGGCGCGCAAGCGGACGCCCCTTGGCCGTGCGCCCCGCGCGGATTTCGCGAACGGGCGGCGGTAGCCTCAGCGATGTGATCGAGAGGCTGGTGGATCAGGTCCAGGAGCGCTTCGCCGAGCTCGAGCGCCAGATGTCGGATCCGGACGTGATCGCGGATCGAGGGCGCTATGCGGAGGTCGGGCGCGAGTACCGCGAGCTCGAGCGCGCGAGCGAGCTCGCCGGCGAGTGGCGCCAGCTCCAGGGGGACCTCGAGGGGGCGCGCGAGCTGCTCGCCGAGGACGGTGACGACGAGGAGCTGCGCAGGCTGGTCGCCGAGGCGCCCGAGCGCATGCGGGCGCTCGAGGACGAGATCCGGCTCGCGATGGTCGAGCGCGATCCGAACGACGACAAGAACGTGATCATCGAGATCCGCGCGGGAGCCGGAGGCGACGAGGCCGCGCTGTTCGCGGCCGACCTGTTCAAGATGCTCACCCGCTACGCCGAGGAGCGCGGCTTTGACACCGAGGTGCTGTCCCAGTCGCCGGCCGAGGTGGGCGGATTCAAGGAGGTCACGTTCGAGGTGCGCGGCGAGGATGCGTACTCGGTATTCAAGTTCGAAGGCGGAACCCACCGCGTCCAGCGGGTGCCGAAGACCGAATCGCAGGGGCGGATCCACACCTCGACCGCGACCGTGGCAGTGCTGCCGGAGGCGGAGGAGGTGGAGGTGGAGATCGCCCCCGACGACATCCAGGTCGACGTCTATCGCTCCTCGGGCCCGGGAGGGCAGTCGGTCAACACGACCGACTCCGCGGTGCGGATGACGCACAAGCCGACGGGGATCGTGGTGTCGATGCAGGACGAGAAGTCACAGCTGCAGAACCGCGAGAAGGCGATGCGGGTACTGCGCGCCCGGCTTTACGACCGCAAGCTCGCGGAGCAGCGTGCCGAGATCGCCGCCGACCGCCGCTCGCAGGTCGGCACCGGCGAGCGCTCGGAGAAGATCCGCACCTACAACTTTCCCCAGGGCCGGGTCACCGACCACCGGATCAAGCTCACCGCGCACAATCTCGACGAGGTCCTCGGCGGCGACCTGAGCGAGTTCACGGCGGCGCTCGGCGCCGAGGAGAAGCGCGCTCGGCTCGAGGAGCAGACCGCCGCGGGCCTCGAGGGCTGAGCGGTGCCCGCGGCGACGGCGGGCAGCGTCGGCGAGGCGCTGGGCGCGGCGGCCGACGCCCTCGCCGCCGCGGGCGTGGAGGCGCCGAGGCTCGACGCAGAACTGCTGCTGGCCGAGGCAACGGGTCGCGATCGCGCCGGGTTGGCGGCCGACCCGGACGCCGGGGTCGAGGCGGACGCCGCGCGCCGCTTCGGCGCCATGGTGCGACGCCGCGTGGCGCGCGAGCCGGTCGCCTACATCCTCGGCCGGAAGGGCTTTCGGCGGCTCGAGCTCGCGGTCGACGCGCGGGTGCTGGTCCCTCGCCCGGAGACCGAGCTGCTGGTCGAGGCGGCGGTCGAGCTCGCGCCGCGCCGGGTGCTCGACGTCGGCACCGGCTCCGGGGCGGTCGCGCTCGCGGTCGCCGACGAGCTCGAGCGGGCGGAAGTCGTCGCCTCCGACACATCCCTCGAGGCGCTCGCGGTCGCGAAGGCGAACCGCGACCGGCTCGGGCTCGGCGAGCGGGTTCGGCTCATCGAGGGGTCCTACCC
>Ga0075421_100004317_pt1 | contig 17172 bp, 12 predicted proteins | sample SoiMetdeltSBSDD5_FD_75292 | JGI IMG/M metagenome (GOLD analysis project Ga0075421, IMG submission 75292) | Bulk soil microbial communities from a Populus tree surrounding site in Tennessee, USA - Soil MetaG P. deltoides SBSDD5 | ecosystem: Environmental > Terrestrial > Soil > Tree plantation...
TCATGTGGCAGCATTTTCACGAGCCGCCACGACCGATCCTCGAACAGCGACCCGACTGTCCGCCCGACCTGGCCCGCGCCATCGAGCGCATGCTCGCCAAGGCCCCCACCGACCGCTGGCCCACGTTAGAAGAGGCAGTCGAGGCGATCGGCTCGCCGGCGCACAACGATCCGATCCGGCAGCAGATGCGCGCGCTGGCACGCGGCAGCGGCGCCTCCCATGTCGTGACCGAGCACCATACACCGGTCAGTCCGGTCCCACTGGGAACCTCAGCGCCAACGACGCCGATTCCACAGACGCCGGCGCCACCGCCGCCGCACATGGCTCCGATGCCGCCACCGGCGTTGCCCGTGACCCCGCTCGAGCCAATCTCTCCGCCTTCGGAAGAGTTCGCGGAGTCGCCTACGTCGGTCATCGAAACGCCGAAGCCGGCCACGCGGACGCCGCCTCCACCGCCCCCCTCCGTGCGGCCGGTGGCGCCGAAACCGCCACGACGCACGAGCGGAATCGTCCCGGCCGCCAAACCGGCCCGCGTCGAACCTGCTCCGATAATCCCGCCCCCGTTCTCCGCCGAGCGCCGTGGCACCGCGTTGCGCCTCGTCGGGCCTGCGGCCGGGCTCGTCGTGCTCGGAGTGATTGGATGGCTCGTGTTCGGCCGCGGAGTGGAAGGCCGGCAGACCCCCACATCGCCGGCCTCACCGACCGCCGTCCTCGTCGCCACGGTTGCGGTCACCCCCTCGCCCGCCGCGGTCGCGGTCGGAAAGACAGCGCAGCTCACCGCCATCATAAAGGATGGACGCGGCAACCTCCTCCCCGGCCGGCCGGTGACGTGGACGTCGACCGACAGCTCCATGGCCCGGGTCTCCGCCGGCGGTCTCGTGACCGCCTTGAGCCCTGGTTTCGTCACCGTCACCGCGACGAGCGAAGGCCGCGAGGGCACCGGCACGGTGATGATTACGGCAACCGCCGCGGCCGTCGCGAGCGTGAGCCTCACTCCCAAGACCGCGTCGATCGAAATCGGTGACTCGACGGTCCTTTCGGCCGCGCCGAAAGACGATCACGGCAATACGCTGGCGGGGGGGGGCCACGCGCTGACCTGGAACACGAGTGACCGGCGCATCGCGATTGTCTCCCCGAACGGGACCGTCGCCGCGCTGCGGCTCGGCAACGCGGTGATCAGCGTGCTCGTGGGCGGCAAGCGGGACAGCACGCGTGTCACGGTCGTGCCGCCGGCCGTCGCCATGCTGACGATCTCCCCACCCGCCGTCCCGCTCCAGGTGGGCGGCCGGTCCCAGCTGTCGGTGGCGGCGCGTGACGCGCACGACCGCCCGATCGAGGGACGCCACGTCGAATGGCGCTCGAACGATCCGGCCGTCGCCACGGTCACCGCGGATGGCATGGTGACCGCGGTGCGCGCCGGGCAGACCTCGATCACCGCCGTGATGGAGTCCCGCAGCGCGGCGGCGGCGGTCACGGTCAGCGCCGTCCCGGTCGCCGTGGTGGCGGTGACGCCCGCGACACTCACGCTCGCCGCCGGCAAGACGGGGCAGCTCACGGCAGCGCTGCGCGACGGACGTGGCGGCGTGCTGCGCGACCGCCAAATCCAATGGACCTCCAGCAATCTGTCGGTCGCGTCCGTCACACCTGGCGGAGTGGTGACTGCGGTCGGCGCCGGCAACGCCACGATCACTGCCGCAAGCGAGGGTGAGACGGGAACGGCGGTTATCACCGTTCCTGCCCCTCCGAGCCCGGTCGTGGTCACTCCGCCACCGACACCGGCGGGCAAGACCGACTCCCAGCCCGTCAACCCACCGCCCGCGGACCCCACACCTCCTCCCGCCGCGGCCACGGACGAAGCGGTGGCGCGCGTGGCGCCGCGCCGCGGCGTCGCGACCGGCGGCACCCACAGCTGCGGCATCACGCAGAGTGGTGCGGTCTCCTGCTGGGGCGGCAACGCCGGCGCTCAGGTGTCCCGGCCGACGCTCGTGTCGCAGACGACGGGGGGGGGGTTCAGTTCTCTGGCGGCCGGCGTCGACTACACCTGTGGACTGACCGCCGGCACGGCGATCTGCTGGGGCGCGAACCTCCGCGGCCAGCTGGGGATCGGCAAGGTCGGGCCGGTGGCAAGCGCGACCCCGGTAGTCGGCAATCACAGCTTCACCGCCATTACCGCCGGAGCCCGCCATGCCTGTGGACTGGGTGCCGACGGGACCGCCTGGTGTTGGGGCGACAACAACTCGGGACAGCTGGGGATCGGCAACACGCGGGGCTCACACACGCCGCAGCGCGTATCGGGCGGGCTCAAGTTCAAGGCCCTCGCCGCGGGCGGTGAGCATACGTGCGGGCTCAGCGATGGCGGCAAGGCGTATTGCTGGGGAGACGGCTTCTCGGGTCAGCTGGGCCGCGGTGGGCGGGAGGTCCTGAACCAGCCCGGGCCCGTCGATGCAACGGTGAAATTCGTGGCGATCGCGGCTGGCAGCGCGCATACTTGTGCCCTGGCGCAGGGCGGCAAGATCTACTGCTGGGGCGCCAACGCCGCGGGAGAGATCGGCGACGGCAGCCGGTCCGAGCGTGACTCCCCCGCCCTGGTCAGCGGCGCGAGGACCTATAGCGCCGTCGCGGCCGGGACTGGTTACACGTGTGCGCTGACCGACGGCGGCGAAGCGTACTGCTGGGGTCGCAACCGCGAGGGCCAGCTGGGTGACGGATCCCGCGCCGACCGTACGACGCCGGTCCGAGCCGCAACCGATCAGTCGCTGCAGTCGATCAGCGCCGGCGGTGCCCATAGTTGTGGCGTGACTCGAGATCAGCGCGTGCTGTGCTGGGGCGGAAACGCTCGCGGTCAACTGGGCGACGGAACGCAAACCGCCAGGCCGACCCCTGCACCCGTCGAGTCGGGCGGCCGGGAGGGGGCCGGGAGCCCATGAGCACCATCACTTTCTATCAACGGGAGAGAACGTGTCCATGACCAATCGGATGGGTCGGCTGTTGGCGCTCATCGTCCTCACCGCCGGCGTGGGCCTTGGTACGCCACGAGACGCCGCCGCACAAGGCAAGATCGAGCTGACGCCGTTCGCGGGGATGTACTACACCCTGACCACGATGGCCGACGACATCTTCCAGGACGGATCCAACTGGACGGCGCGTCAGCTGACGGCGGGCGCGTTCGGCGGCCGACTGGCGTACTGGGTGTCCAACACCATGGGCATCGAGGCTGCCGGCACCTACTCGAAGAGCGGCGTCAGGATCGCGAACTCCGGTGGGGACTCGTTGTTCTTCGGACAGGGAACGTTGATCAGCGCCAGCGCTCGACTCCTGTATCGACCGGCGCGCACCAACCTCCACGCCATCATCGGGGCGGGCATCGTCCACCGTGGCGGCGACGCCTGGCAGGGTGGCGAAACGCTGACCAAACCGGCCGTGACGCTCGGTCTCGGCGTGCGAGCCGCGGTTTCCCCCAAATTCGCGCTCAACTTGAATGCGGAGGGAAACGTCTATTCATTCGATATCGATGGGTCTGGGTCTACTTTCTCGTCCAAGATGCAGGCCGACGTGACCGTCACCATCGGAATCCCCCTGACACTGGGACACTGACTGCTGTCGTCCTTTCATCTCCGGGCCCTGCCGCAGCTTGGCAGGGCCCGTTGTCTTGAGATCGACTTGAAGTGAGATCACCAGCTTCTCGCAGCATCCATACGGGGAGGCACGGTGCTTCTTCTACAATCGTTATCGGTAATCGGTCGTCCGTTTGCGGTATTCAACATCCTGTTCTGGCTGGGCGGGCCGAATTTCCTGTGGGGGCAACGATTGACGCCCAGCTACCTGAACCGAGCGCATGGAGTGACCGATACAGTCATCCAAACGTCTCCACCCGTCGCGGACCCGGCGGGAATGGTGCTGGCCGGCGTCGCGACCGGGGCTGTGGCAATGGTCGCCGGCGGTCACATCGGCTACGCCCTTGGCGGGGGCAGCCGAGTCTGTGGAGACGATCCCTGCGGATTCGAGGAGGCCATTTACGGCGCTGCGGTCGGGATCAGTATCGGCATCCCGCTCGGGGTGCACCTCGCCAACCGAAGTCGAGGCAGCTTCGGTACCGAGCTCGCTACCAGCCTCGCGATCGGCGCGCTGGGGATGACGCTGGCGCTCGGCGCGAATAACGGCGTCGTACTCCTCGCCGTGCCAGTCGCCCAACTCGTGGCGAGCATCGCGATCGAGCGGCACACGCGCATGGGATCCTCACACTAGCGGTCGAGTAACGGCGGGGCTAACTCCATGGGCGACTCATCCGTGGCCTAAGGCACTCCGCTCCGTGACAGACACTCCCCTCGTAGAATCCTGGACCCTGCGCGTCGTCCATCCCGAGACACGCGAGCCCGTTTCCGGCGTGCCCGTCAGCCTGCTCGACGCCGCCGGGAATCCGGCCGGCTACTGGGTGTCGGACATCAATGGCGTCGTCGCCCTGCCCCGCATCGACGCCACGCGCATTCTGGTGCGCGTCGGCCTGCGCAGTGAGCAACCCAAGGAAGTGGAAGTCGCGGCCCTGGAAAGCGGTACCGCCGTCGTCACCGCCCCGCCGGCACTTCTCCCGGCCACGAGCGGAGAGCGGTTGCCCGTCGAACAGAGTCGATCAACGAGCGGCGATGCAGCCGCTATCGGCGGGGGAGCGTCGCCCACGTTGCGCTTCTCCCGTCTCGCCGTGTTGCCGCTCGAGGCCGAGTCGATCACGGGGTTGGCTGCGCAGGTGGATTTCTTCCAGTCTCCGGTTCCATCGGGCTCCGGCATCCGCTATGGCGCGCTGCTCGAGATGGAGCTGTACTGGCAGTCGCTCGGCTATGCCGCCGGAGACCTGCTGTATACGGGGACGTTGTCCCCTGGTGAGGAGCTGGCCTTCGACGTGTTCGACGCGCGCTGGCGGTGGACCTGGGGCCCCTCGCGTTCGGCGAACCGGCCGGCGCGCCCGCTCGAGCTGATCGCCCGTCTCATCGCCGGGACGACGCTCGCGAACGCCCTCGCGGGAGAGGACGGCGCGCTCCCGCTCGATCCGGTGAACCTGCCCGAGGGTCCCGCCGCGATTCCGGCGGCCGCGGCCGAATCGGTGCGCGAGCTGGTGCAGCGCGCCGGGTATGCCGCAGGCTCGCTCCGGCGGCGCGCGCTGCGCATCGTGGAGGCCACGACCGACCAGCCCGCAGGGGATTGTCAGCGACGGGTGGTGCGCAATCCCGACAGCCGTCCGCTCGCCTTCCATTACTTCGAGCCGGTGGAGCGATTCCGGGTGGGCGCCCGGTCGGCGCGCATCCGGCCCGCCGTCCTGATCCCGTTCCAGCTCCCGAACCTCGCGACGCGCGCGCAGGTGCAACGCTTCGGGTCGACGCTGCGGCGCGTGCTGCTGGAGCGCAATCTCATCCCCGACCTCGATTGGGTGGTCGGCATCGGACGACGTCCGCTCGACCCTTCGGTGGCGCCACCCATTTCCGAGCTACGGTTGATCGTGCAAACCGATCCCGCTGCCGTCCCGATCGACCTGCGTCAGATCTGGTGTTCCCTGCATGCCGACAACGCCCGCTACGCGGTGCATTTCTTTCCCGCGGACCCGACGGCGGCCCCCGGCTCGAGCCTCACGCCGCCGCTGCCGAAACGCTGGATCGGTGTCATTCGGCTGGCCGATTTTCACGAACAGCCGCTGCGATTCCCCGGCAACCTGGTGCTGGAGAACGGCACGCGGGTCGTGCTGTCGTTCGCCGCGCTGCACGTCGAAGGCCGAGCGGGTGACACCTGGAAGCGGCTGCTCTCGATCCGGGATTTCTTGCTCAACAAGGAATCGCAGGCGCACCTGGCGAGTCTCGCGGCGCTGGCGGAAGCGCCGGGCCTCGATCCGCGGGAGAGCCGGCTGCTCGGTCACATCGCGGCGAACCTGCCGTATTACGCCGCGGCGCTGATCGCGGTCGGCGATTCGACGCTGCGGTATCTCGCGCTGTCCAAAGTGCGGGATGCCGACGGCCGCTCGCTCGTCGACCTGATCGAGAATCGGGTGGTGGGGATCGTCGGGAACTACATCGCGTGTCCGTTGCGCTCGATCGATTCGCTGCCGTCAGAGCTGCGGGCGGCGTTCCGGGCCGCGCCGACCGCGCGCACGCTCGAGGAAACCGTCGTCACGGTCCCGATCCCCGGGTTGTGGATGAGCCAGCAGCCGGCTCAGGCCGCGGGTGCGGACGCCGCGCCGATCACAGAAGCCATTCCAGGAGAAGAAGGGCGCGATCGGCGCCTGGGGAGTCGCTGGCGCGGTGGCCGAGCGGACAGCGCCTAGTGCTTGTGCATTACCATCGGGAAGCCGGAGAAACCCGATTCGTTGAGCTGACCTTCGAGCGTCGAATCGTTCCGCACCGCCCCGGAGTACTTGGCGCTTTGAAAACCGGTATGGCTGATCGTCAGCATGAAGCCCTGCCCGTTGCGTGACCCGGACACCGTGAGCAGGATGCCCGAGCCGAAGCTCGACAGCTGACCCGTGCCGTCCACGAAGCCGCCGGGCCTGTCGACCAGGGCCATGGTCATGTCGACACCCGAATCCGAGCCGGCCCAATTCCCGGTCATGTTGTAGGGATCGTTGGCGGTTCCCGTCGCGCTCTTGCCACAAGCCAAGAGCAGCACCAATACACCGACGGCGAGCATGCGGTGGCTCATGAGGCCTCCTGGTTGTGTCGGACAGCGCCTAACGGAACTCTCCGCATCGAACGTGCCGGTTGGTCATCGATCTCGTTAGAGCGTTTTTCGACAGAGGTGGGGCGGAATTGCGACACAAAACCCCGCAGCCAGCAGTACCGGCAGCGGGGCTTCACGTTTGGACGAATGCGCCCGGCAGGATTCGAACCTGCGACCCTCGGCTTAGAAGGCCGATGCTCTGTCCAACTGAGCTACGGGCGCGCTGCAGATATTGTAGTGACTCACCGCCAGTGATGCTATTCTCAACGCCGTGATCCCGTCCCGGCGCGTGTTCCTCACGGGCGGCACCGGCTACCTGGGAAGCCGGCTCGCCGCCGAGCTGGTGCGGAGGAGCCATCAGGTCCACGCCCTCGCGCGGCCGGGGTCAGAATCGAGGCTCCCCTCCGGGGTGACACCGGTTCTCGGCAACGCGCTCGACCATCAGAGCTACGCAACCCAGGTCTCACCGGCCGATACCTTCGTTCACCTCATCGGCGTGCCACACCCGAGCCCGGCCAAGGCCGAACAGTTTCGCACCGTCGACCTCGCTTCGGCCCGGGAGGCCGTTCAGGCAGCGGTGGCTGCGAAGGTCTCCCACTTCGTCTACGTCTCCGTCGCGCATCCCGCACCGGTCATGACCGCCTATTGGAACGCCCGAGCGGAGGCGGAGTCCACGATCCGGGCGGCCAACCTCTCCGCCACGATCCTCCGACCCTGGTACGTCCTGGGCCCGGGGCATCGCTGGCCCATTGTGCTGGTGCCGTTCTATTGGATCGCGGAGCACCTACCGGCGACGCGCGATTCGGCGCGTCGGCTCGGACTGGTGACTCTCGGCCAGATGATCGACACGCTCGTGTGGGCGGTCGAACATCCGGCGTCGGGCATCCGGATTGTGGAGGTTCCCGAAATCAGGGCTGGGAGGAAGGACGTGAGTCCAGCACTTCTCTGACTTTCATCGCCAGCACCTTGGGGCTGAATGGCTTTTGCAGATAGCCGGACCCCTGCTCGACGCCGTACCGCGTCAGTGCATCGGCGGTATAGCCCGAAGCGAACACAACCTTCAGCCCCGGCTGCTTCGCCGTCAGGGTGTCGGCCAGCTCGCGACCGTTCATGCCGGGCATGATCACATCGGTGAACAGCAGGTCGACATGCGTCCCGGGCTGGCTCACGACCTCCAGGGCGGCAGCGCCGCTCGGTGCGTCCAGCACCCGGTAGCCGTAGAGCTCGAGCACCTCGCGAATCAAGGTGCGCAGCTGGGTCGAGTCTTCGACGACGAGAATGGCCTCGGAGCCCTGTAACGAGGTTGGCTCGGTGGCCTGGGCAGCCGGTGTCTCGGCGACCTGATCGACCTGCGGCAGGTAGATCTTGAACGTGGTCCCGGTGCCGACCTCGCTGTACACCCAGATGAATCCCCCGCTTTGCTTCACGATGCCGTACACGGTGGCCAATCCCAGGCCCGTACCCTCGCCGACGTCCTTGGTGGTGAAAAACGGCTCGAAGATGTGCGCCTGCGTCTCCTCGTCCATCCCGACCCCGCTGTCGGTCACCGCCAACAGGACGAACTTCCCGGCCTGGCCCTCCGGGCGCTGGTGCCGGTACTCGTCGCCCACCTCGACCGGCGCGGTTTCGATCAGGAGCCGGCCACCGGTCGGCATCGCGTCCCGCGCATTGACCACGAGATTCATCAGCACCTGCTCCAGCTGGCCGGCATCGGCCCGAATGGACGGCAGGTCGGGCGCGAGCCGCGTGTGCAGCTCGACATCCTCGCCCGTCAGACGTCGCAGCATCTTCTCCACGCGCTCGACGACGACGTTGAGATCGAGAATCCGCGGCTCCACGACCTGGCGCCGGCTGAACGCGAGCAGCTGCCGGGTGAGGGTGCTCGCGCCCTCGGCGGCATTCCGGATCTCCTCGATATCCCCCCGATCCTCCGCCTCCGGCGCCATCTTCCGCATCAGGAGATCGCAATACCCCGTGATGACCGCCAGCAGATTGTTGAAGTCGTGTGCCACGCCTCCCGCCAGGCGGCCCACCGCCTCCATTTTTTGCGACTGGCGCAGCTGATCCTCCAGCCGGCGCCGCTCGCTCACGTCGTGGACCAGGGTCAGGAGACTGGGACGCCCGCCGAGATCGATCAGCTCGAACGAGGCCATGGCGAGTCGCGTCTCCCCCTGCTTGGTCCGCAACAGCAGATCCCGGTCCCGCACCCTCCCCTTCTCCTGAACCTCGGCGGCAATCAGGGACAGGGCACCGATATCCTCCCACATCCGGACTTCCGCGCGGGTATGGCCCACCACATCGCCGCGATCCTGGCCGATCATGACGAGCAGGGCGTCGTTGACGTCCAAGTAGCGCCCCTCATGCAGCGTGCTGATGGCGATACCGATCGGGCTGGCCCGGAACACCTTGGAGAATCGCTCCTGCGACTGTCGCAGCTCCTCTTCGGCATGGCGGCGCTCGATTCCCACGGCCACCTGCCGGGCGACGGCGCCCAAGGAATCGCGGACGAACTCGGCGAGTGGGCTCTGGGAAAGCACCGCCAGCAGGCCGACCCGCCGACCATCCACAAGCAACGGATATCCGGCGATCGCCGTGATGGCGTCCTGCACGACCCAGGGTCGAACCTCGTCTCCGAGATCCGGCGCTCCTTCGAGAAATGCGGGCTCCCGCCGCTGCGCGATCTCGCCCAACGTGGACTGATCGTGGACCACGACCGCGAGGGCCGCCACCACCGCGTCCGGCATGCCGGCGCTGGCCTGCAGCTCGAGCCGGTCGGCCGTCCCGTTGACGGTCCAGACAGAGGCGGCCGCCGCATCGAGATGCCGGGCGATGGCTCGCGCGCACTTGGACAGCGTCTCGGGCAGCGTTGCCGCCTGGGCGAGCGCGATCGCGATATCGGCGCTCAGCTCAGCCAGTCGGGTGCGTTCGATGACCGCATCCTGGGCGCGCCGCCGCTCACGGCGGACGTCGGCCTCGCGCAGCTCCCGCTCGATCGCCGGAGCGAGCCGCTTGAGCCGCTCCTTCATGACGTAATCGGAGGCGCCGGCCTTCATGGCGGCGACCGCGACGTCTTCACCGATGGACCCGGAGACGAAGATGAACGGGATGTCGACGCCGTGCTCCCGCAGCAGGCCCAACGCGGCCGTCCCGCTGAAGTGCGGCATGTTGTAATCGCTGATGACGAGGTCCCACGGTTGGCGGTCGAGCGCGGCGCGCATCGCGGCCTCCGTGTCCACGCGCTCGAATTGCGGCTCGTAGCCCGCGCCGCGAAGCTGGCGCACCAGCAGCAGCGCGTCGCTCTCCGAGTCTTCGACGAGCAACAACCGCAGAGGACCGCTCATAAGTCGGGGCGCCGGGATTTGAACCCGGGACCTTCTGGTCCCAAACCAGACGCGCTACCAGACTGCGCTACGCCCCGAGACTGCCAGACAATGGACGCCGGGGCAAAGCGTCACCCCGGCGGGGCACCCAAAATAATGGAAAGACCCGAAAAACCTATACACTGCGCCGTAGCAGCACCTCGATCAAAGCCCGAAACGCCCGTCCCCGGTGCGAAACCCGGTGTTTGGCGGCCGCGGGGACCTCGCCAAATCCCCGCTGCAGGTCATCGGACAGGAACAGGGGATCGTAGCCGAACCCTCCGTCGCCGCGCGGTGCCGCGAGAATCCGCCCCTCGCAGGTCGCCTCCACCAGCTCGGCCGCGCTGGTCGGCGTCTCGAGGTACGCCACCACACAGCGATACCGCGCCGTGCGCTGTTCTTCGGGAACGCCGGCCAGCCGCTCGAGCAGCAGGGCATTGTTGGCGGCATCGAGGGGAAGGTGCGACGGCGCGACTCCCGCCAGCACCGCGAAGCGAGCCGAATGAACGCCCGGCACGCCCCCAAGCGCGTCGACCTCCAACCCCGAATCGTCGGCAACGGCCGGCAATCCGCCGCGCTGACCGAAGTGGCGTGCCTTGGCGACGGCGTTGCCGGCGTAGGTCGATGACGACTCGAGGTCGTCTTCTTCCGGCGACCGCTCGAGCCCGAGATCGTCCGGGAATAAGACCTGGATCGGCAAACCGGCGAACAGCTCCTTGATCTCACCCGTCTTGCCCGGACTGCGGGTGGCGACGAGGAGCTTCATGAGAAATCGCTTTCGGGCATCAGCTATCGGCTATCAGGCATCGGACCCGTTAGTCACGCGACTCACCTCGCAGGCGGCGGACGAGACTGCTGGTCGAGAGGTCAGGAACGAGCGGCACCCGGACGACGCGTCCCCCCCACCCTTCCACCTCCATCGCGCCGACGATCTGCTCACGTTCGTAGTCCGCGCCTTTCACGAGCACGTCGGGCTTGAGCGCGCGGATCAGAGCCAGGGGCGTATCCTCGTCGAACAGCACGACGCAATCCACACTCGCCAGGGCCGCGAGCACACGGGCGCGTTCCGTCGCCGGCACGAGTGGCCGGTCGGCGCCCTTGCCGAGACGCCGCGCCGAGTGGTCGCTGTTCACCCCCACCACGAGCGCGGCGCCCTCGGCGCGGGCCTGCTCCAGCAGGACCACGTGGCCGACGTGGAGCAGATCGAAGACCCCGTTGGTGAACACGACGGAGCCGGCCTGCACGTGGCGCCAGCGGAGTGCGTCCTCCAGCGAGCGGACTTTGCCGTTCGTCATGGCGACGCGGGCTCAGAGCGGCTCAGTGGCCTTGGGATGCAACCGGAACGTGTGGTTGAACAGCGGCAGATGCACCGATTCGTTGTAGGTGGTCTCGATGATGATCTGCCGGGGGGTCGCCGATCGCGTGATCTGCAGGTTGCTCGACGCGGCATCGGGCAGGCCGATGTCATGGACCGCATCGGCAATGCGACGCTGAATCGTGCCGTTGTCGAGCGCGGCCGCGAGACGGGCCTGCGTGCCCATCTCGTCGACCAGGCGGTAATACCGGAAGTAGACCACACCGATATTCACGCCGTAGTACAGCACCGCCACCAGCACGACCAGCGAGATCAAGCACCCCATGGTGCTCGCCCCACGCCGACCCGACGAGCGGCGCCTCACCATTGCGACTGGGCTCCATCGACGATTTCCGTGACGAGCTTGTCGAGCGCGATCTTGCGGCCCTCCGCTTCCTGGGGCGGCTGGTAGTCCCCCATCACGGTGAGGCCCTGACGCTGCCAGATCGTCTTGCCTTCGCGCTGATCGGTGATGGTGACGTCGACGGTGATCTGAATCTGGCGGCGCGTGACGTTCACCTGCCCGCTCGCGGACGCGACCGTCACCGGGAGGTCCGCGTCGTACCGGGCGATCCGTCCCCGGACCACGGCGTCGGCCGAGGCTTCGCCCGACGCGCGAAGCCCGAGCCGGCCTTCGATGGCCTCCCGGACCGCGGCCGCCACTTCCTGCGTCAGCGCCGGCTCCGGGGTGTCGTTGTCGAACGGGAGAATCGCCACGGTCTTGATGTTCGGCAGGCTGCCGCCGGCGAACCCGTACAAGCATCCGCTGAGCCAGAGGAAGGCGACGCTAGCGACGGCCGCGCCATAGCGCGGGAGGAAACGCCGCCGTCGTATCCATCGCCACGAATGTGAGCTCAAAGCGCGCCGGCCTCTCCGGAACATCGATGCGAACGTTCTGCGGCTGGCCCGTCGGTCCGAGCACCGTGTGGCCGCGCGCCTTCACCTGGGCGTCGCGCCGCCACTCGGACTCGAGGGTCAGCGGCCCGTCTCCATGCCGTAACCGGAAGTCGACCGTGTCGCTCCCGGTGACGTACCTCCACACCGTCTGCGTCGAATCGTGCGCCCCATACACCGCCGTGGCGGCGCCGGGAAGGCGCATCACGCCGAGCGCCGTCCAGATCAACTGCACCGCCGGCAGCGGCGTAGCGGGAAAGTCCCGCTTCGGATCCGCCCACACCAGCGAGTCGCCGATCACCACGGCCGCCCCCGTCTTGATGTTGAACGTCGTGGCCCAATCGACCCGGACGGAATCGGGCGGCGCCACGCGAGCCGTCACCCGCCCCCCGCCCGCCACCTGGTCGTCGCGATACCGCCACTTGAACCGCCACGTCGTCGGCCGGGTGGGCCCGTGCAACATCGTCCACTCCGCCACGCTCTCCGCCGCTGCGGCGGACAGCGGCTCGGGCACGAGCGACGCCGGATGAGCGCCGCAGGCGATCATCCACGCCCCCGCGGCAATGTAGGAAGTGGCGCGGAGTGGGTCAAGCAAGTGACGGTGCCTCAATAGTTAAACCCGAAAAAGAAGTCCACGAACCGGCTGCCACGCGCGCGCGCCGGGAGCCCGTAGGACGCTAGGTCGCCCCGGTGATAGCGATACCCCATGTCGAGTCGCAGCACGAGCGGCTCGGCGATCGGCATGCGCAGTCCGAAACCCCAGCTGCCCAGGGTGCCGCGTTGGGGAAGCCGGGGTGTCCACGCACGCCCCAGGTCCGTGAACAGAGCGCCCTGGACGCCCGGGAACTGCGCGGCGCCGAATGGGAAGCCGAGCGTCACATAGTCGGCGATCGGGAACCGCCATTCCGCGGATAACAACCATGCGCGCGTCCCCGACACGTAGCCGAAATACGGATAGCCGCGCAGGCCCCACGAGCCGCCGATGTTGATGAGCCGCGGCCGCTCGCCCCCCGTCCAGTACCCCAATGCCCGAAGCGCCAGCGCGCTGTGGCGCGACGTGCGGAGATACCGCCGCGCATCCCCGGAGAACACGAACGCATCGAACCGGCCGTGGTTGACGTCGTTCACCAGTCCCGCCGTCACGCTGTACCGCTGCCCGTCGATCGGTCCGGTCGAGAGCCAAAGACTGTTGTCCATGACGTACGTGAGGTAGTTCGCCGCGAGCCACGCCTTGCGGCGCGGCTCGGTGATCACGTCGCTCGCGAAATCGAAGCGGTCCGAGTGCTCGAGACGGAATTCGGCTTCGATGCGCCGGAACCGCGACAGTGGATAGCGCAGCTGCCCCAGCACCCCGTAGGCGGTCTCCTGAAACAGACTCGTGAAGTCTCCTTCGTAAAACAGTCCGCGCTGCCGGTAGGCGCCGACGCCCCAATTGACCCGATGCGTCTGGTTCAGATAGAAGGTGGAGCCGCTGATGTTGTCGAGCAGGTTGCCGAGCCCGCTGCCCGAGTAGGAGAACGACGACAGCGTGACGAAAAACGCGTGATCGTTCAGCAGGTCGCTGAACAGGGCCACGGCACCCTGCTGTGAACCCAATCCGGGAGCCACGGCCGCCTCGCCGGCGGCGAAATCCAGCCCGTACTGCCGTTTGTACGGGACGGGCGCCGTTCGCGCCACGGCCGGGGCGCTGAGCTCGGGCCACTCCCATCCCGGTGCCGCCGGCCCGTCCGGCAGTCCGATCGCGGGGGCCGTGGAGTCCGCGCCCAGCGGCTCGAAATACAGGTTGAAACTCAGATCGGAGAAGCCACCGAAGACGAAGCCGTCGCGCCCTTCCACGAACTGCGGATCGAAGGCCCCGTCCAGGGTGGCAGTCTCCCGCCAGCCGGCGCCGGTCGTATCGACCGAATAGATCTGCAGTGTCCGGTCGCGGTCGCTCGTGAACCAGATCCGCCCCGTGCCCGGGGCCCAGCGCGGCCCTTCGTCGCGCCAGTCGCCGTACGTGAGATAGCGAATCGCGCCCGTCGTCAGATCGAGTAGAAACAGATTGCGCCCGCCTTGCGCGCCGAACGCCGTCCGGTCCGAAGCGAACGCCACCAGGCGGCCATCGGGACTGACGCTCGGGTCGACGTCCTGGTAGCGATCGTTGGTGAGTCGCTCGAGCCGGCCGTCGGCGATCCAAAACCGGTACAGGTCCGCGTACCCCGACTCCGCCAGACCGCTGAACACGACGCTGCGGCCGTCCGGAGCCCAGGAGGGAGACAGAATCGATACCAACGATGGAAACTGGTAGCGCCCGACCAGCTCATGCTTCTGCAGGTCCCAGAAAATGAGGGCGTCGCGCGACTCGAACCGGCTCCCGAATACCGCGACCCCTGCCCGGCTGACGTCAATGCGGGATTCGAAGAAATGAAACGACTCGAATTCCGGGGACCGCTCTCCGCGCACGACGGGCCGGGCATCGTCACGATCGAGCGACCGGCTGTAGATGCTCACATATCCGTCGGCCGGAGAGAAGTACAGCACCCGCACGCCGGTGTCGCCTGGCAGGCGATACGCCGTCGGCTTGATGGCGAGACGCGTGAGTCGCCTGGCCGTGAGGGCCAGCGGGCGGGTGCTGTCCACTTCGGGGAAGTAGCGGCGGCGCAGCCAGAACCGCCATTCATCGGACAGCTGAGTCAACGGACGGCCGTACAATTCCTTCACGGCGGCGTCGAGCGTCTGATACTTCCACAGGTCGTGGTAGAGCGCGGCAAAGCGCCACTCGCCGTAGGTCGATCCCAGATAGCGGACGATGCTGCCGCCGATCGGGTAGATGATGCCGCCGCCGGCGTACGTCAGCTGCCCCAGCGTCGGCAGGCGTCCACCGACCGTCAGATCGCGCAGAATCATCTCGTCGCGGGAGTCTTCGCCCGCCGAGAAGTATTCGGCCAGGCCCTCGGTGAACCACAACGGCAGCGCGGCATGCGGGCCGCGGGGAAAGCGCAGGAACCCCTCCGTCAAGAGGCTGAGCTGAAAGACGTGCACCAGCTCGTGCCGCAGCGTGTGGCGGAACTCGGAGTAGTTGCCGGTGAACGGGAGCGTGATGCGCCGCTTGAGAAAATCCGTGACTCCGAGCAGCTCCTCCGGCGGAGCGTAGGGCAGCACATTGGTCTGCTCGAAATCGGCGTGCGACGCATAGAGGATGAGCGGAATGCGCTTGCTCACCGAATGCATGAAGCGCCGCTCCAGCACATCGTAGCTCTCTTCCGCATACTCGAGCGCCGCGCGGGCCAGCTCCAGCTCTTCGGGATAGAAATACAGGTCGATGTGCGGGCCGCGCAGCACCTGCCACGCGAAACTCTGGTATTGCACCTTGTTCTGGCCGAAGTAGCCGATCTGACCCGCCATGCGGGCGGGGACCATCGCCGTCAGCAGCGCCGCGCCGACCATCGCCACCCAGCGCCTCACCGGTGGATGCTCCGGATATTGTCGCCCATGGCGATCTGCCGCACCGCACGGACGTCGCTCGTGACCCGGGCGAAGATCGTGTAGGTCCCGTCGAGGTGCGGCATCGAAGCGTGCGTGATGAAGAACTGGCTGCCGCCGGTGTCCGGGCCCGACAGCGCGATCCCGACACTCCCGGGGCCGTAGCGCATGGGATTGATCTCATCCCGGATCACGGTGCCCGGTCCTCCCCACCCATCGCCTCGCGGGTCGCCGGCCTGGGCTACGAAGTTCGGTACGACCCGGTGCCACCGCTGACCGTCGAAATAATGGCGGTCCACGAGGGCCAGGAACGCGGCGACGGTGAGCGGCGCCTGGCTCGGCAACAGCTCCAGCGTCAGCATGCCGCGATCCGTCTCGATCGTTACGGTGGGGTTTGGTTGCCCGCGCAACGCCGGCAGGAGGTAGCGTCGCACGATCTCGCGGTAGTCGGCATCGCTCTTGCCCGTGGCGATCGGGCCCTCACCGGTCCCCCACGCGTCGGCGGCTTCGGGGATTTTTTCCGTGGCGAGCCGTCGCACGAGGTAATCGTCCGGGCGAGGCGCACCGCTGATGAACGCGCTCGCCACCCGCAACCGGCCGGTGGTGCTCGCGGCGGCGATCGCGCTGAGCGCGGTCACCGCCGATAGCCTGGCGTCGTTGAAGGGATCGTTGGCGCCGCGCCGATACGCCGCAACCAGGCGGTCCACGTCCGCGGGATCCGGAGCGCGCGCGAGCAGATCGGCGGCGACGCTGCGCACGGCGGGGTCCAGATGATCGAGCAGCGCATGGGCGCGGGCCCGCAGGTCCGCGTCCGAGTCCGGTGCCAGCCGCCCGACGCCCTGTAGCGCCTGGGCGATGACGCGGCCGTCAGGATCGGCCAGCATCGCTTCCAGCCGTGGCCGGTTTCGTGCCGTGGCGAACGCCTCTGCGGCGACCAGTCTCCAGTGCCAATCAGGATCGCTCGATGCCCTATCGGCGGCGGCCGTGCCCGCGGCCGTATCGGCCTCGGCGAGTCCGAGGATCGCTTGCCGGCGCACGGCGAAGATCGTGCTGACGGCCTCGCGTCTCAGCGACGCGATGCTCGCGCTCCCGCCGAGAGTGCCGAGCGTCGTTTCGGCCTGCACGACGACCCCGACATCACCATCGGCCAGCGCGGCGATCGCCGCCTGCGCGAGCGTCGAATCGCCACGGAACGAGGCGAGCGCGCGCAGGGCATTGATCCGCACGGCGACGTTCTCGTCGTTCACGGCGGGACGGAGCCGGGCGGACACCGCCCCGCGCCCCAGCGTGGTGGAATCGGCCAGGGGCGCCGACAACCCGCGTGCCGCGATGGCCCGCAGGTCGGCCGATTGCGAACCGAGTGCACGCAGCAGCAGCGGCTGGGCAGCCACGCTGCGCAACCGG
>Ga0075421_100004320_pt1 | contig 17169 bp, 9 predicted proteins | sample SoiMetdeltSBSDD5_FD_75292 | JGI IMG/M metagenome (GOLD analysis project Ga0075421, IMG submission 75292) | Bulk soil microbial communities from a Populus tree surrounding site in Tennessee, USA - Soil MetaG P. deltoides SBSDD5 | ecosystem: Environmental > Terrestrial > Soil > Tree plantation...
CGTATTGTCGCGAGTAAACACCCCATAACGAACATCGTTGCATGACCGAACGCCGACGCCCTCACCGTCGCGGCCGAGGGCCGCGCCCGTATGGTCGCACCGCCGCCGAACAGGGCGACCCGAACCCCTACCGCGACGCGGGGCCCGACGCACCAGCCGACGCAGGCGATAATACCGACGCCCCGCCTCCGGCCGCCGCGTTCGTGGCCACCGAGGACGCTCCAACCGCACCTCCCCCGCCACCGGCCGCAGAGGCTCCTGCCGAAACGCGGGACGCAGGCGAGCCGCGCCCCCCAGCGCCCGCCGAGCAGTCGGAACGACCGCAGCACCGGGACCACCGTCAGCACCGCCACCATCGCGATCATCGCGGCGATCGAGGTGAGAACGGCGGTCGCCCCCAGCAGCAGTTCAACGGCAACGGGCGTCGTAACCGTCGCAATCGCGGCCGAGGGCGACAGCGCGACCACCAGCAGCACCAGCCGCCAACTCCAATCGTCGCGGACACCGAGACGCAGGGGTGGTTCGATCCGTCGCGCGATGGGGGGTTCATCCGGCGCGCCGCGAACAGCTATCTCGCGGAGTCCGGCGATGCGTACGTCGCGCCACATCTCGTGCGGCAGTACGGCCTCCGTCGCGGTGACATAATCGTCGCGACGTCCGGGCGCGATCACCGTGGCCGTCCCGCGGTCGTCGACCTTTTGAAGATCAACGATCAGGATCCCGCGACGGCGACTCGCCGTCCGGATTTCGGCTCACTCACCGCGACCTACCCCGAGCGAAAGCTCCACCTCGAGACGGGGCGACCGGCGAAGGGTGGACCGGAGCTCACGCGTCGCGCGATCGACCTCATCGCGCCGATCGGATACGGTCAGCGAGCGCTCATCGTCGCGCCGGCACGTGCCGGCAAGACAATGCTGCTGCACGCCATCACCGAAGGCATCGCGATCAACCACCCGAACGCCACGCTGCTCATTCTCCTCGTTGACGAACGTCCCGAGGAAGTGAGCGAGGCAATCTCGTGGGGCGTGGGCGAAGTGATTGCGTCGAGCTTCGATCAGCCGGCGGAGCGCCACGTCGAAGTGACGGAGATGGTATTGGAGCACGCGCGCCGGCTCGTCGAGATGGGCAAAGACGTCGTGATCGTGCTCGACTCGCTGACGCGAATGGCGCGCGCCCACAACACCGCCGAGCGTGGCACGGGTCGAACGTTGTCGGGCGGTCTGGACTCGTCGGCGATGGCGAAGCCAAAGGCGTTCTTCGGCTCCGCACGCGCCGTCGCGGCGAAGGATGGCGGCGGCTCGCTGACCATCATCTCCACCGCGCTGGTGGAAACCGGATCGCGCATGGACGACGTGATCTTCGAGGAGTTCAAGGGCACGGGTAACTGCGAGATCAAGCTCGACCGGTCACTGGCGGAGAAGCGCATCTTCCCCGCGTTCGACATCGCGACGAGCGGCACGCGGCGCGAGGAGAAGCTCTACAAACCAGAGCAGCTCGATGCGGTGTACACGTTGCGCCGCGGACTCCAGCAGATGCCGCCGCAGGCCGCGATGGAGTGGATGATCAAGCGCATCGCGAACACGCCGAGCAACGACGCGCTGTTGGCTGGCCTGTAGTCGGGAATCGGGAATAGGGAATCGTAGAACCCCCGGGACGCCTCTCTACTCGAGAGTCGCTTCCCGGGGGTTTTTTTTCAATTCCCGATTCCCGATTCCCGATAGTTAGGCCCGGCCCTTGCTTGAAGGGCGGGCACGATGCGTGCCCCCCGATTCGCTTCCGCCCTCGCGGCGGTCGCGACGCTGCTCCTGGTGGGAAGCCGCGCGAGCGACGCACAGGACTCGCGCCGCGACGACCAGATGGAACGACCGGAAGTTCGGTCGCTCGTCCTGCGCGGCGTCAACTCCGTCGACCAAAACGAGCTGCTCCAGAGCATCGCGACCTCCGAGTCGCGATGTAAGGGCCTCGTCATGCTTCCGTTCTGTGCGGTCACGCACTCGCGGCGCTTCTGGACTCTCAAGTATCTCGACCGCACGGAACTGCGGCGGGACGTGCTGCGCATCCGTGTGTTCTACTGGAGGCGCGGCTTCCGCGAGGCGCAGGTCGACACCGTAGTTGCTCGACGCGGTGATGACGCTGTGAACGTGACGTTCCGAGTCGAGGAGGGTCGTCCCACGCTCGTGCACGCCGTTCGCGTGAATCGGCCGGGCACGGTCCTGAGCGACGCCGAGGTGAAGCGTCTCATCGAGCTCGAGGAGAACAAGCCGTTCAGCCTGGTGGCGCTCGACTCCACAACAGGTCGAATCCGCTTGACGCTGCAGGACCGTGGCTATGCGGACGCGCGCGTCGATACGTCGACGGCCGTGGACACGGCATCGCGGCTCGCGGAAGTTACGCTCACCATCCGCACCGGTCCGCTCACGCTGGTCGGCCCGATTCACATCGAAGGGAACAAGTCGGTTTCCGAGCGCACGATTCGCAACTCGCTCAGCTTCAAGACGGGCGACCTGTTCAAGCGGCGCGAGCTGGCCAACAGTCAGCGTCGACTGTACGAGTCGGGCCTTTTCCAGCGCGCCTCCATCACGGCACCGCGGTTCCGCGACAGCACGCGTATCTCAGCCGATCCGCGCGTGCGCGACAGCATCCGAGACTTCGCGACACCGCGCATGCGCGATAGCATCCGCGCCCTGCTCGCTCGGCCCGGCGACAGTGTGCGCGCGGTCGACGTCGACGTGAGCGAAGCACCACCCCGTTTCGCGCGCGTGGGCGGTGGCTTCAACACGTTCGACTTCGTGCAGGTCGACGGCCGGTACACGCAGTACAACTTCTTCGGTTCGGCGCGGCGGCTCGACGCAGCCGTCACCATCGGCAACATGCTCGCGCGCGGGCTGAACGGCTCGCGGTTCGCCGGTCTCATCGGGTTCGAGGATGTCACCGAAGGGATTCCCAGTGAGACCGACCAGTTCCTGAAGCCGAGCTATCAGGCGAGCCTCGATTTCACCCAGCCGTGGCTGTTCTCGCCGCGCAACTCGGCGGGGATCGGCGTGTTTGCGTACCGCCGTCTTGCCCCCGGCGTCTTCGTCGAGCGTGGTGAGGGCGGGAACATCTCATTTACACGCGAGGTCGCCGAGCGCATGCCCGTCAGTCTGATCTACCGCTTCGAGCTGACCGGTGTCACCGCGGGCGACGTGTACTACTGCGTGAATTACGGCGTCTGCGATCCGCAGACGATCGCGGCGCTGCGCGAGCGGCAACGCCTCTCGCCCCTCGCGCTCGACGCGCAGATCAATCGGCAAGATGACCCACTCGCGCCGAGACGCGGCTACACCGCGGAAGTGCGCCTCGAGCACGCCTCGGCGTTCACCGGGTCGACCTTCCGCTACAACAGTGTGTACCTTGATGGCGCGGTCTATCGACCGATCGGTTCGCGGGCGGTGTTGGCGTCACACGCGCGCATCGGCCTGGTGCGCGCACTGGAGAGCACGCGGCTCGCGACGCGTGCTGGTGTGGACGTGAGCGGTGAGATCCTGCATCCGCGCACCCGCCTCTACACGGGCGGCGCGCGGTCCGTTCGCGGTGTCGGCGAGAACCAGCTCGGCCCACGCGTGCTGACCGTGCCGCCGAGCAAGCTGCAGGCGATCTGTCCGGACCTGGCCCCCGAGGCGCTCGGATCATGTGATCTCTCGCAGATGGACACGTCCGGGAGTCGCCTGAGCGATCGCGACTTCACACCACGCCCGTTAGGCGGTCGTGCGCTGCTCGAGGGCAGCGTGGAGTTCCGGTTCCCCATCTGGGACAAGCTCTACGGCGCGACATTCGTAGACGGCGCGCTCCTCGGCCAGGGGTCGCTCGAGGCGGCGACCCGCGGTGCCGGAGCGATCACGCCGGGTATCGGTATTCGGTACATCTCGCCTGTCGGGCCAGTTCGTGTAGACGTGGGCCTGAACACGACGCGGCTCGAACGGCTGCCCGTGATCACGCAGGTGCCGGGACCGGATGGGCAGTTCCGCATCGTGGAGCTGCGCGACCAATGGGCCTACAATCCCACAGGTAACGCGCGCGGCGTCACCGGTGTACTTCGACGCCTCACGCTTCACCTCTCCATCGGCGAGGCATACTGACCATGCGGCATCGACTGCTCGTCATCGGGGTCGCAGCCGTCGTGATCCTCGTGTCGGTGGTGCTCACGGGACTGCTCGTGATCACGAACACGGATTACGGCCGCGAGCGTGTCCGTCGGATCGCACAGTCCGCGATTCAGGGAGCGGCGAAGCACGGCGTCGTGCGACTCGGGCGCGTCAGTGGGAACCTGCTCGAGGGCTTCACCATCGCGGACGTATCGATCCGTGACTCGGCGGGCGCGCCGTTCATCGTGGCCGATTCCGTGAGCCTCACGTACGGGCTGCGCGCGCTGCTCCTCAAACGACTGGAGCTGGCTGACGTCCGACTCGTCCGCCCCCTGGTCATCCTCGACCGCCCGCCAGGCGACAGCGCCGTCTGGAACTACAAGGCCATCTTCAAGAGCGACACACCGAAGGCGTTGCGCGACACGACCAAGGCCCGCTTTGGCGACTGGATCGTCTTCCACGACGTGACGATGATCGACGGGCACATGATCATCCAGTCGCCGTGGCAGCCGAGCAGCAAGGCCACGGGGGCCGCTCGCGACACCGCTATTGCCCGGGCGTTAGGCGGGCAGGAGCGCGCGGTCGTCGTGCGCCGCGGGGAAGGCTTTCAGAAGGTCATCGAGTTCCGGCAGCTGACTGGTGAGATCCCGTATCTCCGACTGAAGCATCCTGACACCAAGGTGCAACGGCTGGAGGTTGCGAAGCTCGGCATGGTCGCCCTGCCGTTCCATCCACCGGCAGCAACGGTGAGTAACCTCGCCGGCGCGCTGGAGTTCAATAGCGACTCGATCTGGTTCAAGAATCTGCAGGTGACGCTGCCCGGATCGCGCGCGGGCGGTGACGGCCGGTACGCCTACGACACGAAGGACTTCGACCTCGTGTTGCGCGCCACCCCGGTCGCGTTCGCGGACGTCCGCTGGATTATGCCGCGACTGCCCGCGCGAGGGAGCGGGAACGTGGACTTCCGCCTGCGCCAGCGCGCCGACACGTCGACATACATCGCGCAGCGAGCGGATATGCGCGTCGACTCCGCGCGCGTGGGTGGTGATTTTGCGGTAACGATCGTCGGCGACAGCCTCTGGTTCCACGACACCAACGTGCGCTTCGCATTGGTGGACACGAGGCTCATCGAGCAGGTGGTGCCGGCAGCGAGGATCCCGCGACATGGAACGCTCTCCGGCTCGGCAAAGCTCGACGGTCCGCCGGGACTCCTGCGGGTGGACGGCGACGTCGCATTCGATGATGCGCGCTTCGGCCGGAGTCGCGTGTTGGCGAACGGGCACGTCGGGACGACCGGGGGTGGCGTGCGGTTCCGCGACCTCGACGTGACACTCGACCCCGTACGCGTGGGGCTTGTGAGCGTCTTTGTCGACAAGTTTCCGCTCGGCGGCACCATGCGTGGCAGTGCGCGCGTCAACGGGGCAACCGATGCGCGTCTCGACGTGCGGGCGGACCTGACCCACGACGATGGTGGGCTGCGATCACGCATGGCGGGGACCGCGGGTGTCCGGTTCGGCGCTCGACCGTGGCTCGACGTCGACATGCGTCTCCTGCCGTTGTCGCTGGGGGAAGTCGGAAAGTTCGCACCGGCAGTCGGGCTCACGGGGATCGCCGTCGGCCCAGTGAGAGCGACCGGGGACCTTGGAAACCTTCAAGTGGATGCGCGGCTCGCGCTCGCGGACGGCGGCCGCCTCGACGCGCGCGGGACGGTCGACCTGGCGAGCGTCGACAAGGGCTATGACCTCTCGACCCGCATGCGCCTGTTCAACGCGCGCAGTGTCGTCAGCCGAGCGCCGGCGACGTCGCTCACCGCGACGGCGTTCGCGCGTGGACGCGGCTTTGACCCGGCCACGATGCGAGCGGCATTTGGCGTCGACCTCGCGACGTCGACGATCGACACCGTGGCGGTCGACAGTGCCCACGTGCGGGCGGCGATTGCGCAGGGGACGCTGCGTGTCGATTCCGCGGCGGTAAGCGGGCCTTACACGCGCGTCGATGTGGGAGGGACGTTCGGCCTCGCGGCCGGGCGTCGTGGTGAGCTTCGGTTCCATGCGGCGGTCGATTCACTCGGTGCGCTGACCCGATTCTTGCCGGCTGCGGATACGGGCACCGTCGCGCCGCGGCCTCGGGGCTACTCGCGGGTCGTCGCGCAGGCACGTGCCGACTCGGCGGCAGTGGCACGCGCGACGGAGATCGAGCGCCTCGCGACCGGAGCCGCTGCGCCGCGATTGGGCCCCATCCCCGCTCCGCCAGGGCCGATCCGGCGCGACTCGACCGGCGGTGTCATCCGCGCGGCCGGGGTGATTCGCGGGGGGATCACCGACTTCGACCTGCGCGGACGTGCCGCCGCGGAAGGTATCGTGTTCCGCGGGAACACGCTGCGACGGGCACGCGTCGAGTACGCCTGGCTCGGCGCGCGCACGCCGCGATCGTCGATCGCCGCTGGCGTGTCGATGGACTCGCTTCGCGCAGCGGGATTCGCGATGGACAGCGTGGAGGTGCGGGCCTCGAACCACGCATCCGCGGGAGATGTCGCCGTGGCGATTTACCAGCGCACCGGCGAGGAGTACAGCGTCGGCGGTGATTACGTCCTGCACAAGGACCACAACGAGGTGCACCTGCGCGACCTCGTGCTGCGCTTCGACAGCACCCGGTGGGCTGCGTCGCATCCATCGGCCATTCGCTGGGGTACGGGCGGGATCGTCATCGACCGGCTGGAGCTACGGAATGGCCGGGACGGCCGTGTGTTCGCCGACGGCACCATCCCGCCCGATCGGCCCGGCGGTCTCGACATCGTGATCGAGAACTTCCAGGCGGCCGATCTCGCCGCGCTCGTACAGACCGATCTCGACTTCCGCGGACTCATCTCGACGACCGCCCGCATCGAGGGCACGAGCCGCGCGCCCCACCTGCGTGCCGCGTTAGGCATCGGGGATGCCTTCTACGGCGGGGCCCGCGTCCCCGACCTGCGCGCGACGGCGACGTACACGGCGCCGTCCCTCACCGTCCACCTCGAGGCGGCGGACAGCGGACGACGCGTGGTAGTCGCCGACGGCACGATCCCCATGAACCTCGGCACCGGCACAGGCCCGCTCCTGCCGGATGCACCGCTCCGTGTCGACGTCCGGTCCGACGGTCTCCCGCTCGATCTCGTCTCGCGCTTCACCGATGCCGTGCAGGATGTTGGCGGTCGGGCGTTCGGCGTCGTCACGGTGCGTGGCACGACGCGGCATCCGCAGGCGACAGGCGCGCTCGCGCTGCTCGATGGGTCGGTGCGCCTCGTGCCCACCGGCATGCGACTCAACAATATCGTCGCGTCGATCCGCCTCCTGGGAGACACCGTCATCATCGACTCCATCGTCGGTCGAAGCGGTGGGCGCGTGTTGGCGCGCGGTGGACTCGGGATTCGCACGCTCAGCCAGCCGTCGTTCGATCTCCAGCTCGTGGCGCAGAACGCCCGGGTCATCGATAACGATCAAGGGTCGGTGCGGGCAGACGCGGATCTGAAGGTTCACGGGCCGTTCGATCGCACGTATGTCTCCGGCAAGGTCTCCGTACGCGAAGGGGTCGTCATCGTCCCCGAGTCGGACAACAAGGACCTCATCAGCGCGGGCGACCCCGCGTTGTATCAGGTGGTGGACACGGCGCGGGTCGATGAGGAGCAGCTGGGCATCGCGACGCAGTCGCCGCTGGTGGCGAACCTCCGAATGGACGTTACGGTGGACGTGTCGCGCGACACGTGGGTGCGCACGAGCGACGCGAACGTCGAGATCTTCACGCCGCCCGATCGCAACCTAGCGGTTCGCATTGATCGGCGACGCGGTGCGCTCGTGCTCGACGGAGAGCTCGCGACGGAACGCGGCGAGTACGAGTTCCTGAGCAAGCGCTTCCAGATCCGACGCGGATCGGTCGTGTTCGTCGGCACGCAGCAGATCGACCCCAACCTGCAGATCACGGCCGAGTACGAGGTGCGGGACGCGACGAGTCAGGCGCTGAACATTCGGGTCAACATCGGCGGCACGTTGTCGCGTCCGCGGCTCGCACTGGACAGCGACGCGCAGCCTCCGATGACGCAGTCGGACCTGCTGAGCTACCTCGCCTTCGGCCGCACGTCCAGCTCGCTGCTGCAGTTCGAGGGCTCGTCGCTGTCGGGCGGAGGCAGCGGGTCACGCAACCTCGCCGGCACTGGCGCGCAGCTCGCCACGCAGCAGCTCGCGGCAGTCGCTCTCGGGGTCTTCCTGAGTGAGTTCGAGAACCAGGCCGAGCGGTCGCTGGGCGCCGCGTACGTGAACATCACCCCCGCCGACCTGTACACGGAGCTCGCTCGTAGTGGAGAGCTCTCAGGCTTCTTCAAGGGGACGGAGATCGAAGTCGGGAAGTACACGGACCCGAACACCTTCGTGGCGGTTCAGGCGCGATTCAGCACGTTCGCGAGCAATCCGAATGATCGCGCGGTTCCCGGCATCCGCGTCGCGCGCCGGCTCGGCAAGGGGTTCACGCTCAATACGAGCTTCACTCCTCGCTACGTCCCGCAGCCGCCGACGTTGGAGCGCGGGACGCCAAAGAGCACGGGCGTCTTCGGGGCGTTCCTGGCGCGGGAGTGGAAGTTCTAGAGGACTCGGTTCCGTGCTTGGCGTTAGGCATGCGGCGTCCCGGTCGGCCGTTCCCGTCTTCACGGGTCCCGCGTCACCCCAGTGTCCCGGCCGAGGGCTTCTGCGCAATCGGTGTCATCTGCGAAATCAGCGTCATGTTTTGCTTCCTCGTCGGGCACCGGCCGCCCCGGACGCCACCGACGCGTGACGTTCCGGCTTCTGTAACGAAACCTTCACGTCGCCTAGGTTGTCTCACTGTCGACTCCATTTGACTCGACCGAGGAGACCACTCCATGCTCGTCCGGGCTCGCCATCTGTTCCCTTCACTTCTCTTCCTGACCGCTGCGGCGTCGGCCGACGCACAGCAGGTGCGATCCGCGGAGCGCTGGCTCGAGAACTGTCGGCGCGGTCGGTGGAGCGGCGACGATCGCGCGCACTACTGCGACGTCCGGGACCAGACCATTCCCGCGCGAGCGCGTCTCCGGATCGACGGGCGCGACAATGGCGGGATCGAGGTCATTGGCTGGGATCGAAATGAGATCCTCGTGCGCTCCAAGATCGACGCGCGCGCCGAATCGGAGTCGGAGGCAAAGGAGCTGGCCAATGGCATCCGGGTCGACATCGGCGACGAAATCCGGGCCGACGGCCCGTCGACGCGGTGGCGGTCACAGTGGGCCGTGAGCTACGAGATCTACGCCCCGCGCCGCACCAACCTCGACCTGAGCGCGAACAACGGCGGCATCGTGATCTCGGACATCGAGGGGCGTATCGAGTTCGAGACGAGCAACGGTGGCGTCTCGTTGTCCGGGGTGGGCGGTGACGTCCGCGGGTCGACCACGAACGGCGGCGTCGAGGTGGAGCTGACCGGGGACCGATGGCGCGGCGACGGTGGCCTCGATGTCCGGACCACGAATGGCGGGATCGAGCTCACGATCCCGGCCCGCTACTCCGCGCGCCTCGAGACCGGCACGGTGAACGGCGGGATGGACATCGGCTTCCCCATCACCGTCACCGGCCGCATCAACCGTCGCCTAACGACACAACTCGGCGACGGAGGCGCGTTGATCCGCGTGACGACAACGAACGGTGGGGTGTCCTTGCGGCAGAGCCGGTAATTGGGGTCAGAGTCGAATTTCATCATTCTGTTGCGCAGGCAACAGAATGATGAAATTCGACTCTGACCCCAATTACGCGTCGACTACGGAATCGCCCCGGCCGAGCCGCTGCGGCGGGGATCAGCGCCGGCGGTGACGGTCCCTCGGCCTAACGAGATGGCGGCGCCATAGCCCATGCGCGGCTCGCCGTCCAGCGAGATCACGTTCACCGTATACCCCATCTCCCGCAGCCGCCGCAGCGTCGAGGGCGCAAACCCGCCCTCCACATCCACCATGAACTCGCGGCGCGTCCCGGCGCCGCGCCCCGTCGGAAGGAAGCGCGGCAACTCGAGCGCCTGCTGCGGACTCAGACCGAAGTCGAGCGCGCCGACGAGCGTCTGGTACACGGCCGAGGTGATCCACGCATTACCCGCGGCGCCGACGACGAACACCGGCCGACGCGCCGCCCCCGTGCCCTGAAAGACGATCGTCGGCGCGAGCGTGCTACCATGACGCGCGTACGGCAGGCGGGCACCGTACTGGGTCGGGTCGGTGCCGTACGATGTCAGCTTGTCGTTGTAGAGGAAGCCGAGCCCGGGGGAGACGTAGAAGTTGCCGCCCCACGTCCCGAGCGTCTGCGTCACCGCCACGACATTGCCCTCACCGTCCGCTACCGCGAACGCGGTGGTGCCGGATGCGTGGCACCCCACCGCCTCGCGCGCGTGCTCCCACGCCGGCCCGCACGGTCGAGATGTCTCGACGCTCAGCTCGCTGCTCCCTGTCTCTCCGCCATCGCGGCCGCCAGCGCCGTCAGTGGTGGCCTTGCGCTCCGATGCGCACGTCAGCGTGTCCCCGCGGAACACCGACGGTGCCAGCGAGTGTCCCGGATCGAAGCAGCGCCACCGAACGCGCGCCGTGTCCTTGCTGATGATGGGCTCGACGTTCACCGGCCACAGTCCCGGGTCAGCGATTCGATTCCGTGTGGTCGGCGTCAACTGCCACGCCGCGATCATCGCGTGCGCGGTGGCCGCGTCCTCCGTGTACAGCTTCGGTGCTTTCCACTGCTCCAGAAGGTTGAGCTGCGCGGCGAGCACCGCGCCGCCAGACACGGGCGGCGCGCTCGAGTAGACCGTGTAGCCCCGGAACGTCGAGCTCACTGGGTCACGATCCGCCGCGTAATAGCGCGACAGATCGGTGAGCCGCATCGCGTTCCCCTTACCGCGAAGGTCCGCGACCATGCGGCGCGCCACTTCCCCGCGATAGAACCCATCGGCGCCGTTCTTCGCGACCTGCTCGAGCGTCCATGCGAGGTCCGGGTTGCGAAGCGTGTCACCCGCGCGCACTGGAGCGCCGTTCCGGAAAAAGAGCGCTCGACTCGACTCGTACTTCGCGAAGTGCTCGCGCTCGACGGAAAGCGTGGTCGCCAATCCGTCGCTGACGATGAAGCCCTCTTTCGCGGCGCGGATGGCCGGCGCGATGACGTCCGCCCACGGCACCTTTCCACTTCCGAACCGCTGCCACGCCGTGTGCATGCCGGCCACGGTGCCGGGAACGTTCGCGAGCACGGGGCCATCGCTCGGGTAGCGGCCGTCGGTCATCAAGGCCGACGCATTCGCGAGGGATGCCTCCTCGGGCACTCGCGACATGAACTCGATCAACGCGGGACGCTCGCGCGCCGACGTCTGGATGAGCATCTGACCATAGCCGCCGATACCACTCGCGTCGGGCTCCACGACACCTAACGCGAACGACACCGCCACCGCGGCATCGACGACGTTCCCGCCCTTCCGCAGCATCTCGAGACCCGCGGCCGTCGCTACCGGGTGCGCGCTCGACACCGCGGCACGGCCGGTCGCCGCGTCACGCAGCGGCGGCCGCTCGCGCAGCATCGCGTGGATGACGTCGCCGAGTGCCTCGTCGGTCGGGGCCGCGAGGGCTCGCGGCCGATAACGGTCGCGGATCGCCACCCATTGCCGGCGTCGCGCGCCCGCCTCGGGACTCGCGAAGTACAGGTCCGCGGAGCGGGTCCATACCCGATCGAACGTGGCGGCGTTGCGCTCCGCGCGCGGGCGTGCCGCCGTCACGCGACGCTCCGTGAGCCCCTCATCCGGTGACGCCGGCGCCGGCACCGTCCAGAGTCGGCCCGTCGCCGCGAGGTCCTCCGACACGTCACGGTCCGCAATGCGTGCCGGGTCGCCGTTGTATCCCGGCGGATCGTTCGGCAGCTCCGCCATCAGGATGGTGCGGCCATCCGGTGCCCAGGCCGGCGCCCCGCGCCGTGAGCTCACGAGATTCACCCAACGCCCATCGGTCGGCGTCACGAAGACGCCGGGCCGGGCACCGCCCGTCGCGAACGCAAGCCGATCACCGTTAGGCGCCCACGCCGGACGATCGGCATCCCGATCGGCGACCACGACGCTGTCGGCGACTCGGGTCGAGTCGCTAGACAATGCCCGGACGCGGAGCCGTCGGCCTGCCTCGCTCGCCGCCACGTAGGCGACCCGTGCGCCATCCGGCGCTACCGCCGGCGATCGCTCGGCCACCTGCCCCTGCGTGAGACGTCGCTCCGCACCGTCCCGGGCCCGGATCCAGAGCCGCGCCGCGTCACCCTGGCCGCGGACGAAGATGACGCGCCCGTCCGGAGCGGACGACGGTTCACGGTCAGGCTCGTCCGATGTCGTCAGCCGCTCTGGCGCCGCGCCCCTTTCACCGCCATTCGAGGGCTGGACCGGCACCGCGATCCGCCAGAGGTCGAAGTTCCCGGATCGGTCCGACGAGAAGATGATCGCGCTCCCATCCTTCACCCACGTCGGTTCGCGGTCCCACGCGGTCCCGCTCGTCAGTCGGCTCCACGCGCCACCCCCCGCGGCCTGCACGAACAGGTCGCCATCGATCGACACGACGAGACGGCCATCCAGTCCGAATGCCGGGTCTCGTACGCCGCGCAGCGCCAGGTCGGGCTGCTGCTGCAAGGCAAGCAGAAAGAGTGCGAAATGCATCAGGGTTGCGGAGTCAGGTTCCGGTCGGCGAGCGTTCGGAGGATGGCCTGGTGCGCTCGCTTTGTCGATGGCGCGGAGCGGCGCGTGTGACGGCGGTAGCACCGCGTGGGTTTGGCGATCGGCAACTCCGGGAACCCGTTCGTATCAGTCAGGAGCCTCGCATGGTCAGGACCGCTGTTGTACGGGCCGCGATGGCGGCTGCGCTCGTGATCGGCACGGTGGCCGGTTGCACCCGTGACGACACCACCTCACCGGCGGCCGGCCTGTTCGACGAGCCATTCTTCATTCGCGGGCGGATCACGCAGCTCGGTGCGCCCTGGGGCAACCTCGTTGCCGGTGAGCCGGGCACGAACTACCAGGTGGACAAGGCATACTTCCGGACTTCGGCGGAGACGGAATTTCGCCGGGCCGATGGCAGCGCGGGCAGCGCGGCCGACCTCCGCGTCGGACGCACCATCACCCTATGGATCACCGGGCCGATCATGGAGTCGTACCCGGTTCAGGTGAGCGCATCGCGCATCGTGATCGAGTAGCGCCCGATCGTCCGCTCGTTGACGCCCGGCGGCCCGGGCGACATTGTCGTCCTTATGCACTGGCCGGATCGCTTCCAAACGCAGCGGCTCGTGCTTCGGCGCACGACAGCCGCGGACGCTCCCGCGATCTTCGAGGGCTATGCCCAGGACCCCGAGGTCACGCGATACCTCGTGTGGCGTCCGCACGATACGATCGACGACACGCGCGCCTACCTCGCCAAGTGCGACGCCGGCTGGGACGCCGGCACTGAACTGACGTGGGCCCTTACGCTCACCGGTCAGGAACGCCTCATCGGCATGATCGCCGCTCGGCCCCGGAACCACATGGTGGATCTGGGCTACGTCCTCGCGCGTGAGTACTGGGGTCGCGGCCTCATGTCCGAAGCAGCCGCGGCGATCGTGGACCTGGCCTTTCGAGACCCTGCAGTGCATCGCGTGTGGGCCCTGTGTGACGTCGACAACCACGCGTCGGCACGCGTCCTCGAGAAGGCCGGCATGTCGCACGAAGGGGTGCTGCGCCGCCGGATCATCCACCCTAACATCTCACCCGATCCGCGCGACGTACACTGCTACGCGCGGATTCGCTCTTCCGCGACTGGAGGTTCGTGATGATCGCGATCGTCGGCGCAACGGGCGTGCTTGGGCGCGAGCTGACGCGTCGCTTGCTGTCGAACGGAGAGCAGGTCATCGCGGTCACGCGCGATCCGCCCCGCGCGCGCGACCTGGCAGCGCTCGGAGCGGAAGTTCGAGCGGGCGACCTCGTCGAGCCGGGGTCGCTTCCAGCCGGGATTCGCGGCGCTGACGTCGTGGTGGCGGCGGCCCACGGCCTTCTGGGGCGCGGTCGCTATCGCTCCAGCCTGGTCGACGACACCGGCCACCGCGCGCTCATCGATGCGGCGAAGGCGCAGGGCGTCTCGCACTTCATGTACACTTCGGTCCTCGGCGCATCGCCCTCGCACCCCGTGGCGTTCTGGCGAACGAAGTACGCGATTGAGCGCTACCTCGAGGCGAGCGGGTTAGCCCACACGATCCTCCGACCCACGGCGTTCATGGAGACGCACGCCCACGAGCTACTCGGCAAGGCGATCGTCGATGGCAAGGCCGCGGTGGTCTTCGGCAGCGGGACTCGCCTGGTCAACTTCGTCGCTGCCGCCGACGTGGCAGCGATCGCGGCGATGGCGCTCGCCGATCGAACCGCGCCCTCGCGCACGATCGAGATCGGCGGACCGGAGAACATGACGCGCAACGACGTCGTAGCGCTCTACGCGCGCGTCTTCGGCCAGCCGCCGAAAGCGAGACACGTGAGCGCCAGCGCATTGCGTTTCTTTTCCGCGGTGCTGCGGCCAGTCCACGAAGGGTTGAGCGGCGTGATGGCCATGAGCGCGCACTTCGACGCGGTCGACCAATCGTTCGACCCTGCCGAGACGCTGCGGCGATACCCCATCGCGCTCACACGACTCGAGGATTTCGTGCGAGCGCGCGCGACGCGTTAGGTGTCAGAGCGGCTACCGTTTGCTCGACATCGGGATCTCGACCTCGCTCATCCGCTGTGTCTGCCCGTTAGGCAGTGGCACCTCGCCGTACACCATGTACGGTGACTTCTCGAGCAGGTACCACGTGGCCATGAGCTGGCGGTCTGACTGCCGTCGCTCCTCCACCTTCCACGCGACGACCTCGGTCCCCTCCACGTTGACGGGCGTCTTCCCGATCACGCTGAAAATCCGCATTTCCGCCTTCGTCATGGTCGGACTCCAGACGGGGGCCGTCATGACTCGTCCTTCCTTGAAGCCGACTGCCAGCGGGACGAGGTCCGACGCCCCTGCGAAGAACCCGCCGCGGTCCAGCGTGACGTCCACCTGTTGGACCGTTGTGTCGCCAGCAAGCTTGCGCGTGCCACGCACACTGGTCCCGTTGATCACTAGCTGGGTCCGTGCACCGTTACTTCGCTCCGACAGATAACCGTACGGCGCGAGCGTCACCGCGTCGTAGGTTTGTCGAAGCTCCCACGTCACGGGCGCGGAGTTCGGCGGGTACTGCGTTCCCTTCGTGACCCAGCGGTGCACCGCGCGGCCCGCTGAGTCTCCGACGGTCAGCTCGTTCGTCCATTCCGACACCACTCGGCTGGTATCGCTGCCGATCCGGACACGAACGCGCGCCGCGTGCGGAGCGTAAACCTTTCCGTTGACTTCCTTCGAGCCGACCTCGACCCGGATGGTATCCGAGGCCTGAGCGATCCCTGGTGGGACGGGAACGGCGGGACACGGCATCCCGAGGAGCACACACAACGTTGCGATCATGGCTGGATCCTCCGTGCTGTGATTCGAGACGAGCGCCAGTCGCGTACCGCGAATGAGATACGCGTGGTCGCCGAACAACGGATCGGCTCCAATGGTAATGGTTGGCGCCCTGGTGCGTGGTACATCAGAAGGTCCTGCCTTCGCCAGTGCCAATTGTTGCGGCGGCGTGAGACCGGTTTCGGTCCGTGCGCTCCGGAACGCCTCACTCGCTCTCGTGCCCGTCCGGTTCGGCTCGCATCTTCAGAACGCTCGTCCCCCACCCTCGTCCCGTCCGGTTATCAGCGTGAGAGCGATCGGTCGTCATCACATCGCGGCACTCGTCGCGACCGTCGTGGCGGTTGCTGGCGAAAGCCAAGCGCAATCGACCGTCGCGTTTACGCACGTTTCGGTCATCGACGGCATGGACTCGCTCCCACGGCGGGATCGCACCGTGATCGTCCGCGGCAACCGGATCGTGAGCGTGGGGCGGGATCGCTCTGCCCGAGTCCCGCCGGGCGCGCGTGTCGTGGACGGGCGGGGGAAGTATCTCGTCCCAGGTTTCTGGGACATGCACGTGCACACCGCCATCACCGGAGGGCGGGACCTGCTCGCGCTCTACATCGCCAATGGCGTGACCGGTGTCCGCGACATGGCCGGCGACTGGGCGACACTCACGTCGTGGCGACGCGAGATTGCGGCCGGCACGTTGGTCGGGCCGCGCCTCGTCGCGTCGGGCCCGTACCTCGAGGGTGGCGACGTTCCTATCCCGCACCTCCTGACCCGCAACGCGGCCGAAGCGCGCGCTGGTGTGGATTCGCTCATCGCGCTTGGGGTGGACTTCATCAAGGTGCACTCGCAGCTCAACGCGGAAACCTACTTCGCGATCGCGCGCCGAGCGCGCGAGCGGGGCATCCCGTTCGCGGGACACGTGCCGCGTGCGGTGGGCTCGGCCTCCGCGTCGGACTCCGGACAGCGCAGCATCGAACATCTGCTCGCCATTCCGGCGGAGTGCACGCCGGCGGACTCGATCGCGCTCGCCCCGCGCTTCACCGTCCAGGGTGCGCTGGGCCGGTGCTCGTCGGAGGATCTCGGCCCCCTGTACGCGAAATTCGTTCGAAACGGGACGTGGGTCACGCCGACGTTCACGGCACAATACGAGGTCGCGGTATGGCCGACGCGTCCCGTTCCCGGGGACTCGCTCGCCCCGTATCTGCCGCAATCGGTGCGTCGATACGTCGCCGAGATCTTCCCGATGCCCGACAGCATTCCGCCTAACGCGGATTCCGTCGGCCGCGCGATGTTCGAGAAGCGGCTACGGCAGGTCGGCACGATGCATCGCGCCGGCGTGCACATTCTGACTGGTACGGATGCGCCTCTCCGAAACAGCCCGCCGGGCTTTGGGCTGCACGAGGAGTTCCAGCTCCTATCGCAGGGTGGCATGACGGCATTCGAGGTCCTCCGTGCCGCGACCCTCGAGCCGGCGAAGTATTTCGGGATGCTCGATTCCGCGGGCACGATCGCGCCGGGGAAGCTCGCGGATCTCGTCCTCCT
>Ga0075421_100004322_pt1 | contig 17166 bp, 16 predicted proteins | sample SoiMetdeltSBSDD5_FD_75292 | JGI IMG/M metagenome (GOLD analysis project Ga0075421, IMG submission 75292) | Bulk soil microbial communities from a Populus tree surrounding site in Tennessee, USA - Soil MetaG P. deltoides SBSDD5 | ecosystem: Environmental > Terrestrial > Soil > Tree plantation...
GCTTTGGCGCCAAAGGTGCCGTCTTCGTCTGGTACTGGGAATAGACACCTGGAGTTGGCGATTGGGCGTTGACGTTTTTGCGAGCCCATTTACTTCGGCAGGGTCGCGCCTTCACCCAGCACGATGTCGAGCGCGACTCGATCCGTGCCGGGAACCGCTCGTGACTTGTGGCCCTGTCCGGTCGTGTCCTCCGCGAGGAGGATGTGCCCGGGACCGAATCGCATCTTGCGGCCGCCCTCGAGTTCGATCTCGCTTTCACCGCTCAATGTGACCACGATCTGCCGGCGCGGTGCGGGATGCCAGTCGAGATCGTAGGCAGGCGTCGTGTGCCTGAACTGCATGCTCGTCACCGGGATCGACGCCGATGTCTCGCTTCCGCCATCGCGCGGCTTCAGCGCGATCGTGGATTCCTCGACTTTCGTCTTGCCATCAGGCCCGGTGTAGATCCGCGTGAACTTGATCGGCGTGCGCCCCTGTGCGAAGAGCGCGTCGGTCCATTTGACCCCTGCGACCACGGCCAGCGTTGGAACCCAGCCGAGCATCAGGACACCGAACATCACCTTCTTCATGAGCGCCTCCAGGAGCCGGCGTGCGGCCCCGAAACGAGAATTGCCCGCGAGTGTGAAGACTACCAGTACCCAATGAGGCGGCCGGCACCAATCGCCGTCAGCCACGAGAGGAGCGAGATCGCACCAAAGACGGCTAGCTGACGCTGTTCGGCGGCCGTCGTTTCCCTCGTTTCTCGTGCTTTCCAAGCCGGCAGCCGGCTCAAAACCGCGACGTTGACGACGCCCAGAAAGATAGCCGGGAACTTGATCAGCAGGAAAGGATTGCCGACGTACTCGCTTCCGTTGGTGGTGATGAGGCAGACACCGCTCGTAGCTGCCACGATGAAGCCTGCCGTCGCGATCGGCACTGTCGGCCGAGCGAGCGCGCCGAGCGGGACACTGCGCCAGAACCCGATCAGCCGGAGATCGAGCGCGAGCACCGCGCCGAAGAGCGACGCGACGCCGAGGATATGAGTCAGGTTGAGGATGCCGTAGGTCCAGACGCCCGCGTTGCGCATGGCGTGGCCCAGGGCGGAACCCTCGAGCCACACCAGCAAATCGGCCACGTCGTGTCAGGCGGCGCTACTTGCGATCGGGGTAGACGTTGAAGGTCTTGCCGTTCCACGTCACGCGTTCGGTTTTGATCTCGAACTTTTGCGGATCCTTGTTGCGATGTCCGTGGACGGTGACCTGCGCGCCAACTGGGATGACGCCTTCCTTGAGTCCGGCGTTTGCCGTGCGCGCGCCCGGCGCCAACGTGATATCCCACACCTTGCCCTCGGCCTTCACCTTCATTGTCGCGTGCGGACCAGCAAGGCTCACGGGGCTTTCGACCGTGCCCGTCAGCTGGAATTCTTCCTCACCGTTGCCGGCCCACCCGTGGTGCGCGGCGACTGGAAGCACGGCAACCGTCAGCGCGGCGAGGATGAGCACCGGGATGAATCGCACATGCATGGCTACCTCCTTCTATCCATGGCGCCACTCCGCCTCGATGATGTCATCAGTCGACGTCATCGGTGCGTAACGGCGGCGTTGAGCTATGGCTTCTCGATGAAAGACCTCCGCACCGCTCGGACAGAGCCGGACGAACAGTTCGAGCGCTGCCAGGATGATGCCCAGATCGTCGAGCTGTCCGAGTCCGGGGATGAAGTCTGAAACGAGATCGATCGGTGAAAGAACATAGAGAAACGCGAACAGAGGCACCGCTTTGAGCAGCATTGGCACACGTGGCTCACGGAAGAGCCTGATTGCCAGTCTTGCATGAACGATGAGCGCACGCAGGCTCAGCGGTCGCGACAGCCAGGACGAGATTCCTTTTGCCATGCCTCTGACTAACCTACCACCGAATACTCGCTAGTGCGGAGGCTGGTTTACCGTCGAGCCGCGCAGGCGCGGGGCGCGCGGGCTAAGGCCCGCGCTCTACGAGCTCACCGGTCACCGGATCGCTTCCGCGGCAGGCGATTCCGGCCAGACCGGCGCCGGGGCCGCCAGGTAAGCGGCGTGCGCCAGGTTCGCCTGGAACAGCGCGATCTGCGAGGCCATGAACTGCAGCTTCAGCGCCAATCGCGCGCCGATGTAGAGCTGGGCGATCAGGAAGCCGAGCCACATCGAAAGTCCTGCGCCGCCCGCGCCTGGCGCCATGAGCGCCCAGAGCGCGAGCACTGCCAGAAACGTCAACGTGTTCAAGGCATACAGCGCGAACACCTGCCGCCCGTGGTGGCGGATGAATCGAAGCGACGCGCTCAGGGCGCCGAAGACGCTCCGCCTGTCCTCCACGACGATTCGAACCTTCGCGTAGTCGACGACGAGATTCGTGGCGACAAGCAGAGCGCCGAAGACAGCATAGAAGCCGCCACGAATCAGGAACGCGGTGCGTTCGACGCTGAGCCCGCGCGTCAGGTTGTCGAACTGGTCGTCGAAAAGCCAGGGGTGGACGTACGCAAAAAGCCACCAGTAGACGAGACCGGCGAACGCTGCAAGGCGAAGGAAGCGGAAGAAGTACCCGCCTGATGCGGCAAAGAAGCCGTGCGCGCGAATCGGCCGCTGTCGCGCGTATCGATCGATGATGCCGCCAGACAGAAATGCCCAGCCCGTCATGTAAAGCGCAAGGGCCGTAGCGATTGGAGCGATTGGCGTCCGTGCATCGATCACGCCGCTGACGTTGTCGAGAACAGCGGCAAAGCCGACGATGCTCGGCGAGAACGTCGTCCCGAGATCTGTGGCCTGCGCCGTGAATTCCTGCCACCAGTCGTAGTTGACACCGGTCGCAGCGGTCTCGGCTGCAAGGCTGCTCCCGAGATGAGCCGACAGCGCCCCTCGCAACATGATCGACAGCGGTAGCGCCAGCAGGAACGTCATCGCAAACACGCCCGCCACAATGGCGGGTGCGCCGAGCACGCGCGTCCAGCCATCGCGCCAGCCCTGTCGTCCGTGGCCCGTGGCCCGTTGCCTAGACGAAGAACCCATACGTCAACATCAGGTCCTGGAGCCATACCATCCACTTCAGGCTCCACTTGAGGCTCGCTTGCTGGCCGCGAGGGCTGAGGGTGCGGCTGTTGTTCGTGTAGGCGACGTCGAGCAGCAACACATGACCCGGGTCGACCTGCACCGTCGCCCCTTTGGCCGAGCGTTGGTACACGTACACTGCGCGGCGCTCTTGACCGTTCCAGGTCTCTTTGACGTGCTGCCCGTCGTCGAACGTTGTCACGACGCCCACAGGGAACGTCGCTTCACCGTAACGACGGACGACGACTGTCGTGGTGAACGTCTTATCATCGAGTCGCTCGCTGCGGAACTCCTGCACACCGTAGTCGAAGGTGTTCGAGCTGCGATAGACCTCATCGAAGAACCAGTAGTGACCCTGACCGGTGACCTCGCGCACCACGTCGAAGAAGTCGGCCGGCTTCGGGTGTTTGAACTTCCACCGCTCGAAGTAGATGCTGAGAATCTTCTGCATCGTCGGCCATCCAAGCCGCTGTTCGAGCGTGTGCAGCCACAAGGCTGTCTTGTTGTAGCTGATGATGGCAGCCGTTGACGGCCAGTACTGGAAGGTCGGCGTCCACGGCGCGTCGGATTCAGCGTTGAGTCGATAGCCCGCGAGCCGATCGTTGTCGACGCGCGTGAACGGGATGTCGCGAAACGACCATGGAATGAACCCACCGAAGTAGCGCGACTCGACGCGATTGGGATTCTTCGCTTCCTCGAGGACTCGCGCCGTGGCGTAGGTGTTGATCCCTTCGTCCATCCACGCGTGCTCGAATTCGTTGGTGGCCACTATCCCGTACCACCACTGGTGTCCGACTTCGTGCGCGGTGGTGCCTTCCGGCGTCTGGCTGCTATCTGGCGTGAGCCAGCGCGATCGCCCGGTCACGAGCGTGGGGTACTCCATGCCGTCGCTGTCGCTCTGAAACGCGGGATCGACGACAGTCAGATTCGGGTATGGGTAGGCGCCGAACCATTCACCATAGCGCTGCAGCGTGGCGCTGATGATGGCGAAGTAGCGATCGGCCTGTCCACGTCGTTCAGATTGCAGCAAGAGCCGGATGACGACGGGTGGTAATGTCGGCGATTCGAATCGTTTCGACAAATCGACGAACGAGGGACTTGCTGTCCACGCGAAGTCGTGGATGTCCTCTCCCTGGTACCGATGCGTCGTCGTACCATCGGCGTTGTCGGTGCGCGCGGTCTGCTGACCGGAGGCGCCGACTACGAAGCGACGCGGCAACGTCAGGCGAACGTCGTACACGCCGAAGTCCGAGTAGAACTCCGTGGCGGCGTGGAATTGATGCGTGTTCCAACCCTGCGACTCGAGAACGCCGAGCTTGGGAAACCACTGCGCGATGAAGTAGTAGTCGCCGACCCAGCCTGTTCGCGCGAAGGGGCGAGGAATCCTCGCCGTCCACTCCAACTCGATCTCGACTTCCTGGTTCGGGGCGACGCTGCGACCGAGCGGGACGGACATGACCGTCGTGTCACGCGCGTTCCCATCGTCAGGTGCGATGAACCGCATCTCCTTGGTGGCATCACGCATATCGCCGGACGAATCGCGCAAGCGAAGCGCGGTCACGTCCATGGAACTCCAGGCGTCGGCCGGCGGCGGTCTGAAGAGGCCGGCCATTCGCCGCTCACGCAACCAGGTGGACTCCTGATCGCGCCAGGCGTTCCAGTACAGATGAAGCTGCAGCTCTGAGGTTGACTGATCGGTGATGTTGCGCCAGCGAATCGTTTCCCGCCCCTTGATCGATTTCGCATCGTCATCGAGCCGCGCGTCGATCTCGTAGTTGGCGTTGCGGGGCGACCGTGGCGCAGTCTGACTCGCCGGGACCGGCTCACCCGCAGGTGGCTGCTCGGCGGGTGTCTGTTGCCGCGCGGACGCTGCGACGACGATCGCGCCACACAATAAGAAGGCGGCTGCGAAGCGCCGCGGGGTGGTCATCAGTTTTGCCGACCAGCCGGCTTGGCCGGCTCGATTGCTGACAAACGAGTCAAGTTGTTCCCCGGTCAAGACGGCTTGCCCGCGAAGAGGGGCCAAAGACGCTGTGACTAGCGAGGCGGTCCGAGGTGCAGCCTCGCTAGTATCTTCGCACGCCGCCGCTCGGACCTTCGGAGCTTCGACCCTCGGACCTTTGGACCCTCGCACCTTCGCACCCTTGCCCATTGCTACCTATAATTCGCTGATGATCCGCGTCCTCCACGTCGGTCTCGGACCAATTGGTGCGGCCGTGGCCAGGCAGATCGTCGCGCGCAAGGGCTTTCAGATCGTCGGCGCCGTCGACATCGACCCTCTCAAGGTCGGGCACGATGTCGGCGCCGTTATCGGCACCGCACGCAAGCTGCGCGTCAAGGTGGCCGTCGACATCGGCAAAACGATCAAGGTTTCTGAACCTGATGTGGCCGTGCTGTGCACGAGCTCATCACTCAAGGGCGTGCTTCCTGAGTTGTTGGAGGTGCTGAAGCATCGCGTCCCGATTGTCACAACGACAGAGGAGGCGGCGTACCCGCAGAAGGCGAATCGAGCCGTGGCCAAACGCATCGACGAGGCGGCGCGGAAAGCAAACGTGGCGGTGCTCGGGACAGGCGTCAACCCGGGCTTCACGATGGATGCGCTGCCGATCGCGTTGAGCGCCGTGTGCGAACGCGTCGATCGCGTCGAAGTACAGCGGGTCCAGGATGCGCGAATCCGCCGATTGCCATTCCAGCAGAAGATCGGCGCCGGCCTCACACCCGAGGAGTTCCAGGGCAAAGTGGAGAGCGGGAGCGTGCGTCACGTGGGCTTCACTGAGTCGATTCAGATGATCGGCGACGCGATGGGATGGAAGCTCGACGAGATCACCGATGACGTCTCGTCAAAAATCGCGGAGAAGGCCGTCACGAGCGAGTGGCTGTCGGTTGCCGCCGGTCAGGTGTGCGGCATCATTCAGGATGGTGTCGGATTCGTAAAAGGGGAACGCAGGATCACGCTGAGGCTCGAGGCGTACCTGGGCGCACCCGCGTCCTACGATTCGGTCCTCATCGACGGGTCACCGCGAATCTACTCGAAGATCGACGGCGGCGTGCATGGCGACATCGCAACCGCCTCGATCGCGGTGAACTCGATTCCGGCGATCCTGTCAGCGGCTCCCGGATTGCGGACGATGAGAGACATGCGGCTGCCGTCGTTCGCCGGCGGGTCTACGACACCGGGTGTAATTTCCTCGTGATACCTGTGGAAATTACACCCGGTGTCTTGCCGATTGTCCTGTGGTACGGCGGTCTGCTTGGGATCCTGGCGGCAGCTCTGCTCATGCTCTGGGCGCTGGGTGTTTATGCCCTGAAACCGGCGACGAGCGCTTTCGTCGTCTGGCTTCTCGTGGCCGTGCTGGTGCTCGCGGTCGGATCGGGCTGGGCGGTTACCCACGCAATCAGCCTCAATCAGGGAAGCCAGTTGTTCAAGGTCCATGACGCGCTCATCCGGCTGGTGGCCGGAAGTGTCTACACGCGCACGGCGCTCGAGGATGTGCGGGCGGTCGCTGAGCCGTCACCCGGTCTGACGGCGCTGCAGTCGCAATACGACGCGCACGAAGCTTCGATCGACAGCCTGCTGCAAGCGGAATGGCAGTACTACCGAGGCGGTCCGTGGGACGAACACAGCTTGCTTTACAAAACGACGTGGGACCTCAACGAGGTGCGCGTCCATCATGCACGATGGGAGAAACGGGCAGAGGCTCTTCAATGTCCGTCAACATCTGAATGGCCAGCCTTGTCGGATCTCAGCGCTCGCCTCCAGGATCGTTTGCAGAGCGAGCGAACGCTGGCGGGGGCGATTGCCGAGCAATTCGAGGGATACGACATAGACGCGCCAGCAGCGCGGCCCTCGAGTGATGCCACGACGATAAAGTTGCTGGCCGCGATGCTTGGCGGTCTGTCGTTGCTCAGCGGAGCGGCCGTCTTCCTGGTCTGGCGGAAACGATCGTGGCACCCGATCGACGGTCTCGTGGCGATCGACGCCCTCGTGCTGATCAACCTTGCGGGATGGCTGGCACTCGGTGCAGGCGCCGACCAGGAGCAACTCCGCGCGAATCTCTTTGCCAGGGCAGCAGTGGTCTACCGTGAGACGTTGGATTTGAACGACGGCATGAAGGCGCTGATGCTCGTAGCACGCGGCGGCGTGCTGCAGCCGCGCGACAGCTCAGCGAAGCTCATCGCCGATTACGGTGCCTACATGAACGTGGTGGACAGTCTCACGCAGCTTGTCCGCATCTGGGATCGTGCGGTGCTCACGGGAGCGCTCGATGCTGGCCTGGTCTCGTCCGAGCGCATTCAATCACATGACGATCTGCTGAACGCCGTGCGCTCACGGACCCTGATGTTGTACCGGCAGTACCTGCAACTCGATCGACGAATTACGGATCTGAGCTGCCGCTCCGAGTGGTTCCCGCGAGATGGCAATCGGACCCGCGAGGACGAGCTTCTGACGTTGCCAACAGTTCCTTGATGGTGTCAACTCCCAACTCCCAAACTCCAACTCCCAAGTCGCGGCCACGACCGTAGTTTTGGGAATTGGAAATTGGGAGTTGACAATCCGTTATGATCGGATCGTCCTGTCCCTCAGGTCCCTCCCATGACCGGGTTTCATCCTCTCGTTTCGCGCTGGTTCCTTGATGCCATCGGCGAGCCGACTGCCGCGCAGCGTCGCGGATGGGAGGCGATTCGCTCGGGCCGGCACACGCTCATTGCCGCGCCCACGGGCTCCGGCAAAACGCTCGCGGCTTTTCTGACGACGATCGACGACCTCGTGCGCGAGGGCACAGAGTCGCCGCTTCCCGATGAAGTGCGCGTCGTTTACGTGTCACCACTCAAAGCGTTGAGTGCCGACATTCACAAGAACCTGGCTGAACCGCGGAAGGCGCTGCGGCATCTTGCGGAGGTGTCGGGACAGCAGATTCCGCGCATCACCGCGGCTGTGAGGACTGGTGATACGACCTCATCAGAGCGGGCCGCGATGCTGCGCACGCCACCGCACATCCTCGTGACGACACCTGAGTCGCTGTATCTGCTGCTGACGGCAGAGCGCAGCCGTCAGATGCTGCGCACGTCGCGGACGGTCATCGTCGACGAGATTCATGCTGTTATCGGCACCCGGCGCGGAGCGCACCTGGCGGTGACGCTGGAGCGGCTCGAGTCGCTCTGCCGGGAGGACGGAGGACAGTCGCCGCTCCAGCGGATCGGTTTGTCCGCGACACAGAAACCAATCGATGAGGTCGCGCAATTCCTCGTCGGTGCAGCCGACGACGTGGGCGCGGCCGACGGCGGTGCGCGTTGCGCCATCATCGACGAGGGGCATCGGCGCGCTACCGATCTGGCGATCGAGATTCCACAGAGTCCGCTCGACGCCGTGATGTCGCACGAGGTGTGGGAGGAGTACTACGATCGCCTGGCCGCGTTGATCGGCGAGCATCGGACTACCCTGGTCTTCGTCAATACGCGTCGCATGGCGGAGCGTGTTGCACGGCATCTCAGCGATCGGATCGGAGAGCACCTGGTAACCGCTCACCATGGAAGCCTCTCGAAGGAGCGCCGGATCGATGCCGAACATCGACTCAAAACCGGCACCCTGAAGGCGCTGGTGGCGACGGCGTCCCTCGAGCTCGGCATCGATATCGGGCACGTCGATCTCGTCTGCCAGATCGGATCGCCGCACCGCATCGCGACGCTGCTGCAGCGTGTCGGTCGATCCGGGCACACGATCAGCGGTACGCCCAAGGGACGAATGCTGCCGGTGTCGCTCGACGACCTGGTGGAGTGCGCGGCGCTGCTGCGTGCCTCCCGCCGTGGCGAGCTCGATTGCATCGTGACGCATGACGCGCCGCTCGACGTGTTGGCGCAGCAGATCACGGCGGAGACGTCGTGCCGTGCCTGTGCGGAGAATGACCTTTACGCACTGGTTCGGCGAGCCTGGCCCTATCGGGATCTGCCTCGCAGCGACTTCGATGCCGTCATCTCGATGGTCGCAGACGGATTCGCCACGCCACGGGGCCGTCGATCGGCGCTTGTGCATCGGGATGAGGTGAACCGGGTGCTGCGTGGCCGGCGCGGTTCTCGACTGTTGTCGCTCACATCAGGGGGAGCGATCCCGGAGGTTGCCGATTACCGTGTCGTACTGGAACCGGAAGATACGTTCATTGGCACGTTGAACGAGGACTTCGCTATCGAGAGCCTCGCTGGTGACATTTTTCAGCTCGGCAACGCGTCGTGGCAGATCACGCAGGTCGTGTCGGGGACCGTTCGTGTGCGCGACGCGCACGGCGCCCCGCCGACGATACCGTTCTGGCTCGGCGAGGCGCCGGCCCGAAGCGACGAACTCTCGCGCGCCGTTTCCGAGCTGAGGCGCGGCGTCGATGCGCAGTTGGGAGCAGACGCGACGGAACTTTCGGCAACCCGGCAGTCCACTCTCGAGTGGCTGGTTGTCGAGACGGGTCTCGATACCGGCGGCGCAGAGCAGTTGATCGCCTACTTCGCAGCGGGACGCCAGACGCTCGGCGTCATCCCGACCCAGGAGACGCTCGTCCTCGAGCGATTCTTCGATGAGTCCGGCGGCATGCAACTCGTGCTGCACGCTCCGTTTGGCAGCCGCGTCAACAAGGCGTGGGCGCTGGCCCTGCGCAAGCGGTTCTGCCGTCAGTTCAATTTCGAGCTGCAGGCCGCGGCCACCGAGGACGCGCTGCTGCTCTCGCTAGGGCCGCAGCATTCGTTTCCGCTGGCCGACGTGTTCCGGTATCTGCACCCGGAGAGCGTCCGCGACATCCTCGTGCAGGCGTTCCTCGACGCCCCCGTGTTCCAGACGAGATGGCGATGGAACGCCACCATCTCCCTGGCGGTCCCACGTAACCGAGGTGGTCGCAAGGTGCCGCCGCAACTGCAACGCATGCAGGCGGACGATTTGATGGCCGCCGTGTTTCCTGATGCGGCGGCGTGCCTGGAGAACATCCCGGGAGACCGTGAGCTCCCCGATCATCCGCTGGTCAACCAGACGGTCCGCGATTGCCTCGAGGAGGCGATGGACCTGCCGCAACTCCAGGACGTGCTGGCGCGCATTCACCGTGGAGCGGTGACGTGCGTCTCGCGCGACACACCGGAACCATCCGTCTTCTCTCACGACATCATCAACGCGCGTCCGTACGCCTTCGTTGACGATGCGCCGCTTGAAGAGCGCCGAACGCAGGCGGTGCAGACTCGGCGTGCCGGCAACGCGAGTCACGATATCGGTGCCCTGGATAAGTCCGCCATCGATCGTGTTCGCGACGAGGTTCGCCCCGATCCACGCGATGCGGACGAACTCCACGATGTGCTGCTCACAGCCGGGTTCCTCATCGACGCGGAAGCCGATCCCGCGATGTGCCAGACACTCGCTGACCTCGGTCGTGTCACACGTGCTCGATGTGAGCATCCCTCGCAGGGTGAGCAGCCGGCCATTTGGGTTGCCACCGAACGTCTTCCCGAAGTTCGTGCCGTCCATCCGACCGCCGTGTTCGAGCCGCTTGTCGTTCCACCGGCGTCTCGAACGGCGCGCGCGTGGACTCGAGAGGACGCCCTCGTCGAACTCGTTCGCGGCCGGATGTCGATCGTTGGTCCGACCGACGCCGATGCGATCGCCGAGAGTATTCGCGTCGCTCGCGAAGACGTCGATGGCGCACTCCTCACGCTCGAATCGGAGGGCGCCGTTCTGCGGGGGACGTTTACGACCGGTTCGCGTGGCCTCGAATGGTGCGATCGGCGGCTCCTCGCGCGGATTCACCGATACACGTTGAACCGCCTGCGTGCGGAAATCGCGTCGGTCAGTCCGGCCGAGTTCATGCGGTTTCTCTTTGCCTGGCAGCACGTGGAACAGTCCAGTCGCCTCTCCGGTCCCGAGGGTCTGCGCGCGCTGCTCGCGCAACTCGATGGCGTGGAGCTGCCGGCACGCGCGTGGGAACGCGACGTGCTGCCCGCGCGACTCGAACGCTATGAAACGTCGATGCTCGACATGCTCTGTCTGAGCGGTGAGGTCGGGTGGGCGCGCTTGTCGAGCGGTCCGACACAGGTGGTTGGCGCAACGCCGATCGCCCTGTTTCTCCGCGAGCACGCAGAGGACTGGTGGGCCCTTCGCCGACACGACCCCGTGGGTGATTTCCTCTCATCACCCCCGGAAATCACCCCCGGGGTCATTTCTGAACCCGCTCGCCGCGTCCTCGATCACCTGCAGAGTCATGGCGCCTCGTTCGTACAGGACTTGAAGACCGCCTGCGATCTCACGTTCGACAGTTGCCGCGAAGCGCTGGCCGAGCTGGTCGCGGCCGGCCTCGTCGCGTCGGACGGCTTTGCCGGTGTACGCGCGATTGTCAATCAGTCCTCCTCTCGCAGGTCCGGCCCCGATAGCTCAGGGCGATGGTCGGTGCTGCGCCGGACGTCGAGCGGGTCACGTGAAGACGCTGTTCGCGCCCTCGCGTGGACGTTGCTCAATCGCTACGGTGTCGTGTTCCGTCGCGTGCTGACTCGCGAAACCACCGGTGTGCCCTGGCGCGATCTGGCGCGCGCGTATCGAACGCTCGAGGCGCGCGGCGAGATCCGCGGAGGCCGCTTTGTCTCCGGCATGTCTGGAGAGCAGTTTGCGCTGCCCGACGCGGTCGATCGACTGCGCGAGTTGCGCCGCTCTGGCCACGACGATGCGTTGATCACCATTAGCGCCGCCGACCCATTGAACCTGACCGGCATCATCACGGGCAGCGAACGCCTTCGAGCCGCCGCCGGCAATCGTATCGTCTACCGCAATGGCGTCCCGGTGGCGGCGATGGAAGGCGACATGCTGCGCACGGTCGCCGAAATCGATCCCTCGATTGCGGCCGACGTCGCCGCCGCTGCAGCAGGCCGCAGAGTGCCGGTGTTCAGCGGGTTCGTCGGCCGAACCAGTTGACACGTACCGCCCACACTGTCCTCCTGTGACGTGGCGTCAATGCCGACACGCTCGTCTGCGGTGAACGCCGATGGTCCGTCGCGCGAGGACGTGCCTGGACCATGGCATCGCTGAGCCCAGGCATGGCATATCTCCTGAATAGGTCGGGGTCTTCGGGAGGTTGTTATGCGAATTCGATCTCGGCAGTTCATTGCCCTGATCGCGTGTGCAAGCGCAGCACTGCTGAGCACACTTCTTCCTCGCGCATCGGCGCAAACGCTGGGAGAGGTCGAAGAATTCACCGCCACGGCCATCGTCAACAACGAGCGGGCGAGCGGAGCCGGAACCGTGCTCATTCGAGTGACGAGGTGGTCGGCGGACATGGAACGGATGCGCCTGATCGACACGCTCAAGCAGAAGGGACCTGAGCAACTGCTTGACGAGTTGAAAGGGATGCGATCGGTTGGGTCGATCCGGACGCCGGACTCACTTGCCTACGATCTCCGTTACGCCCACGAGAGACCAGGCGAGGACGGAGGCCGTCAGATCGTGTTGGCCACCGACCGCCCGATCGGTTTCTGGGAGGCCGTGCATCGACCGCGCACCATTCAGTACCCATTCACGGTGATACAGATGCAGATGGGATCCGATGGCAACGGCAAGGGGACCAAGGGCAAGGGGACACTGTCGTACGCGACGAAGATCGTCGCGAATCGTGACGGGGTGGAGCTCGAGAACTTCGACACGCAGCCCGTGATGCTGACTGAGATCACCGCTCGCAAGGCCAAAGGAGGCTTCAACTAGCCAAACGGGCTGGACCCTGAACCCCTTTGGCTAGTTGACAGCGTCTCTTTGTCGCGCTTTGCGCGACGAGACCGTTATACGGTCGAAGCAACGGGGACGAATTTCGGATTCCGCGCCCGCACAACGGGCTAGGCCGTCGTTGACGACGTCTGTCGTCCTCGCAGCTTCATGGCGTCGGCGAAGATTTCGATCATCTTCTGATTGAATGCCGGGATGTCGTCTGGTTTCCGCGACGTCACCAGGCCGCGATCTTCGATGACCTCGCCGTCGACCCAGATTGCGCCGGCGTTTCTGAGGTCGGTCTTCAGCGACGGCCACGAGGTCACTCGTCGGTCGCGCAACGCGTCAGCCTCGATGAGCATCCAGGGACCGTGACAGATCGAGGCCACGGGGCGATTCGTCATCGTGAACGCCTTGACGAATTGCACCGCGCGCTCGTTCATCCGCAGTCGATCGGGATTGAAGAGACCGCCAGGCAGTAGCAGGGCGTCGTAATCATCAGGGTGTGCGTCTGCCAGTGGCTGGTCGACCTTCACTTCCTCGCCCCACGTCCCGTGATGCCACGCCTTGACGGCGCCCTCGACGGGCGAGACGATGTCGACGCGCGCGCCGGCTTCCTCGAGGGCCTTGCGCGGTTCGAGCAACTCGGACTGCTCGAAACCGTGCTCGACGAGTGCGGCCACCTTCATCCCGGTCAAGTGTTGCGTCATGACGTTCCCTCCAGAGGTTCGTGCTTGAGTCATCAAACGGAGGAGAGCACGCAAGACGTACACCAGAGGGCGGGAAGCAACTGTTCCGTAGGCCAGGCGCTTGGCCCGGGCCCGTAGGCCAGGCGGTCGTTCTTCCAGGCCTGGCCCGTAGGCCAGGCGGTCGTTCTTCCAGGCCTGGCCCGTAGGCCAGGCGGTCGTTCTTCCAGGCCTGGCCCGTAGGCCAGGCGCTCGTTCTTCCAGACCCGGCAGAGCTGTGGCGCGTTGATCCCTACGAACGAAAGACCTTATCCAACTCGTATGGCGTGGTGACCTCGAGTTGATCGTACCGGCAGTCCTTTGGCTGTTTGTCGAATCGCCAGCGCAGGAAGATGGCCGCGTGCCTGAAACGATCGCCCTGCATGTGGTCGTACTTCACCTCGCACACACGCTCGACGCGGAGCGCCTCCCACGACAGATCTTTTCCGGCGCTCCATCGACTCTGTCCACCCGGCAAACGGGTGGTGCCATTTCCCATCGCAGCGGCCCATTCGCGCCACGGGTGTCCTTCGAACGCTCGATCGCGAAGCGGCTCGAGTTCATGCGCCAGTTCCCGTCGCGTCGCCATGCTGAATGCTGAAGTCACGCCGACATGATGGAGGTTTCCGCGGTCGTCGTACAGGCCAAGCAGCAGCGATCCGATGAGCGATCCCGGTCCGTTCTTGTGCCAGCGGAATCCACCAACGACGCAGTCGGCGGTGCGCGCGTGTTTCACCTTGAACATCGCGCGTTTGCCCGGTTCATACGTCCCATGCTCGGGCTTTGCGATCACGCCATCGAGTCCGGCGCCCTCGAATCGCGCCAGCCAGTCCGAAGCTTGCGCGCGATCGCGCGTCATTGGTGTCACATGAATTGGTGATGACACGCGTGCGAGCGCGCGTTCGAGTAGTGTCCTCCGTTCGCTCTGAGGCAATGTCCGCACATCGTGGCCGTCGACGGCGAGGACGTCAAATGCGACGAAGGCTGAAGGTATGTCCTTTGCTAATTTCGCGACGCGAGACGCCGCGGGATGAAGCCGCAACTGGAGCGCGTCGAAGTCGAGTCCCTTCGGCGTCGGGATGACGATTTCTCCATCGACCACGCAGTCGTTCGGAAGGTTCGCCAGGAGCGCGTCACGAAGCTCGGGAAAGTAGCGATCGAGCGGTCGAAGGTCGCGGCTTTGAATGAAGAGGTCGGACCCGTGGCGGAACACAATCGCGCGAAAGCCGTCCCACTTCGGCTCGTACAGAAATCCGCCGCCTTCCGGCAATGCGTCGGCGAGTTTTGCCAGCATGGGCTCGACCGGCGGCGCGATGGCGAACGCCGGCGACGAACTGAACGACTCATCCATGGAAACCGTTGTAGTAATGGGCTGGCTGGGCTCGTCGTATTGTCCAGTACAACTGCTCTACTGCCGTGCCATACCCGCCTTGTCTACTCACACATGAAATCCGCCGTCATTCTTCTCTTCGTCGTCGTGATGACGCAAGTCGCCTGGGCCCAGTCTCGTTCAGCGTCAAACATCGTTCACCGTGGTGGTGCCCCGAACCTGACGTCACTGCTCGTCGGACTCGTTCCAGCCGAGCCCATCGAGCTCACCGGAGCGGTCGATAGCAACAGTCCCGCAATCTGGGATCTCGTCGCCGGTCAACGACAGATGGTCGTGCTCACCTCATTCGCAGGCGTGACGAGCCGTGCGGTTGGAATCGACTTGAATGAGCTGGCGCCAGCGGTTCCAGTCAGGCTCCGCGCCCGCGCCGGGGGCGGCGTGTGGATGGAAGCGGTCGTTACCGCGCCCGACGGGACCTGGTACGGCTACTACCACAACGAGGTCGTGGCCACTCAATGTGGCGAGACGAACAAGGTTGTGCCGCGCATCGGCGCCGCCAGATCGAGAGATCGAGGTCGCAACTGGATCGATCTCGGCATCGTGCTCGAAGCGCCGGAGTCGACATTCGTCTGCAACACGAACAACAAGTACTTCGTCGGTGGCGTTGGCGATCTCTCTGTAGCGCTCGATCGCGACGGCCAGTACCTGTACATGTTCTTCTCACAATACGGGCGGACTGCAGAACAACAGGGCGTTGGCGTGGCGCGAATGGTGTGGGCCAATCGGGACAGGCCAGAAGGCAAGCTGGATGTCTGGAGCAGGGGTGTGTGGCTACCGTTGACGGGCTCGGAACTCACCCTGGCGACACCCATCTTCCTTTCAAGCCGTCTCTGGCACGATGCGGACGAAGACGTCGACGCGTACTGGGGTCCGACGGTTCACTGGAACGAGTATCTCCAGAAATACGTGATGCTGCTCAACCGCGCGGCCGACGAGGGCTTCGATCAGGAAGGCATTTACGTGTCGATGAGCGCCGCTCTCGACGATCCGTCAGCATGGTCCACGCCTGCGAAGATCATGGACGGCGGGCAATGGTACCCGCAGGTGATAGGCGTGGAGAATGGTCAAGGCACCGACAAGCTTGCTGGCGAAGAGGCGCGCTTCTTCATGAGCGGGCGCTCGAGTTACACGATCCGATTCAAGAAGGTAAATGCTCAAGGGCAATAGAGTCCTGTTCGCAGCCATCCCGGAAAGCCGCCGGCTCTTGCAAATCGGAGAGCCGACGAAAGGCTCTCGGGTAGGCCTGTTGGACGGCATCCCTGCGCGACGGCCGGGTCGCGCAGCACCCCCACCGCCCCGTGCGCCATCGTCTGAGTGGCGTGCGCGAGTTGGCCGTAGGCGTCCACGTCGCCCGCCTGAGCTGCGATGACCAGATGGTTGATGGACTCCATGTCGTCAGTCACTGGAAGGACACTGGGGAGGGAAAAGTGTGACACGGCCCGCGGCCCCGTAGCCTGAGGCGGCGCGCCCCAGTAATATTGGCGATCGAGGTTACAAACGACGATGGGGTTTTGTGAGCATTGTGCCGGCCAGCGATTCGATCGTGCGCAAGTCCTTCGAGCGCTGAGAGAAGCAAGGCGTAACCTGCCGAGGCGCGGGCGTGGCAGCCAGGCGGACGCCGCCCTGGCGGCGGCTATCCAGACCGTGCGCTCTCTGGAGATTCCTCACATCGAGTATTTCGACGAGACCACCGGCGAGGAAGTCCTCCACTAACTGTGAAGGGGTCAGACCCCTTCACAATTTTTCGCCGCGCTGACATTCGCGCCTTCGGAGACCCGCCTCGCGTCACGGTAGCGATCGCGTATCCACAGCAACGATAGGGACAGTGCAACAGCCGTACGTGATTCGACGCGCGACCGAGGGGGACGCCGAGGGAATCGCGCAACTCCTTCATACCGTCGTGTCCGAGCGTGTGTATTCGGCAATCGATCGGGCGTGGACGGCCGATGAACAGCAGGCATATCTCAGGTCGTTGTCCGACCGGGAGGCCGTGCATGTGGCCGTTGCCGACTCGGATCTGGTGGTTGGATGTCAAACACTCGACCTGTACTCATCGGTGTTGCGCTCGATGTCGCATGTCGCGCAGCTTGGCACGTTCATCCTGCCATCGTGGCGTGGGCAGGGAGTCGGACAGATGCTCTTCCACACCACGCGACATTTCGCCCTGTCAGCCGGATATCGCAAGCTTGTGATCCAGGTGCGGGCGTCGAACGCGCCCGCTCTCTCATTTTACCGGCGCCTCGGCTTCGTCGAATGCGGGCGGCTGGCGAGTCAGGTCGTCATCGACGGCTG
>Ga0075421_100004323_pt1 | contig 17162 bp, 22 predicted proteins | sample SoiMetdeltSBSDD5_FD_75292 | JGI IMG/M metagenome (GOLD analysis project Ga0075421, IMG submission 75292) | Bulk soil microbial communities from a Populus tree surrounding site in Tennessee, USA - Soil MetaG P. deltoides SBSDD5 | ecosystem: Environmental > Terrestrial > Soil > Tree plantation...
GACCGGATTATTGTGCTTAAGCAGGGACAAATTATCGAAGAAGGCAATCACGCGGCGCTGCTCCAACAAGGCGGGCATTACGCCGAGTTGTATAACACGTACTTCCGGCATCAGTCACCGGAGTTCATCAACGCGCCGCCGGAAAGCTTCGTTCAAACTCAAAGCACGCCAATGAATTTGAGATGAGCGAGTTGTATCAACGGTACCAGGATACAATCGTATAGCGCTCGCCGTGAGTTACCGGCACCACTTCGTGCGTCGTCTCTGCCCGGAAAGCGACAAGCGTGCCCGGCTCTGCGGCCACCGGCAGACGGAAAGTAGGTTCGTGGTACGGCCCGTGAAACACGAGGTCCCCGCCGCCATAGGTGTCCGGGGCTGGCTCCGGCGACTGAGAGTTTAAGAAGATCACGACTGAAACCCTGCGGTGCCGAGACTGATCGAAGATGAGCGGCGTGTTACCGTCTTGGTGCGCAACGAAGTAGTCGCCGGCCTGGTAGCGCAAGAACTGCGGCTCTTCACATTCGCTCAAGGTGATCCCGAAATGCTCCTCGATCTGTCCCTTGCGCTCCAACAGTTGCTGCATGAGGCGCCCCCGTGTCTCCGGCGAGACGGCCAAGCGAGTAACCTTCCGCACTTGCGGCTCTACCGCGCCCGCTTTCTCCTTACCGTAGACCGTCGCCGGGCCGCCACTGACCAACTTCAGTTCCGCAAAAATTTCGTCGCGTCTCGCAGCGTCGAGATAGTCCTTGATTATGAGTAAATCAACCATGGGTGTCTGATTGTACCGCAACGATCAACCGTATACCCCTTGTCTTGCATTGCTGCTCCTGTGTGCGCCTAACTCCGGGTTAGGCTGTCAGTCTAATTGCTTCTAGACCTGTGCAGCCTAACCCGCTAAATTAATTTAGTGAATTAGATTGTAGTCCAAATTTAGTTTTTATGGCTTCTTGAGAGAAATAAAAAGGCGGGTCTTTTTTGACCCGCCCTTTCGCATTACGTTAGGTAATCCCGCAGTTGGCGGGAGCGCCGGGGGTGGCGCAAGCGCCGCAGCGCTTTGCCCTCGATCTGCCGGATGCGCTCGCGGGTCAGGCCAAACTTCTGGCCCACTTCCTCCAACGTATACGAGCGTCCGTTCTGCAGACCAAAGCGCAGGCGTAGGATGCGCGCCTCGCGCGGCGTCAACGTGGACAGGACTTCTTCCACTTTTTCCTTCAACAGATTTTGGTACGCGCTCTGCGTGGGCGTCGGCGTTGTGTCGTCTTCGACGAACGATCCAAACTCAACGTCTTCCTCTTCACCCACGGGGCGCTCGAGCGAGAGCGGCCGCCAGCTCACCTTGAGCATCCACTGTACCTTGCGCGGTTCCAGGTTGAGTTCTTCGGCGATCTCTTCGGGTGTGGGCTTGCGGCCATAGTTCTGTTCCAAGGAGCGGGCCACTTTGTATAAGCGGCGGATGCGGTCGCTCATGTGCACGGGGACGCGGATCGTGCGGCCCTGATCGGCAATCGCGCGCGTAATCGTCTGGCGAATCCACCACGTGGCGTAAGTGGAAAAGCGGTAGCCGCGCCGATAATCAAATTTCTCCACGGCTTTCATCAAGCCCAGATTGCCTTCCTGAATCAGATCGAGGAACGGCACGCCGCGCCCGATATATTTCTTGGCAATCGAAACGACGAGGCGGGTGTTGGCTTTAATCAAATGTTCTCGCGCGCCCCGGCCATCTTCGATGTGGCCCTCGAGTTCCGCGCGCTTTTTATAGTTGGACGAGGCATTCAGCTTTTCGAGTTTCTTTTCGGAGTTGAGGCCGCGTTCGAGGCGTTTGGCCAGGTCCACTTCCTGCTCGGTGGACAGTAGCGGCACCCGGGCCATTTCTTTTAGATACAAGCCGACGGTATCGTCGGTGGAGATCGTGCTCAGGTCGAATTCTTCCTCGTGGAAACGGCGGGTGCGATTGACTACCTGCGGCGGGACCTCGGACTTTTCCTCGTAGACATCAATCCCAGCGCCATGCAGAAAGGCAAACAACTCTTCCAGTTGTTCATTGGCGTCTTCGGCTTTGGGAAAGGCGTTTATAATGTCGTCCGTCAGCAGATAGCCTTGGGCATCGGCTTTGTCCATCAAGACCGATACGGTTTCGGCGTCCTTCCCGCGATCATCTGTGTATTTCATAGCGGCCTCTTTTCTAGAATAGCGGAGCAGATCAGATGACGATTTTGCAGCCCACGGGCAAGGCGCGTGAGCGAAGTAACTATTTTCCTTCGGTTTCTTTGAGCAACTGGGTTAAGACCTGGAAACGCGGATCCCGGCGCTCCTCCGAGCAATTGCACGGGCCTTCATTCCAATTTTGCCCACACTGGGGACACAGTCCTTTGCAATCCGGGCGGCAAAGCCCATGCATCGGCGTCGAGAGCAGCATATCTTCCCGCAAGAGGGGGGCCAAGTCGAGGTGGGCGCTGTCGCTAATGGTCAGCGTCGACTCAATGGCATTCTCGGGCGGATAAATAAAAAGTTCCGCCAAACGGCTGCTCACCGGCTGCTCAAACTCGGTCAGACACCGAGCGCATTCATAATGGACTAAGGCTTGGAAATTGCCCTGGGCATACAGCCCTTGGGGGGTGCGGGTGAAGATAATTTTCCCGGTCAGGTTGGTTATTGTCAAATCAGCCGCGACTTCAACCTCAGGCTCATCAAAGTTAAAATCACGACTTTGGCCAATGCTCTCTTTGAGCAAAAAACCAACGTTTAGTCGTAAAATATTGCGGGAAGTTATCTTGTTCAGAGGAGTCTCTCACTAGGGCTATGTAAGGAGAAGACGATGGGAATTATAGCACGCTCCGAATCGCGAAGTCAAGAATTTTGTTGAGTCCCAGCAACATAAGATTCAAACATCACCAATTAAATCGCACATATACAGGATGTAGAACAAGCGATCCCCGCTATATGTGCCCAACCAAATGTGCGGATAGTGGATGTGGGAAAACTCTTACTAGCTACTAACAATCAAGGAAAAATTCGGGAATTTTCTGCAATCCTCGCCGATGTGGAGGACGTTTTACTCTCCCCGGCTGATCTTGGCTTGACGCTCGAAGTCGCCGAGACGGGAACAACGTATGCCGAAAATGCCGGCTTGAAGGCGACCGTCTTTGCGCGGGCTTCCGGACTCGTTTCGATTGCGGACGACTCCGGCCTGGAGGTGGAGGCGCTGCTCAACGCCCCCGGCCTTTACTCCGCCCGTTATGGCGGGCCGGGCCTGAGTGACGCCGACCGGCGTCATAAACTGATGCAAGAATTGAGCCATACAGCGGCCCCGCGCCGGGCGCGCTTCGTTTGTTTCCTGGCGATCGCGCCTCCCAAGGGGGAAATGAAAATTTTCGAGGGGATGTGCGAGGGAGAGATTATCCTGGAAGAACGCGGGCTGAACGGTTTTGGCTACGACCCGATTTTTTACCTGCCCGAGTACGAATCCACCATGGCCGAACTACCGTCACGGATCAAAAACCAGATCAGCCATCGTGGGCGGGCTATTCAAGCCGCCTCCGCCTTCATCAAATCACTCCTAAAGAATGAGACATGACCCGTGAGGCGTGACGCGTGAAGTTCACGCGTCACGCCTCACCTGTCACTTGACCAGTGCTTGATCGTGGAGCGACTCAAGATAGCGCTCGACCGAGATGGCGGCCTGGCATCCCTGCCCGGCGGATGAGATGGCTTGCTTGTAAATGGGGTCCATGACCTCGCCGGCCGCAAACACCCCCGGCACGGAGGTCTGCATATACTTATCCACGAGCAGAAAGTTCTGCTCGTCCATCGCCAGTTGCCCCTGGAAGAGCTGCGTGTTGGGGAAATGTCCGATGAAGACGAACACGCCATCCGTCTCCCACTTTTCCGTTGAGCCGGTCTGGATATTCCGGGCTTGCACCCCTTCCACTTTATTGCTTCCCTCAATCGAGTCGAGGGTGGTGTTCCAGACGAATTGAATCTTCTCGTTGGCTTTGGCGCGCGCCTCCAGCACCTCACCACCCCGCAGCGTGTCCCGGCGATGAACAATCCGCACGCGGTCGGCATACTTGGTGAGGAACAACCCTTCCTGAAGCGCCGAGTCGCCGCCACCAATAACCAGGACATCTTTGTTTTTGAAGAAGAACCCATCGCAGGTCGCGCAGTAGCTCACGCCTTTGCCAATTAATTCGTTTTCGCCGGGAATGCCCAAACGCCGGGCAGAAGCGCCGGTGGCAATGATGATGGCATTGGCTTCGTATTCGTCGCTATAGACTTTGAGACGAAAAGGCGGGCCGTGCGTGAAGTCTACTTCGGTGACTTCGTTGATTTCCATCCGCGCGCCAAACCGCTCGGCCTGTCCCCGCAGTTTCTCGATCAAATCCGGGCCTAAGATCGAGTCAAAGCCGGGGAAGTTTTCAACTTCGCTCGTAATCGCAATTTGTCCACCAATCTCATTCCCGGAGATAACCAGTGGGTTTAAATTGGCTCGCGCCGCGTAGAGCGCGGCGGTGAGACCGGCCGGCCCGGAGCCAATGATGATCAAGTTCTCCTTCTGCATCTTTTACACCTCGATCTTTACTTGTTTCTGAGTTTTTTGATTTGATCCTGCAAGTATGGCGCGAAGTGCTCTAACCACCACAGCGGCGCGCGAGAAAGAATGCGACCATCTCGGTCCATTGGCGGTTTGCGGGAGGGGTTGCTCAAGTTGCCCGGATGACACTCCACCCGCGGTTCGCCGCACTCCGAACACCGGCCAGGACTTTGCCCCACGGAAAAACAGTGCGGGCACACATACATGATTGTCGGCTCGATAGACATAGGACACCTCCTGTCCATCGCTTACGAATGTCTATTGGATTGTAATGCGGTTGGGCAAGAGGAGCAATACTCAAGAAAAAATAGATATCACGTTTCCCCACCCATTTTGCGTTTCCGACCTTTGGGGGCGACCGGCGGCGGGTTGATTGACTTTTCTAACTCGGCGACCCGCCGCTCTAATTCTTGGAGCAACAATAAAATTTGTCCGACCGCTTGCTCCGTGGTCAGGGTTCCCGCTTGCCAGGCCCGCAACACACCCTCTAGCCCATATGTGCCCATGGTCCCTCCTGTGGTTTACATGAATTTATGTATAGTGGGTAATTTTTTGGAGGGCCAGTGGCCCTCCAAGTTGTCCAGCATATTACATGAATTGTTGTTACGTGTCAAGAGGCAGTTTTGGAAGGATCCTCTCCGTACTTGAAATTGGCCCGCTCGGCGACGATACTGAGCATTTTGACTGAGAGGCCTTTGGGATAGTGGTTCCCGCACTCCCACTCGCTCACCGTTTGCTGGAGCGTTCCCAACTCTTCGGCGAACTCGGTCTGGGTCAGGCCCATATGGTCACGCAGGGCTTTGACTCGGGTGGAATCCCACTCATATTTGGCTTTGCGCCGGGCGCGTTTGGTCTTGGGTTTGGCAGGCATAGGTGTCACCCCGGTGTAAATGTAAAGTTGTTAGCTTTATTTTACATGGACTTGGGGAGACAGCAAATCATAGAATAGAGCCAACCGGTCGCCGCGCGTAGGCCAGGAGCGCCAGCGCCGCGCCAAAAACCAAACCGGCCAGCGCCCAGACGGGCGCGCGGGCGAGGACGCTCACCACTGCTTCCGGCGGATAATCCGGGTAAGCGTGCGAATGCAGCGAAACTTTCAGGGCCATGAGGACGGTGGAGACGAGCGGGGCGGCCACTCCCCCCAAAAGGCCACCGGCGCTCAGGAGCAACATCCCCGTCCGGGCGGGGAGTGGCACACCGCCAAAGCGGCGCAGCAGAAAATGCGCGATCACAATCGCAGGCAGACTCGCGCCCAAGATCATCGCCGGCAGCAGAGTCGTGTCCTCCATCCCAATCCAGAAAAAAAAGGCTAATCCAAAGGCAAAGGTGAACAGTGTGAGGCCGCGGCTCCGCGTGGGCCATTCAACCATAGCGCAGCCTCCAGCGGGTCAAAGCGAAAGGCACGAGCGCGCCGAGGGCCAACGTGAGCCAAATATTTTGGGTGAAGAGGAAGACGAAGGTGGACAACCACGCGCGGGCGGCCCAACCCAGCCACGGCGGAGTATTCTCGCCAAGCGTTTTCCGTAGACCGTGAATCGCTCCCCACTCAATCGCCGCCAGCCCCAAGCCCAGCAAAGCGCCGAGAAAGGGCTGAGCCACCCACCCAATCGCCGCCCCGCGATAGAACGCCCAGCGCAATTCGTCGAGCAAGGCATTGCCGGGTGTTGCGCCGGGATAGATGCCACCCCAGACGTAAAAGACCACGGCCAACACCGCCCACAGGCCCGCCCAGGCTAACGCGCGCAGCCAATCGACGGGTGAGTAAGGCAAGGCATCCAGCCCGACGAGGCCGGTATCACGGGCAGAGATGGAACCGAATAATAAGGCGAGATAAGGAATAGCGAGGCTGTAGAGCAACCGCGCGCCGGTGGAGACGCCTTCAGCCCTCTGAAGAGGGTCTTCGACGCGGGTGTCCAACCCGGCCTTGATCCGCGGCCAGAGTGCGGTGCCGATGACCCCTAGCGCGAGTTGGGCGGCGACCCAGAAGAAGGATTCGGAGTGATCGTTGAAGAAAGCCAACACGGAGACAGGCCCAACTTACCGAACGCGGGCGTTTTCGCTCAAGGGGACGAGGATGAGTAGGCGCGTGCCTTTGCCTTCCGCCGATTCGATTTTGACCGCGCCGTTGAGAATCTCGGCGCGCTCACGCATGTTGACCATGCCTAAGCTGCCGCGCTTATCGTAATTCGCGTCCACCGCGCCGACGTTGAACCCCACGCCATCATCTTGGACTTCCGCGACCAGCACTTCCTGTTGGATTTTGAGCCGCACCCAAATATGCTCGGCCTCGGCATGTTTGCGAGCATTCCCCACCGCTTCCTCGATGATGTAAAACAGGACGCCCTGTTGATTCATTTCCAGCTTGTTGTCCACGCCCGGCTCCGCTTCGACGAGGACATTTTGATCGTGCGTCTCGCGCATTTTCTCGGCCAGTTGTTTGAGGGCCGCCGTCAATCCCTGACTCTCCAACACCAACGGGCGCAGCGTAAAAAGCATGTGCCGCATTTCTTTCGTCGTCCGGCGGGCGAGGTCTTCCATCTTGAAGAGTTCTTCGGAGGCGGCTTTCTGGTCACGCTCCATCAGGCGGCGCACGAAGTTGGCGCGCATAGCGAGCGCGGCGATGATCTGCGTCGGGCCGTCATGCAAATCCCGCGCCAGCTTCTTCTGCGCTTCCTCCTGCACTTCCATCATGCGTTCCTTCTCCTCGCGCAAGTTGCGATAGAGTTGCGCGTTCTGCAAGGCAATGATGGCCTGGTTGACGATGGCGATCAACAGCGCGCGCCGGTCTTCATCAAAGAAGTCTGCCTGCGGATGACCATAGAGCACCACCCCGTAGGTTTCAAAGCCGGCGCGCAGCGGTAGCGCCATCAGCGAATGACAAGCTCGGAAGCCGACAAACTGCTCCAACTCCGGATCATGTTCCGGGTCCGCAATCACGTTCGGTTCGCCGGTCCGGATCGCCGTTCCCAAAACGCCTTCCCGCCCCGAGCAGACTGCGCGCTCATCAGCAGTCGTCAATCGGCGGGCGGAGGTGACATGCAATTGATCATCCTGAAAGAGCAGCACGGCGCTGACCATCGCCCACGAAGCTTCTTGCCCGCCCTCCGCGCCCCGTGAGCCAACGTTGAGCGCCGCGTCGAGCACCTTTTCATAGTCGAGGGTCGCGGAGGCCATGGAGGCCATTTCGTAAATCGCGCGCGCATGTTCCCGCAAGGACTCCGAGCGTTTCACCGACGCCCAGCGCTCTTTCTGGCGCGCCGCGTGAATGAAGGTGAGGAGATGTCCGGCAATACTGGCGGCGCCGACGGTCAGCGGCCACAGAATGAGGGCCGCCACGCCTAAGGTGATCAGGCTGGCATAATCCGTGGGGTTGAAAACAAAGCTAATGGCGGCTTGCGCTACGGTGAAGGAAATACTCACCCCCAAGGCCACCGGCCAGGAATGGCGCAATGCAGCGGCCAAGCTGGGCAGCAGGCCAATCCAAATGAGCGGGCCGGTACCGCCGCCCGAAGCCGCAAATAAACTCAAAGCTAAGATGGAATCGCCGGCCAGCGAAAACCAGGTGAGGAAGGGAGGCCAATACTCGGCGAAGGCCAGTAAGGTCAGGCCAATGTTGTAAAAGCAGGTAACTGCCAGCAGGGTGATGACCAGCCCGCTGGGCGCTGGCGGCTGGGAGCTTTCAAATACTAGCAGCGCGGCGACGGCCAGAAAAAGCCAGCGCAGGTTGAAGACCAGCCAGTCCATGCGCCGCGCGGCAGAGTCAGGTTGACTCGGCGTCGCCGGGTCGGGTTTTACCGGCGGCGACTTAGGCGTAGCAGTCGGTTTCAAAGATCAACGTCCTCGGCTGGGTTTCTTCTTCGCGCCTGCCTGTCTCGGCCTCGCCGCCACCGGGCGTTTTAACACCAGCCCCTCCCCCCCGGTCGTGCCCATGTTCATATCATCAATCAGTTCCCAGCCGTCGGCGCCGAGCAAGTTCAAAACCGCCGGGAGAATGGGATAGACCTTGGAGGCGTGCAGCTTCTCGAATTGATCGTTGTAAGCTTTATACAAATCCTCCGTCACCTCAACAGGCAGTTCGGTTTCGGAGTGTTGGAAGGTTCGGTTAACGAACCACTTGCTATCCAGGCCGGCGCTCAAGCGAGTCAGAATGCAATATTCCCAGTTTGGCATGCGGGTTGGTCTCCTTCCGTGGCGGTAAGTGCGGACAGCATACTCCTCTTGGGGATTGATGTCAAAAGCGGGCGGGAATCAGGTTCTACATAGTTTAACGAGAAAGTCACTCAGGCCGCTACGACTTAAGGTGACTGTCACGGGGGCATCATAACTGCGGAATTTCTAGCTTTTGGCTGCCCCCGTGGCAGTCACCTGGCGCAAGACTGGAATACCGTTTTGACCTCTTTCACGCTAAAATTGCCTCGTCATCCACATGCTAATCGAAACCAAGTTCCTTGAGTTCCCGCCGTTCCTTCAATTCCCGGAACTCAAGGAACGGCGGGAACTCAAAATCAATAAGGAGGCTCCATGACACGACCCGTCACCCTCTTCACCGGCCAGTGGGCGGATTTGCCTTTCGACATCCTCTGCGCCAAAGCCAAATCCTTCGGTTACGATGGCGTCGAGATCGCTTGCTGGGGCGATCATTTCGAGGTAGACAAAGCGCTCGGCGACGACAACTATGTAAAATCGCGCTGGGACATTCTCAATAAGCACGGACTCAAATGTTTTGCCATCAGCAATCATCTCGTCGGGCAGGCGGTCTGCGACCGGATTGACGAGCGACACAAGAGCATCCTGCCCGCTCGGATTTGGGGCGATGGGAAAGAGGACGGCGTCCGCCGCCGCGCCGCCGATGAGATGAAGAACACCGCCCGCGCCGCCGCGAAATTCGGCGTGAAAGTCGTCCCTGGTTTCACCGGTTCCTCCATTTGGCCGTATCTGTATTCCTTCCCGCCCAACGGCCCTAACCTCGTCTCCAACGGTTACCAGCACTTCGCCGAAATGTGGAATCCCATCCTTGATATCTTCGATGAAGTCGGGGTCCGGTTCGCGCTCGAGGCGCATCCCACCGAAATCGCGTTCGACCTCCCGAGCGCGGAAGCGGCCGTCAACGCTGTCGGCGGCCGTAAAACCTTCGGCTTCAACTACGATCCGAGTCACTTTGGTTATCAGGGCGTGGACTACGTGGCTTTCATTCGACGCTTTGGCGACCGGATTTATCACGCGCACATGAAGGATGTCTACTGGTCGCCGCGACCGACCGAGTCCGGGGTTTTCGGCGGTCACTTGAACTTTGGGGATCCTCGCCGTTTTTGGGATTTCCGTTCCCTTGGGCGCGGCTCGATCAACTTCGAGGAGATCATCCGGGCCTTGAACGATGTGGGCTACACCGGGCCGCTTTCAGTAGAGTGGGAAGACGGCAAGATGGATCGCGAACACGGCGCGACCGAAGCCTGCGCGTTCGTCAAGCGCCTGGACTTCGCGCCCTCGGCGGTTGCGTTTGATGCAGCTTTTGAAAAGAAATGACTCGTGATGCGTGACTCGTGAAGAGCAGTTCACGTTTCACGAGTCACGCATCACGCCTTACTTCTACGGAGGATCACCATGTCAGAAAAAGTCGGCTTTATCAACATGGCCGGGGCGAAAGCCACCGGGAGCGCACCGGAGATCGGCGTGGGGATGTTGGGCTACGCCTTCATGGGCAAGGCGCACTCAAATGCATTCAAGAAATTACCTTACATGATCTATCCACCGCCCGCGATTCCAAAACTCATCGCCATTGCCGGGCGCAACGAAGAGGCCGTAAAAGAAGCCGCGCTGCGCTACGGCTACGCCGGCTACTACACTGACTGGAAAGAAATGTTAAAGGATGACCGGATTCAACTCTTCGACAACGGCGGCCCGAACGACACACACGCCGAGCCATGCCTCGTCGCCGCTAAAGCTGGAAAACATATTCTGTGCGAGAAACCGTTGGCGCGCACCGCGAAAGAAGCCGCGACGATGCTCGACGCCGTGACCAAAGCCGGCGTCAAGCACGCCGTCGCCTTCAACTATCGCTTCGTCCCCGCCATCCGGCAGGCCAAGGAGTTGATTGATTCCGGAAAGCTCGGCGAAATCTACCATTACCGCGCGGTGTACTTGCAGGAATGGATCGCCGATCCGAACTTCCCGCGCGTCTGGCGGCTGGAAAAAGAAATCGCTGGGAGCGGCGCACTCGGCGATTTAGGCGCACATATCATTGACTTGGCCCGCTTCCTTGTCGGCGAACCGCGCCGTGTTTCAGCGATGACGCAGACCTTCGTCAAAAAACGTCCGCTGCCGGATGGCACCGGCATGGGCGAGGTAGATGTGGACGATGCGTTTGAGGCCGTCGTCGAATTCGAGAACGGCGCGATGGGCACGCTCGAAGCCTCGCGCTTTTGTCCGGGGCGCAAAAACGGCCAGGTCTTCGAGGTCAACGGCTCCAAAGGCTCCATCCGCTTCAGCCTGGAGCGTTTCAACGAATTGGAAGTCTTCTGGAAAGATGATGAGCCAAAAGAAACACAAGGCTTCCACAACGTCCTCGTCACCGAGGCCTATCATCCTTTCTGGTCAAATTGGTGGCCGCATGGGCACATCATTGGCTGGGAGCACACCTTCGTTCACGAAATCGCTCATCTGCTTGACGCCATCGTGAACAACAAAGACGTGGCTCCCTACGGCGCGACGTTCGAGGACGGCTACAAAAACGCCGTGATCTGTGATGCGATTCTGAAATCAGCGGAGACGGGGAGGCAGGTGGAGATTAAGTATTAATAGAATTTCAGAGAAAAGCGCGCAGCCAGTGGGCTTTTGTGATATGAGCAAGACGAGTTGCCTGATTGCCGAGTAGTTAGTAATGGAGAACAAGGTGGTCGTTAAAAAGCGGTGTTACATGTGTAAGAGAAAAGCCACTTCACGTGAGCATGTACCTCCCAAATGTTTTTTCCCTCAAAGAGAGGATTCGTTATCGGGACAAGACCACAGGAAGAATCTTATCAGGGTTCCTTCATGCGAATTTCATAACAATAAAAAATCTAAGGATGATGAGTATTTGCTTTTTGTAATAACAAGTACTTACCAAAGTAATGCCGAAGGTCAAAATCTCTTCTCAAAGAAGATAGACGAGATAATAGAGGAGAATCATGAGTACTTCCTAAAGACATTCTTTGGAGAGCCTGAAAATGTCATTGTCTATGGGCAAGATACTTTCACGTTTCGGCTTAATTCAAAAAGGTTTGACACTGCACTGAAATATATGGCTAACGCAATCTATTTTAATCACTTCAAAACCAAATGGAATGAAGCATTAGAAATTTTTGCTCCATCTGCACGTTATTCTTCAGAAATACCAAATTATTATTCTGGCAACATCCAACTAGCCAGATTAGAACAATTGGATGCCGGGGCCCAAAGGCATGGGGAAAACCAAGATATTTTCTTTTATCAGTTTATTGATAATACCAGCCCTGAACATAGATTATTGAGAATGGTTTTCTATCAAGGTTTTGTTATATTCGCTTATCCTCTCAAAAGAAGAAGAGATCTTATGAGAAAGAGGGTGTCTCATCATTCTTGATAAGAAGTAAAACAGAAGGCCCTGACTACGAAGAGAGCCATCTAACGCTCGTCAACTCACTCCTCTGTCTTGATCTTCCCCTCAATCGCCTCCCGCACCTCGCCCGGATGTGCGTGGCGGCCTAAAGCCTTCTTCGAGAAAATCAATTCATCGTTGAGCGAAACTTCAAAAACTCCGCCCTTCGAGGGAATCAACTCCAGCGAGTCAAGCTGCAACTCGAACGCTTTCAACAGTTCGGCCGTGAGACTCACGGCGCGCTCGGTATAGTGTCAAACCGCGCAGTATTCAATTCGGATCTTGTTCATAGGCTGCTCCTATTAATTTTCACCACCCGGACACAAAGTCACCAAGAAAACCTTTGTCTTTCCTTCGTATCTGCGTGCCTTGGTGGTTAAACCCCCCCTCCTCAATCAAATTATAGCCCATCCAGTCAAAAGGCTGGATTTTCAAGCGTAGTTAGGGTATAAGAACCTCGCTAACGATGGAGTCTCACCTTGCGCCTTGTGCCCTGCCCCTTGGGCCTTGGTCCTTGATCCTTGGCCCTTAAAATGCTCTTTTCCATCATCATTCCCAACTGGAACGGCGCGGCCCATCTGCCCACCTGTCTGAACTCGCTGCGCGCGCAAACGTTGCCGGACTTTGAAATAATTGTTGCAGACAATGCTTCTATGGATGGCTCGCTTGAAATGCTCGCGCGTGATTATCCCGAAGTACGCATTATCCGGCTCGAACGCAATCTCGGCTTCACGGGGGCGTGCAACGCCGGTCTGCGCGCCGCGCGGGGCGAATTTCTTGTCCTGCTCAACAACGATACGGAAGCCGCACCGGATTGGCTGGCGGAAGTCTTGGCTGCCTTCGAGCGGCATCCGCAGGCCGGAGGCGTCGCTTCAAAAATGCTGCTCTATGATAAGCGCAACATTTTGCACACTGCCGGCGATATCTTCAAGATAGATGGGACGCCGGGCAACCGGGGCGTGTGGGAAGAAGATCGCGGCCAGTTCACCGAAGGGCCGGTGTTCTCCGCGAACGGCGGCAGCGCGGCTTACCGCCGAACGATGCTCGACCAGATTGGCTTATTAGATGAGGACTTCTTTTTTTCCTGTGAGGATGTGGACTTGGCCTGGCGCGCACAACTCGTCGGCTGGCAGATCATCTATGCGCCGCGCGCCGTCGTCTATCACAAACTCTCGGCCAGCGGTGGCGGCGTCACGGCCAGTTTTCATGACGGAAGAAATTTCATCTATTTACTCGCGAAGGATGTTCCTGACTCCATCTGGCGCAAGCACTGGACAAAGATCATCCGCGCGCAACTCCAAATCACCTGGGAAGCGCTGCGCGCCTGGCGCGGCGCGGCGGCTCGTGCGCGCCTGCGTGGCCAGTTAGTTGGATTGCTCACACTCCCTAAAATGCTCGGCAAGCGCCGGGTTGTCCAGGCAACGCGAAAAGTTTCGACGGAATATTTAGAATCTATTTTGAGCACGGCTTAAATCCATAATGTTCAATCTTCCAGGCTTAAAAATCGGACGCAGATACACGCAGATGAAAGCAGATTTTGGTTTTTTGATCTGCGAAAATCTGCGCTCACACTTGCCCTGGCGGGCAGTGCCAGGGTCTGCGTCCCATTAATATCCCTGATAAAACCCAATGTTTTTATCCATCATCATCCCCGCCCATAACGAAGAGAAGCGCCTGCCCGCGACCCTCAAGGCAGTGGACGCTTACCTCGAAACGCAGACCTACACGAGTGAGGTACTTGTCGTCGAGAACGGCAGTCAGGATCAAACCGCCGTCATCACTGAAGCATTTGCTGCCGACCACCCACGCGTGAAGTTGATCCGTGAGAGCGCACGCGGAAAAGGGCTAGCCGTGCGGCGCGGCATGTTGGAGGCCACCGGCCAATATCGCTTCATCTGCGACGCCGATCTCTCCATGCCGATTGAAGAAGTCGCTAAATTTCTTCCCCCCCAACTGGAGGGTTATGATGTTGCTATCGGTTCACGGGAAGCGCCCGGCGCTCATCGTTACAACGAACCGGCGTACCGCCATATTCAAGGACGTGTCTTCAGTAACCTCGTCAAGTTTTTTGCGCTGCCGGGTTTTGAAGATACGCAGTGCGGTTTCAAATGTTTTCGCGGCGAGATTGCCGAAGACCTGTTCCGAGTGCAGCGATTCGGTGGGATGAGCTTCGACGTTGAAGTGCTCTACATCGCGCGCAAACGTGGTTACCGCATTGTGGAGGTGCCGATCCACTGGTACTACATGGCCGAGAGTCGCGTCCGGCTAGACGACCCGCTGCGGATGCTGGGCGATATTCTGGTGATTCGGCGCAATTGGTACAGCGGAAAATACGACGGTGGACGGAAGACGGAGGACGGAAGTTAAATCCTTTCATCCGTCCTCCGTCTTCGGTCATCCGTCCACCGTCTCTTATGATCTCCCGTCCCACTCTCAAACTCGAAAACAAATTCCTCGCTCAAGGCCATCGGCTGATTGCCGGGATTGACGAGGCGGGGCGTGGCGCGTGGGCCGGGCCGGTCGTCGCCGCCGCGGTCATTCTTCCACTCGATCGCCCCAAATTACGCACCCTCCTCCGAGGCGTGAACGATTCCAAAAAACTCACCCCCTGTCAGCGTGAGCGATTGTTTATCGTGATTAACCAAGTCGCATTGAGTGTAGGCGTCGGCGGGGCCGGGCCAAATGAGATTGACGAACACGGGATCGTCGGCGCGACGAAGGCGGCGATGGAGCGCGCGCTGGCGATGCTCCATCCCGCGCCTGAGGCGCTGCTGATTGACGCGGTCAACCTGAACCCGAACGTTACCTTGCCTCAACATTCTCTGAATTACGGCGACTCGATTTCGTTGAGCATCGCCGCCGCCTCGATCATCGCCAAAGTCAGCCGCGACCGGGCGATGGCCGCGCTGGACGCGAGGTATTCCGGTTACGACTTCGCGCGGCACAAAGGCTACGGCACGCGCGCGCATCAAGCCGCGCTGGAATGTTTGGGCGTCAGCGACGTGCATCGCAAGAGCTATGCGCCGGTGTTACGGTTGATTCAGGCATCGGACGTATAATGCATGCAGCAGAGGCCAAAGAGATATGACCATTCACTTGCTCCGTGAGCGCGCCACGCCCGAACAAATGACAGAAATGTTGGCGGATTGGGAGGTTTTAATTAAAGTGGTTGTTGATGTTCGCCGGGAAGTGATGACGGGTGGCGGAGAAATGCACGCCGATGGCGAAACTCTCTTATTGGCTGATGGCAGCGAACAACGAGATTTATGGGGGGCTAACTGGTATCCGGCCACGGCATAGCAATACGAAATTAGAGTTGCAAGACGAGGCGCTCCGCGCCAAAATGGAAGTCGTCATTCATCGTTTATTAGAGGAAAATCCATGAAAGACTTTGCCAAAACTCGAGAACGCTATTTGCGCGACCCGCTTCCCGTTCGCCTCGGTGGGCTGGCGGCAGATTTGGCGCGTATCGGATCATCGGCCAAGAACAGTACCAACGCGCGGGTAGTGGAAGTCCTCTTGGAAGAAGCCAGACGCTTTATCGAGTGGACTGCCGCCGAGGTTGAGCCGCAGGTCGCCGGTCAGCTTGTGGATTTGCAGTTGATTTTAACACTCTGGTTGCGAGCCTGGCCTGAAGCGCAGACAAACTCCACTCAACGCGCTTTACTTGCTCAACAAGGCTTATATTGGTCAGATCAGGTTTTGGCAATGTCGGGGTTGCTAGATACTGCAACGTAAAGTCGCATCTCTACAATCGTGGCCAATCTAAAAGCAGCACCTCCAACGCCAAACGCGTGTTGACGTTTTTCTCCAGTAGTTCGCCGGTCTCCCGAATCGAATTCACCACCTCGCCCGCCAGCGCCGGGGAAATTTGCTCAGCCAAAAGGTGAAGGTCCTCCATCCGGTCGGGGTTCGCTAGGGGCGCCGAAGTCCGCGCCGAGACCAGCATTACATCCCGCCAGAAGCTTAACCACAAATCGAGCGCATCTTGAATCCGGTCCAGGCTGCCCTCGCGCGCTAATTTTTCAGCGTAAGCAAAGCGCTTCACGCGCGAGGCGCTGAGCAGCGCGCTCAAATCGTCCAGGCGTTGCGCGCGCGCTTCGAGTGCGGACTCATCACCGTTCATCCGCACTGCCCAGCCTAATCGCCCTCCGGCCAAGTGCGCGAGCAAGTCCGCGCGCTCAGCGGGCACCAGCCACTTGGTGATAAGCGCCTCGCGCACCGTTTCCAGCGCGAGTGGGCGCAGCGCGATAACTTCGCAGCGCGAGACAATCGTCGGGAGCAGATCATCTGCGCGCTCGGCGGTCATCAGAATGACCGTGCTGCCCGGCGGCTCTTCGAGCGTTTTGAGGAAGGCGTTCGCGGACTCGGGGTTCGCGGCGTCGAAGCGCAGCAGGCAGGCCACGCGCCGCTGCGCCTCCACCGGCTTGAGTGAGAGGTCATAGACGAGTTGGCGGATCGGCTCAATCTTGATTTTGGCCGAGCGCAGACGCTTGCCGCTCTCCACCGGGGACACTGTGAGCAAATCAGCGTGACTGCCTTTGGCGACGAGTTGGCAATTCCGGCAATTATTGCACGGAGGCTGAGGCGCGGCGCACAGCAACGCGCGGGAAAATTCAGAGACCAGCGTGCGCTTGCCCACGCCCGCCGGGCCGGTGAAGAGATATGCGTGCCGCAGGCGATCCTGCGCCAAATCGCGCTGCAGCATCTGCGTGGCCCACTCGTGGCCGATGAGGTTCCAAGGCATGAGGAGAATTCTAGCATAGGAGCGCGTGAGGCGTGACCCGTGATTCGTGATCTTTGCTCACGCGTCACGGGTCACGCCTCACGTCTCACTTTCACCTATTGCCCCAGGGCAATCGCATCTTATTGGGCCAAGACGGCCAGGAGATAGTCTTCGCTCCAGCCCGCGCGCAAGCGCTTGCCTTGGATACCTTGTTTGACCGTCTTGTCCCGACG
>Ga0075421_100004325_pt1 | contig 17158 bp, 14 predicted proteins | sample SoiMetdeltSBSDD5_FD_75292 | JGI IMG/M metagenome (GOLD analysis project Ga0075421, IMG submission 75292) | Bulk soil microbial communities from a Populus tree surrounding site in Tennessee, USA - Soil MetaG P. deltoides SBSDD5 | ecosystem: Environmental > Terrestrial > Soil > Tree plantation...
TGATCCTCGATAGCCTCTTCAAGGGCGGCGAGCCGCTCCCCTGCTACGATGCGGCGGACGTCAACGACAGCGGGCTCGTCGAGATCGGCGATGCGATCCTCCTCCTCAACTACTTCTTCAAGGGAGGCGACCCCCCGGCCGGCCCCTTCCCGCACCCTGGAGTGGATGAGGGTCTCTGGGACATCCTCGGCTGCGACACGCCGGTTCCCCACTTCGAGCCCAGGTAGAGACGACAAGTCCCGACCCCGCCTCGTCCGGAGCTCGATGTACACTCCAGTCGTCCGCGTCAGCCCGCCCGTGGCTACTCGTCGTCCAGACTCCTGTGGAGACACCGTATGAATCCAGCTCGGCTCCTCGCAATGCTCCTCGTCTCCGGGCTCGTCCTGAGCCGGGCGCTCGAGGCGGAGGAGTCATCGGGAACCGCCTCCGCTCCCCTCCGAGAGGAGCCGCGTGTGGTCCATGCTCCCGATTCGCGCCTCGGCCACCTCGTCCCCGATCTCGAGCTCGAGAGGATCGGAGGCGGCACGCTCCGACTGAAGGACCTGAGGTCGCAGAGCGCCGTTGTCATCGCCTTCACGAGCACGAGCTGCCCGGTGACCCGGCGCTACGGCCCCACGCTCGCGGCACTCGAGCGGGAATACGCCGCGCGGAACGTCGGCTTCGTCTTCGTGAACCCGGTCGAGACAGACTCGCGCGAGGACATCGAGGCGGCGATCCGCGCCCACGGCCTGCGCGGGCCTTACGTCCAGGACGCGGGCGGCGCGATCCGCGCAGCCCTGGATGCCCGCTCCACCGCGGAAGCGTTCGTTCTCGATGCCGCCCGGACGCTCGTCTACCGCGGGGCCATCGACGATCAGTACGGCCTCGGCTACTCGAGGGACCGGCCGTCGCGCTCGTGGCTTCGCGAGGCGCTGGAGGCCGTTCTCGCGGGGAAGAAGCCCGGAGTGCGGATGACGACCGCCCCCGCCTGCTCCCTCGAGTCCCTGCCGGCGGGGCCGGAGGCGGGCGGGCCGCCGACGTACCACGGCCGTGTCTCCCGGATCGTGAACGACCACTGCGTGGAGTGCCACAGGAAGGGCGGAGTCGCGCCGTTCTCGCTCGAGACCCACGCGGACCTCGCCGGCCACGCGGGCATGGTGCGCAGGCAGGTGACGCTCGGAGCGATGCCCCCCTGGTTCGCGTCGAGGACGGACGGGCCCAGCCCCTGGGCGAATGACCGGTCGCTGCCCGAGGCCGACAGGGCGGACCTCCTCGCGTGGCTCGATGGGGGCCTGAAGGAAGGCGACCCCGCCGACGCGCCCCTGCCCCGGGTGTTTCCGGAGGGCTGGATGATCGGCGAGCCCGATGCCGTGTTCCGGATCCCGGAGCCGATCGAGGTCAAGGCCACGGGGACCATGCGCTACAAGAACGTCTTCGTCGAGACGGGCTTCGAGGAGCCGCGCTGGGTGAGGTCCCTGCAGATGCGCCCCACCGCGCGCGATGTCGTCCACCACGCGCTCGTCTACGCGATCCCTCCCGACAGGCTCGAGAGGGCCCGGCGTCGCGGGGGCGACGGCGAGGCTCGAGAGTTCTTCGCCGCCTACGTGCCGGGGAGCAGCTCGGTGACGTATCCCGAGGGATTCGGGAAGCTCCTGCCCGCGCGCTCCATCCTCCACTTCCAGATCCATTACACGCCGAACGGCACGGCCACGACGGACCGGACGGAGCTCGGGCTGGTCTTCATGGATCGGCCGCGCCACGAGGTCCGGGTCTCCGCGATCGCCGCGCCCATCGACATTCCGCCCGGCGAGCCGAACTACGAGACGCGGGGCGCGGTTCCCGTGCCCTTCGATGCCCGGATCCTCGCCCTGATGCCGCACATGCACGTCCGGGGGAAGGCGTTCCGCTACGAGCTCGAGTCGCGAAGCCGGGATAAGACCCTCCTCCTCGATGTCCCGCGCTACGACTTCAACTGGCAGCTCCAGTACCGCTTCGAGGAGCCCATCGGCGTGCTCGCGGGCAGCCGGCTGATGGGGACCGCATGGTTCGACAACAGCGCGGCAAATCCGGCGAATCCCGATCCCGCCCGGCGCGTGAAGTGGGGCCAGCAAACGGACGACGAGATGATGCTCGGCTACTTCGAGTACTACGTGCCGAGCATCACGCCGGATGGGAAGAAGCGCTCGATCGTCGAGATGACGCTCCTCGACGGCGGCATGGCGTTCAACAACCTCGACAGGAACCGCGACGGAACCGTCACGGAGGGCGAGTACTCGAGCCCCGAGGAGTTCCGGGACACGGACTCGAACGGGGACGGCGTGGTCACCCGCGAGGAGTTCAAGGCCCACCTGCGGGGCGAGAGGCCGTACTGAATTCTCTCTTACCCGCTCGCCCTCCCGCTCCCGCTCCCCCTCCCGACGCAAGTCGATTCCAGGACCAAGCTGCACTCCTGGAAAGCCGGATTTGCGTGGCACCGGAACGGAGCGGAGTCCTCCTGTGCTCTGCCACGAAGATTTCGCTTTCCGAACGTAGCGTCATCCTGAAGTCGGGTTGCCCCGAACCGGGAGGGGGAGCGGGAGAGGGCAGGAAGGGAAGAGAGACATTTGACAACATACCGAGCGGTCGGTATCCTCCCGTAGCATGACGCCGAAGGCCCCCGAAGAGACCCGCGCCAAGATCCTCCACGCCGCCTTCGAGGAGATCCACGAACGCGGCTTCCAGGGAGCGGGGCTCAGCCAGATCGTCGAGCGGGCGAACATCACGAAGGGCGGTCTCTTCCACCACTTCGAGTCGAAGCAGGACCTCGGCTACGCGATCGTGGATGAGCTCCTGGGCGGAAACATCCGGGAGCTCTGGGTGAACCCGCTGGCCAGGTCCACGGATCCGGTCACCGACATCCAGAAGATACTCCGGGAAGAGATCGAGGAGTGCACCTGCCGGCCCGCCATGATGCGCCTGGGGTGCCCCCTGAACAACCTCGCCCAGGAGATGTCGTCCATCGACGAGGGGTTTCGCACGCGCATCGAGGGCATCTACGAGGAGTGGCGCGGGGCCATGGAGAAGGCGTTCCAGGAGGGTATCCGACAAGGCACCGTGCGGAAGGGCGTGCGTCCGAAGGCCGTCGCCGCCTTCTTCGTGTCCACGCACGCCGGGATCATCGGGACCGCGAAGAACGCGCGCTCCGTCGATCTCCTGAAGCTCTCGATTCAGGGACTGAAGGACTACCTCGAGAGCCTCAGGCCGTGAGCCCGCCACTTCCCGAGGACTGCAGCACTGCAATTTACATACCAACCGGTCGGTATCTTTGTCTTTTTTACCGGGCTGCAGCTCCCTCCGCGGGGGAGCAGCCTTCAACACCCACCTCATGGAGGTTCACATGTCCGATGCATTGGTTTCCGCGAACGCGAGGGGCAAGCCGATCGCCGTGCGGCGGCCGCGATGGCAGGGGCTCTGGATGGCGCTCGGGGCGCTCCTCGTCGTCGGCGGCCTGGTCCGGGCCGTGGACAATGCCGGGGCGGTCCCGGCGGGCGCCCCCGCCTGCGAGGAGAAGTGTCCAGTCGCGTCCAGGGTCTCGACCCTCCTCACCGGCTGGAAGACGGCCAGGGAGGAGATGAAGGGCGTCCCCGAGGCCGAGCACGCGAAGCTGAAGACGCACCTGGCCGCGCTCGCGAAGGAGTGTCCGGTCGGCTCGCGGCTGGGAGAGACGCTCGGCTTCGTGAAGGCGGTCCTGGCGAGCACGGTCCAGCTCGAGGGCGCCTCCGGGAAGCAGTGCCCGATCGACGCTTCCGGCGACAAGGCCGCGTGCGACCTCAAGCAGGCTCGCGCGAAGCTCATCGCCGGACTCGACGAGCTCGCGGGCTACGCCGCGGGCGCGTGCTCCGGCTCGTGCGATGGCGCGACGGCCCAGGAGACCGCGAGCCTTCCCGAGAGGGCCATCATCCTCCTCGCGTCGTGGGACAGGGCCCCGGCCGAGATCGCCGCCATCCCGGCGGAGAAGAGACAGCTCGCCTCCGCAAGGCTGACCGAGCTCGCCGGGCACTGCAAGGCCGTCACGCTCATACCCCCCACCGTGGAAGGCCTCCGCGCCGGCCTCGCCGCCGTCGACGAGCTGAACGGCAAGCTCTGCGACTGGGCAAAGGCGCACCCGGACGTCTTCAAGGACTGCTCCGCCGAAACGAAGCGAGGCATGGCGACGCAGATGGCCCTCCTGCACGCGACCGCCCGGATCCTCGAGCGCTCGCAGGCGTGCCTGAAGGCTTGCGGCGTCGATTGCGGCGCCGAAGCCAAGCAGGAAACCGCGGCCAGGTAACCAGGACTCGAAAACTGCTGCTCTCGGAGCAGCAATCCATGCAGGGACTTCCGCGCAATCGCCGGAGGTCCCTGTTTTCATCTCGCGTCCGCCTTCCCCCGGGGCGAAGCTGGACCGTCAAGGCCCCTTATGTTCGACCGGTTCACCGACCATGCCCGCAAAGCCATGGCTCTCTCGAGAAAGGAGTCGTTGCGGCTTCGACACGACTTCATCGGCACGGAGCACATTCTCTTGGGGATCATTCAGATCGATCCCCTGGCAGAGCTCCTTCTGAAGCTCGGGATCGACGCAGGCGACCTTCGACGAAGGGTCGAGAGTGCCGTTGTCCCCGGCCGCAAGGACGTCACGTTGGGCGAACTCCCCTTCACGCCGCGCGCGAAGAAGGTGCTCGAGCTCTCCATGGAGGAAGCCTACGAGCTCGGCCATAGCTTTATCGATGTCGATCACGTTCTCGTGGGCCTCATTCGGGAGAAGGAGGGTGTCGCAGGCCAGGTGCTCTGCGCCATGGGCCTCGATACCGAGAAGGTGCGGACGGTCGCCTGGGAAGGCAACAGGACGACTCCCAGAGAGAGCCGCGGCGGACTCACTGCGGGGAAGCGTCCCTGGTGGAAGTTCTGGTAGAGATGCTTCCCCTCAGTCGTTCTGTCCCCGCGCGCATCCTGATCGGAGACGCGCCCCGCGCTCAGAGGTCGAGGATCGTCTCGAGCCCGTAGTGGAGCTTCTTCAGCGCCGGGGCCTTCCGCACCGCGAGGATCACCCCCGGCATGAACGATGACCTCGACAGGGAGTCGTGTCGTAGCGTCAGGACCTGGCCGACCCCGCCGAAGATCACCTCCTCGTGGGCCACGAACCCCGGCAGCCTCACGCTGTGGACCGGGACCCCCAGGTAGCGGCCGCCGCGCGCGCCGGTCACGGTTTCCTTCTCGGATGCGTTCACGGGCGGCTCGGGGCCTCCCGCGCTCCGCATCAGTTCCACGGTCTTCAGCGCCGTGCCCGATGGCGCATCGAGCTTCTGGTCGTGGTGGAGCTCGATGACCTCCACGGAGGGGAAGTAGCGCGCCGCCTGGGCCGCGAACTTCATGAGGAGGACGGCTCCGATGGCGAAGTTGGGCGCGATGAGGCCCCCGCTCCCCAGGGACGCCGCGAGGGCGGCGAGTCTCTCGATGTCGGGGGGAAGGAATCCTGTCGTGCCGACGACGGGACGCGCGCCGGCCCGCAGGATCGTCTCCGTGTTCGGAATCGCGGAATCGGGTCTCGTGAAGTCGACGACGACCTGGGCCCGGGAGGCCGAGATCGCGCGGGAGAGGTCGTCGCCAAGGTCCGTCTCGCCCGCGAGGACGAGGTCGCTCTCCGCGCGCACCGCGGAGACGGTCTCGCGCCCCATCTTCCCCCGGGCCCCGTTGACGAGCACTCGAAGCGGCTCACCCGCCATGGCGATCCCCCCTCATGGAAAAGCCCCGATGAGGGGGGATCGCGCTGGCGAAATCCAGCGTTTTCCTTTCAGCGCTCCGCCGCGGGCTCCGCGAGGCGAAGCGATGCGCGGGCCTCCGTCGCGCCCGCCCGGATCACGATTCGGAGCTTCGTTCCCCTGCCCGACACCTTGAGGTCGAAGTTGAGGGTGTCGTCGCTCTTCTCCCTCGGGGAGAGAGTGAGCGGCACGCGAAGGAGAGGCGCCGGCTTGGGCACCTCAACCTCCTTGGCGGCTTCCCCGCTCTTCCGCTCGCGCGCCCGTCCCTTTGCCGGCTTCGGCTCGGCCTCCGCGCCGGAAGCGCCCGCCTCCGGCATTTTCCCCCCGGGCGGTTCCGGATCGATGCCCCCCTCGGCAAAGGCGGTCCTCTCCACGCCCTTCTTCGGGCTGCGTTCCCTCTCCGCCCCCGCTCCCGCTCCCTTTTCCTTCTTCTCCTCCGCTCCATCCCGGGACTCGAGGACGAGCATGTGCCCCCTCTTCTCGTCGGACTCGACGCGGAGGATGTACTCTCCCGCGTCGATCGACATCCTCCTGAACCCGAGGGCTCGGTTCACGCGGAGGACGGCGGTGGCCTCCTCGATGAGCTCGATCTCTCCGCGCGGTGTCCGCTTCGCGCGGGGGATCTCCCGCGGCACGTACGCGAGCACGGCTCCCTCGACCTTCACCTCGAGGGGGAGGGGGGAATCGCGCCCGGCATCCTCGGTGGCTTCGCGCGCGCTCCCGGCGATCATGGGCGCGAGGAAGAGCCCCGCGCCGAAAAGGACCTGCATGAACGACTCCTTTCTGTGAACCGAAGGGTTGTCTCACCGAAGACTCCGGCGATCCGGCTCTCCCTGCCAGAAGACGCGCCGCGACGCCGAGCCGGGCCTCCCATTCCTTGTTGAATGGGGTTGATGGATCGACGAATTCGACATCCGGACGCCGGAGTCCTTCACTCTCTCTTTCCTTCTTCCCCGGAGCTCGTTTCTCGCTGAGACCGTTCCGTCCGCCGCGGCTCCAAGCCCGGCGGTAGGCTCCGGGATCACCACCTCCTTTCCTGCGCGGTCGCGAGAACGCTCCGGGACAGTCGCCGGAAAGAGATCGCCCGGCGCGCCTCACCACCGCGGCGCGCGAGAGAGCAAAGGAGCGGCCAGGTCATCGAGGATGCCGGAAGTGAGCGAACGCAAAGTCCTTCCGGCACTTTCGGGAAACGCCTCCCCGCGAGCGGGGTCCGGACGTCCGCCCGCCGGCGGTCACCTGCATCGTTTCCGGACGTCGAGGACGACGACGGGTCGGGCTTCGCCGGGCCTGGTAGAATGCCCCAATGGATGCGAAGACGGAGGCGTTCCGGAGGCTCGAGGAGATCGTGGAGGTCCTTCGAGGTCCCGGAGGGTGCCCGTGGGACCGCGAGCAGACGCTCTCGGACATGAGCCGCTACCTCCTCGAGGAGGCGTGCGAGGCGGTTGACGCCATCCACGATTCCGGGGGGCGGCCGAGCCCCGCCGTCGAGGAAGAGCTCGGGGACGTGCTCCTCAACGTCCTCCTCTCGGCGAGGATCGCGGAGGAGGAAGGCGGCTTCGGGATCGCGCAGGTCGCGGACCGCATCCGCGAGAAGCTCGTTCGCCGCCACCCTCACGTCTTCGGGGACGCTGCCGGCGAGAAGCCCGCCGTGCGAGGGGCCTCGGACGTCCTCACCCGGTGGAATGCCATCAAGGAAGGGGAGAAGCAGGCCGCGGGCGCGAGGCCGAAGTCGAGGCTCGACGGCGTTCCGCGAAGCCTCCCCCCGCTCGAGCGGGGGTACGAGCTCGGAAGGAAGGCGGCCCGCGCGGGGTTCGACTGGCCGAGCGCGGAGGGCGCCCTCGACAAGGTCGAGGAGGAGCTCGGGGAGGTGAAGGCGGCGATGAGGGGCGATGAAGGCAAGGAGCGCATCGAGGAAGAGCTCGGGGACCTGCTCTTCGCCGTGGTCAACCTCTGCCGGAAGGTGGAGGTGCGTCCCTCGGACGCGCTCCGCGGAACGCTTTCGAGGTTCTGCGAGCGGTTCGCGGCCATCGAAGAGCGCTTCCCCGAGGTCGAGAAGGCGACGCTCGAGGAGATGGAAGCCGTCTGGAACGAGTCGAAGCCCGGCGGCGCGGCAGCGAATCCCGGACCTCACGGAGGAGAAGGATGACGGAGAGAACCCCGGCCGGAGAGCGCGAGGTGGATGCGGCGGCGGAGCGCCTGGGACAGCTCCGGGAGGCGCTCCGGACGAGGATCGTGGGCCAGGAGGACGTCGTCCGTCAGGTGACCGCGGCGGTCCTCGCCGAGGGCCACGGGCTCATCGTGGGGCTGCCCGGCCTCGCGAAGACCCTTCTCGTGAGCTCCATCGCGGAGCTGCTCTCCCTCGAGTTCAAGCGGATCCAGTTCACGCCGGACCTCATGCCGTCCGACATCACCGGCGCGAGCATCATCAGCGAAGAGGCGCCGGGTCAGCGGAACTACAAGTTCCTCGAAGGACCGATCTTCTCGAACATCATCCTCGCCGATGAGATCAACCGCACGCCCCCGAAGACCCAGGCGGCGCTGATGGAGGCCATGGAGGAGCGGCAGGTATCCGCGGGCGGGAAACGCCTCGTCCTCGAGCGGCCCTTCTTCGTCCTCGCCACCCAGAACCCCATCGAGCAGGAAGGCACCTACCCCCTGCCCGTGTCCCAGCTCGACCGCTTCATGCTCGAGATCACGATCGACTACCCGACGACAGAGGAGGAGTTCCGCATCGTGGTCCTTACGACCTCGACCTATTCCTCGCGGCTACCCCGCCTGTTCTCGAGGGAGGAGGTCCTCGGTCTCGTGGACCTCACCCGGAGGATCGAGGTCCCGGCCGATCTCCTCGATTACGCCTCCCGCATCGTGCGGAGCACGAGGCCCTCATCGAGTCTCGCCTCCGAGTTCACGAAGGAGTCCGTGGCCTGGGGAGGCGGGCCCCGCGCGGCGCAGTCCATGGTCGCCCTCGCCCGGGCCTACGCGCTCATGGCGGGGCGAAACCGGATCGAGCCGGACGACCTCCATGCCGTCGCGGTGCCCACGCTCCGGCACCGGATCCTCCTCCGCTACCACGCCCAGGCGGAGGGAGTGCGCGCGGAAGAGATCGTCGAGAAGTGCCTGCGGAGCCTCCCGGGCAGCCTGTACCGGCCGGCCGCGGAGGAGCCGGTTGCCACGAAGCCGGGCCGCTTCTTCGGCTGGCCCAGGAAGCAGACGGGGATCCAGACAGCGGGAATCGCGAGACCGGCGTCAGGCGGACCGCGGCCCTCCCGCTAGCCCGTCACTCGCGCTCGGGCCGCCACTTGAGGACGTACGCGATCACGTCGCGGGCGCAGTCCTCGCAGTAGTTGTACTTCGACTTCATGTTCGACAGGGCGCGCCGCACCTGGTTCTGCTCGCTCCCGGAGAGGTGGCTGAACTCGTCGGTGCCGTACTTGAGCATGTCGCGCTCGATGAGGGTGAGGAGGCGGTTTCGCTCCTTGTAGAAGTTCTCCCTCATGGCCCCGTAGATCTCGGGGAAGAGCTTGTGGTACTCGATCTTCGTTTGCGGGTGGTCCAGGGACCAGGCGGCGATCCGGGTGATGATCTGCGACCGGAAGGCGTCCTTCGAGTCGCCGATCTTGATGAGCTTCTCCACGGAACCCATGAGGTCCTCGTTCGGGGACTCGTAGGTGTTCTTCCCCTGGTTGTAGACCTTCTCGCTCGTGTGGTACGCCTTGACGTGGCGGAAGTACTCGAGGAAGAACCGGTCGTACTCGCTCTCCTCGATGAGATTGATGGAGTCGTAGACCTCGTCGGTGACCCAGCGGAAGTACTCCTCCCGGACGTCCTCCATGAACTTCCGGACGTCGTGATAGGCGCCATCCGCGGGGATTCTCAGGAAGTCGTAGAGGCTCGAGTCCTTCATGAGCTCCTCGAGGGCCTCGAAGATCGCCATGGGCGTGAGGCAGCGGTAGTGCTTGAGCTCGGCGGCCCGGGCGAGGATGTTCATCATCTCGCGCGCGGACGCGCCGCGGCGGCCCTCGTACTCCGCCCCGTAGATCCCCTCGAACTCCCCCTCGTCCTCCTCGTACTCTTGGCGGATCTTGAGGATCCCCGAGCGCAGGGCCTTCCGCTCCTCCTCGCTGAAGCGGGAGGGCGACTCGCCCGAGTCGTAGAGCTTCGCCTTCTCGATGGGTGTCAGCTTCTGGACGACGGACCCGAGGACGCCGCTGTAGTTCTTCGGGTTCGGGCGCCTGAGGCGGGTCAGCACGGCCCAGAGGGCGGCGACCTCGGAAGCGTGCGGCGTCACGTGACGGTCTCGGGAGAAGCTGTCGATGTGTTTCTTGTAGAGCTCGATCTCCGTCGAGAAGCGCAGCAGATAGGGCACGGGGATGAGCTCGATCCTCCCCTTGAAGCTCGAGAAGTCCGGAGTCCTCTTGAACACGCTGAGCTGCTTCTCGTTCGACGTCCCCATGATGAGGACATCGAGGTACGCCATGCAGTTCGAGAGGTTTACGGTGCCGCGCTCGCAGGTCGTCAGGAGGTACTTGTGGACCTCGAGCGGCCTCTTCAGGAAGTCGCTGTACTCGAGAATCCCGCGGTTCGCGTCGATGATGTCGCCCACGGGCTCGTAGAGGGTCATGTTCCGGAGGATCTGGGGAAGACTCCACGAGTGCTCCGGATGGATGGGACGCACGCCCGCATCCACGTTTCCCTGCGGCTCGATGCTCACGGCCCCCAGGCGGTATCTCTTCGAGATGTAGAAGCGCTCCACCTGGACGTGGCGCATCACTTTCCTCCAGTCCCCCTTGTGGGCGATGAGGAGGGCGTCGTAGATCCTCTTACACTTCTGGCACAGGTCCCCCTCGAGATAGAAGTCGTAGGGGAACTGGGGCCTGTTCACTTCCTCCGCCTTCTTCACCGCGTCCTCGATGAACTGCGCGCGGTGCTCCCGGGGAATGAGCAGGATGGGATGGTCCTTCATCTCGCAGAGGAACTTCGAGGAGATCTCCTTCTGGTCGATGAAGGCGTACGTATCGGTCTTGTCGTCCTCCTCCCCCGCGGCCTTCTCGAACCCGATCCGGTCGAGCCTCCCTTCCCGCTCGGTGAAGATCCAGTTGAACTTGAGGAGGACGCCCGCGTCCGTCCTCGAGTAGAACTCGAGGCCCCGCACGAGGCACTCGATGATCGTGGTCTTCCCCGAGCCGTTCGGCCCGTGGAGAAGGAGCATGTTGTCGGCCTTGCCCCGCTTCGCGAAGGCGAGGAGGTTCCTGTGGATCGCCTCCTGCACGCGCTCCTGCCCGACGAGGAGGGGCTCGCCCGAGAAGAAGTCCCTGTCGAAGATCCGGAACCTCACCGCCTGCTTCCCGACCCGGGCGCTCGCGCGCGTGCCCAGGAACTCGAGCATGTCGAGGATGTACTGGGGAGCGGTGCGGAGGTGGAGACGCGGGTTCTTCGGGAAGTCGGCGAGGAACTGCTCGAAGGAGCGCACTCTGTCTGCGCTCTCGAATCCCTCGAGGACCTTCTTCTGGAGGTCTTCGCTGAACAGGGAGGAATCGAAGGTCATGTTTTCGGCCCCCGCGCAAGGCTCCGGCGCGCCGCAGAGGCCGGCTCGTGCGGAGCCTGGAGGCGATTCCGAGACGGAACGCGAACGCCTTCCCATGAACTGGCTCCGGGCACGCGCCACCGGGACCGGCACACACTGCTGCCGGGGCGGCCATCGACGCACGGGCTATCGATGGATCTTAGCACGCGCTCCCGGCGGGAACAAACTCGACCGGCGGCGCTCCAGACAGCCTGGAGCGGCCCATCACCCCGCGGTGTCGCGGTCGTACTGCTTGAGCTTCTGGTAAAGAGTCTCGCGCGAGATGCCCAGGATGGAGGCGGCGCGCGCCTTGTTCCCCTCGGTCTCCTCGAGCACCCTCTGGATGTACTGCTTCTCGACCTCGTCGAGCGTCTTCAGCCGGAACACCATCTTCCCGCGCCCGGTCTTCCCGATATGCGGCGGCAGGTCCGAGGGGGTGATCCGGTTCCCTTCTCCGAGGATCACGGCCTGCTCGAGGACGTTCCGTAGCTCCCGGATGTTCCCGGGCCAGTGGTACTTCGCGAGACACTCCGCGGCGGGCTTCGTCACGTTGATGGGGGCCGATCCGGAGCTGAGGAAGTGGTTCGCGATCTCCAGGATGTCCTCGCCCCTGTCGCGAAGCGGCGGGACCTCGATGGTGACGACGGCCAGCCGGAAGTAGAGGTCCTCGCGGAAGCTGCCATCCTCGATCGCCTGCTTGAGATCGCGGTTCGTCGCCGAGAGGACGCGGATGTCGACGCTGATCTCCTTCTTCCCTCCCACCCGGTAGAACTTCCGCTCCTGCAAGGCGCGCAGGATCTTCACCTGCATGTCGAGCGGCATGTCTCCGATCTCGTCGAGGAATAGAGTGCCTCCATCCGCCAGGTCGAACTTGCCCTCGGTGAGCTGCTGCGCTCCGGTGAAGGCGCCCTTCTCGTAGCCGAAAAGCTCGCTCTCGACGAGGTTCGGAGGAATCGCGCCGCAGTTGACGGCCACGAAGGGTTTGTCCTTCCGCGAGGAGCGCGCGTGGACTGCGCGCGCGACGAGCTCCTTTCCGGTGCCGTTCTCTCCCACGATGAGGACCGACGTGTCGCGCGGCGAGACCTTCTCCATGAGGCGATAGACCCTCTTCATCGACTCCGACGAGCCGATCAGCTCGCTCGAGCCGGCGACGAGCGTCCGCAGCCTCTCGTTCTCGCGCTGGAGCTTCTTCTGGATCCGCAGGTTCTCGATGGCGAGCCCCGCCATGCGGCCGATCGCGCTCACGAACTCGAGGTCGCTGCGGTCGAACTGCTCGCGCGCGCCGCGCGTGTCCACGTAGATGAGACCGAAGAATCGCTCCCCGTGGAGGACGGGAACGCAGATGAAGGACCGGATCTTGAGATCGATGACGCTCGCCCCGAAGTCGTGCCGGTCGGGCACGTCCCGCACCAGCACTGCCTGGCGGTCCCGCTGGATACGGTTCACGATCGTCTCGCTCATCTCGAGGTGCTGGGCCTCCTTCCCCTTCACGGGGTCCCAGAAGCGGACGATGCTGAGGGCGTAGGGATCCAGCTCCTGCCCCTCGATGGCGAACCCGAGGAAGCCCCTCTCCGCGCCGGTCTCCTGCGTCGCCGTCGAGAGCACGATGTCGTAGAGCTGCTCCTCGTCGGAGACCTTGAGGAGCTCCTCCGAGATCTGGTAGAGCCTCGAGAGGCGGCTGTAGATCTTCTCGGCGGCGGGGTCCTTGAGGTCGGGCTTCGCGAAAACGATCGTGGCCGCGTCGAGGCTGATACCGCCGATCTCGGCATCGAAGAGGCGCCCATCCCGCACCACGCGGAGGGGGCTCGCGCGGCGGCCGGCGGCGTGCTCGAAGAGGAGCTCGGTGTGCCCGATGGAGATCCTGTCGCCATCGAGGAGCTGGCACTCCTTGATCTCCTTCCCGTTCACACGGATCGGGTTCTTGCCGCCGAGGTCCTTGAGGACGACGTTCGTCCCGTCGAAGGAGAGCTCGGCGTGCTGGCGCGAGACGAGGGAGTCCTGCAGGACGACCTTGTTCTCGAGGCTCCGGCCTATGAAGGTCTGGCCCTCATCGAGGACGTGCACCTCGGTCTGCGAGGCCTCCGGCGTGAGGACACGCAGGTGCGGAGCATCGGCTGGCGATGTCGACTCGGCGGGGGTTCCCGCGCCGTCGGCCCGTGAAGCGGGTGTCCCCGTGGACTGTTCCATGTTCGTATTCATCCCCGAAGTCTTCGAGCGAATCTGGGCCGAAGCCCTCTCTCGAAAGCTATAGACCCGCCCTATCGCCTTGAAGACCCATGCCGGCCGGGATCGCCTGCGGGCCTGGACTTTCCTCAATCTTATCGAACCCGCGTGCGATGTCAAAGCCGGGGGGCTGGGCGACCTCCGCGACACGCGGCGACCGGCCGTGTTACGCTTCCGGAGAGAAGAGAGAGGAGCTCGACCGTGCCCACGAGAACCCCGAGACGCTCGCCCCCAGGGTCCTCCAGGATCCCGCCCGAGCGCGTGCACGAAACCCTGGCCCGGCACCTCATCGCCGATGTCATCCCCATCGTCTTCGACATCGAGCGGAGCCACGGCTCGTGGGTCGTCGATGCCGAGACGGGCGACGAGTACCTCGACTTCTTCAGCTTCTTCGCGAGCCTCCCCCTCGGCTTCAATCACCCCGCCTTCCGGACGCCGGAGACCGAGGAAAGGCTCCTCGGGGCAGCCCTGCACAAGCCCTCGAACTCGGATGTGCAGACCGTGGAGCTCGCGGTCTTCGCGGACACGTTCGCGAGGGTCGCCACGAAGCCCCCGTTCACGCATCTCTTCTTCATCGAGGGCGGAGCGCTCGCGGTCGAGAACGCCCTGAAGACCGCGTTCGACTGGAAGGTGCGGAAGAACATCGCGGCGGGGCGCGGCGAGATCGGATCGAGGGTCCTCCACTTCCTCCAGGCGTTCCACGGCCGCTCCGGCTACACGATGTCCCTCACGAACACGCAGCCGGTGAAGACGGCCTACTTCCCGAAGTTCGACTGGCCCCGTGTCCGCAACCCGAAGCTCCGGTTCCCCGTCGGGGACGAGGAGCTGCGGCGCGTCATCGGAGAGGAGGAGGCCGCTCTCCGCGAGATCGATGAGGCCTTCCGGAAGCACCCCCACGACATAGCCGCCATCATCATCGAGCCCATACAGGCGGAGGGTGGAGACAACCACTTCCGGGGCGAGTTCCTGAGGGCGTTGCGGGAGGTGGCCGACCGCGAGGAAGCCATCCTGATCTTCGACGAGGTGCAGACGGGGTTCGGCCTCACGGGCCGGTTCTGGGCGTACGAGCACTTCGGGGTGACGCCGGACATCGTCGCGTTCGCGAAGAAGGCGCAGCTCGGCGGGATCATGGCCGGCCCGAGGATCGACGAGGTGCCCGAGAACGTGTTCCGGGTGCCCTCGAGGCTCAACTCGACCTGGGGCGGGAACCTCCTCGACATGGTACGGAGCTCGATCATCCTCGAGGTCATGGAGAAGGACGGCATCGTCGAGCGCGTGAGCGGTCTCGGGCCGGAGCTCCTCGCGCGTCTCGAGGCCCTCGCGGACGAGTTCCCCCGGTTCGTGTCCAACGTGCGCGGTCGGGGTCTTCTCTGCGCGTTCGACTGCCCGACGCGCGAGGAGAGGGACCGCCTCATCGAGAAGGCGAGAGAGAAGCGCCTCCTCGTCCTCCCCGCGGGGGATGTGTCCATCCGCCTCCGACCCGCCCTCACCGTATCGTCCGCGGAGATCGAGGAGGCGAGCCGGCGTCTCCGCGACGCGATCGCCGCCCTCTGAACCCTGGCGGCAGCGAAGGGCCTTCGCCGCCGATCACGTGAACGCGGGGATACCCGTGATGTCGGCGCCCATGATGAGGGTGTGGATGTCGTGCGTCCCCTCGTAGGTCTTCACGGACTCGAGATTCGCCATGTGCCTTCCGACCGTGTACTCGTCGGTGATCCCGTTCGCGGCCAGGATGTCCCTGGCGTTCCGTGCGATCTCGAGCGCCATGGCGACGTTGTTCCGCTTCGCGAGCGAGATCATCTCGGGGCGCGCCTTGTGCGCGTCCTTCAGGACGGCGAGCCTGTGGGCGAGGAGCTGCGCCTTCGTGATCTCGGAGAGCATCTCGACGAGCTTCGCCTGGACGAGCTGGAAGGAGGCGATGGGCTTCCCGAACTGGATCCGGCTCTTCGAGTACTCGAGGGCCTCGGAGTAGCAGGCCATCCCGGCCCCGAGCGCGCCCCAGGAAATCCCGGCGCGGGCCTGGTTGAGGCAGGCGAGCGCAGCCTTGAGGCCCTCCGCCTTCGGGAGCTTGTTCCGGGCGGGGATCTTACAGTCCTGGAAGTGGAGCTCCGAGGTGACCGATGCCCTGAGGCTCCATTTCCCCTTCTGGAGGGTCGTCGAGAAGCCGGGGCTCCCCTTCTCCACGAGGAATCCCCCGATGCGATCCCCCTCGCGCGCCCAGACGACGGCGAGGTCCGCAATGGACCCGTTCGTGATCCACATCTTGTTGCCGCTGAGGACGTACTCGTTGCCCTCGCGCCGCGCGCGCGTCTGGAGGCCGGAGGGGTTCGAGCCGAAGTCCGGCTCGGTGAGGCCGAAGCAGCCGATGACCTCGCCGCGGGCCATGCGGGGAAGCCACTCCTCCTTCGAGGCGTCGGAGCCGAAGAGATCGATGGCCGTCATGGCGAGCGAGCCCTGGACGCTGACGAAGCTCCGGATTCCGGAGTCGCCCCTCTCGAGCTCCTGGAGGATGAGCCCGTAGGCCACGCTCCCCAGACCGGCGCAGCCGTAGCCCTGGATGCTCGCCCCGAGGAGCCCCAGGGATGCGATCTCGGGGACGAGCTCCATGGGGAAGCGCTCCTCGCGGAAGGCCTTGGCGATGATGGGGAGCACCCTCTCATCGACGAAGCCGCGGACGGCGTCGCGGATGAGCTTCTCCTCCTCGGTGAGGAGGTCGTCGAGAAGGAAGTAGTCGGGAGGGGAGTAGCGTGTGGCCATGGGAGGAGTGTAGCGAGCGCCCCGCGAGAGGGCGAGCGCGCTGGGACGCGCCTCTTTGGCGCGGGCGGAACTGCTGGCTGCGAAGCTTGAAGCCGGCATCGCCGGGGGCTATAAGAAGGAGTCCCCGCGGCAGAACCCGTGAGAGCTTAGCTCAGCTGGCAGAGCAACGCCCTTTTAAGGCGTGGGTCGAAGGTTCGAATCCTTCAGCTCTCACCATCAAAAAAAGGCTGAAATCCCAGGCAAAACGGGATACCCGCGCGAGCGGTGCGGCCCTGAGAAAACCAAGGCGAAGCGTATCAACTGATACGGTTCGCCGATTTCAGGAGGACCACCATGCTCGCCGTTGGGCTCTCCCGCGATCGCGCGCTGAGCGCGCTCGCAAGGGAGCCGCCGGAACTCAGGGAGGCCCTGGTTACCGGAGCGAAGCTGTTCCCGGCAATCGAGTTGTAGAGGCTGTCAGCGACGAATGGGCTCGGGCCCGTCGACTTCGCTCCGCCACGTCGACACGAGGAGGGAAGGAATCCGGGCTCGATGCCCCGCGCGTGCGACATTCGATCGGACGGCGTGGGGTACTCCGTCTCAGGAGTAGTGGTCGTATTCACAGTCATCCAAGAGGATAGGCTTTGGAACGATCTGATTGCAGCGGGGGTTCGGGCATGGCCCCATTTGGAACTCGAATACCTCCCCTGTCAGAAAATGCCCCAGCTTGGTACCACAGTGAGGGCACAGGGGATCAGAACTTTGGAGGTACTGTGGAACTTCGTCGAAACTGTGCATGTGTTGCATCTCCTCCTGTCTGATGTTTCGGAAGACGCGTTCCCTCTCATCGGAGCAAGTCCTGTTCCGGCGTGGGGTAGCG
>Ga0075421_100004326_pt1 | contig 17156 bp, 13 predicted proteins | sample SoiMetdeltSBSDD5_FD_75292 | JGI IMG/M metagenome (GOLD analysis project Ga0075421, IMG submission 75292) | Bulk soil microbial communities from a Populus tree surrounding site in Tennessee, USA - Soil MetaG P. deltoides SBSDD5 | ecosystem: Environmental > Terrestrial > Soil > Tree plantation...
CCCAACGCGAGCGGGGCCTTCCCCGAGCTGAGTAACTATTTCGCCTCGGCCCCGTTCCAGTTCGACCGCTGGACTCTCGATAGCAAGGTCAACTGGACGGCCACCGACAAGCTCAACATGTTCGGGCGCTACAGCCAGCTCCACTTCTTCACCTTCAACGAGGCGACCTTCGGGCCGCGGCTCCAGGGCTTTCCGATCAACGGCGGCAACCCGGGGACGGGCGAGGGCAACACTTTCAACTTCTCCGTCGGCGGTGCCTACACCTTCAGCCCGACCTTCGTCGTTGACGCCAACTTCGGCTTCGTCCGCATGAACACCGGGGTCGAGCACTCGGACATCGGCGAGAACGTCGGCCTCGACTTCCTCGGCATCCCCGGGACCAACGGCGACCAGCCCTTCGAGGGCGGCTTCCCGCTCTTCGACGTCAACAACTACGAGCGCTACGGGGTGACCGAGACCTACATGCCCTACTACCGGAGCGACGACCAGTACCAGATCGTCGCCAACGGCAACTGGACCAAGGGGGCGCACAGCGTCCGCTTCGGCATGGACATCTACCTCCAGGCGCTCAACCACACGCAGCCCGAGTTCGCCAGCAGCACGCCCCCAAGCCTGGGCGCGCGCGGCGGCTTCGTCTTCGGGCAGGGCCCGACGCAGACCTGCCTCAGGACGAACAGCACGGGCGGCTGCGCCGAGGCGAGCCGCGGGAGCAATTTCAACAACTGGGCGACCTTCCTGCTCGGGCTGCCGACGCAGGCCGGGCGGCTCAAGGAGACGATCGCGCCCTACACCACGCGCAACCGGCAGTACAGCTTCTACGCGCGCGACCAGTGGCAGGTGAGCCCGAAGTTAACCCTCGATCTCGGGACGCGCTGGGAGTATTTCCCCATCCCGACGCGCGCTGACCGGGGGCTGGAGCGCTACAACCCGGCGACCAACAAGATGGAGATCGGCGGGATCGGCGCGGTGCCCGAGGACCTCGGCGTCGAAGTCAGCAAGCGGCTCTTCGCGCCGCGCCTCGGCCTCGCCTACCGCGTCACGCCGACCTTCGTCGTGCGCGCCGGCTACGGCCTGACCAACGACCCCTACGCGATCGCCCGCGCGATGCGGACCAACCACCCGGTGCTCATCAACCTCAACGTCCAGGCGCCAAACTCGTTCGGCTTCGCGAGCCGGCTCGAGAACGGTATCCCGCTCATCCAGACGCCGGACCTCGGCAACGGGATCATCGACATCCCGGGCAACGTCGCGGTCAACACGCTGCCGGACAAGTTCCAGCGCGGCTACGTCCAGTCGTGGAATCTGACGCTCCAGAAGGAGCTCAAGTGGGGCTTCGTCGGCGAAGTCGGCTACGTCGCGACGCGGCAGACGCGGCAGCTCGGCTTCGCCGAGCTCAACTGGTCGCCGATCGGCGGAGGCCGCACCGGGCGGCAGCTCTTCCCGCAGTTCGGGCGCGACGCCGAAACGCGGCTCGTCTCGCCCGTCGGCAACAGCCACTACGACTCGCTCCAGGCGCGGCTCGACCGCCGGTTCAAAGACTTCTACCAGCTCGGCGTCAACTACACCTGGTCGAAGTCGATCACCACGGCCGGCGTGCAGAACAGCGACGATGGGATGCGGATCAACATCCCGGAGTACTACTACCTCAACAGGACGCTGAGCAACTTCGACCGGACGCACAACCTCCAGATCACGAGCCTCGTCGAGCTGCCGTTCGGCAGGGGGCGGAAGTATCTGAGCGGCGGCGGGGTGCTCTCGGCGGTCGTCGGGGGGTGGCAGGTCAACAGCATCATCAGTCTCATCAGCGGCATCCCCTTCAGCGTGACGGCGCCGGGGACGTCGCTCAACGCGCCGGCAAGCTCCCAACGCGCCGACCTGGTCAAGAGCGAGGTCGAGAAGCTCGACGGCATCGGGCGCGAGACGCCGTGGTTCGACCCGACGGCCTTCGCCCAGGTGACGCAGCCGCGCTTCGGCACAGCCGGGTGGAACTTGCTGCGCGGCCCCGGGTTCGCCAACTGGGACTTCGGCCTCTTCCGCCGCTTCCAGATCACCGAGCGCTTCGACCTCCAGTTCCGCATGGAGTCGTTTAACTTCACCAACACGCCGCACTTCAACAACCCGACCGGCGACATCACCAACGCCAACTTCGCGCGGATCACGGCCGCCCGGGGCGATCAGAGGCAGTTCCGCTTCGGGCTGCGGCTCGGCTTCTAAACCAAGAAGAATAGCCCACGGATGGCGCGGATCGGGCGGATTGGCACGGATCAGAAATCCGTGTCAATCCGCCCGATCCGCGTCATCCGTGGGCCATTCCTTCCGCGAGGTGAGGGCGGCCGACCAGAGCACGAGGAGCGCGGCGTCGACTTCGATCAGCTCCTCGATGAAGCGGCTGGTCTCGATCGGGAGGTCGAAGACTTTCTGGTCGAAGAGGTAGGCGGTGACGTAGCAGACACCGCCCGCAATCAGAAGGATGGCCGGGGGCCGCTTGAGCCAGGGGAGGGCGAAGGCCCGGAGGGGCCGCGCCGAACGCAGCGCGAAGAGTACCGCCACCAGCCAGGCGGCCCCGAGCCAGAGATTCCTGACCCTCCCTTGCAGCAGTCTGGTCCACCCTTCGGGGAAGCCAAGGTCGCGGAAGTCGACTTCGCGCAGCAGGAAGTTGAGCGCGAGCAGCGCTAGGCAGGCGAAAAACAGGCGCGCCTCGCCGCGCGCGCCAAGCGCCGCCCTGACGAAGAAGAAAACGGCGAGCGCCAGGGCGGCCGCCTGGGCGTTCTCCATCGGGCCCGTCTCCCGCGCCGCCTCCCACAGGTTCCCGGCCGTCCACAGAAAGATGCCCGTGGCGAGCGCGGCCGAGAGGCCGGCGAGCAGATAAATCTTTCGGTCCCCTGATCCCCTGCGTCTCAAGGCGCCACTTTTGACAATCGTCATGACATTGTCCGTGGCCCTCATCTTAACATCAAACCCGCCTCAATTCTGAGCCTTTCCCTTGGCGTCCGAGGCCGTCCCGTCTTTCTCCTTCTCCCGGTCGAGGTAGGGCGCTACCAAAGACAGGCGCCCGGGTGGCGTCGTTTCAGTAAATGCGCCCCCTGGGGGCTGCGCCTCGCCTTCGGGTTGGGCTATAATCACGGTCATCCACAGGGGAGGAGCCGCGGATGAATATGGAGAAGAAAGGGGCATCCGAGAGCCGGCCGCGCTGGGTGTGGTACGCCTGCCTGTTCGTGCTCATCCCGGTGCTCATCCCGCTGGCCTGCCTCTACCTGCGCGACCGCGGCTGGGGGGGGCTCAACCTGACGGTCATCGCGCTGCTCTTCGCCGGCTACTGGAGCGCCATCCTGCTCGTCGCCGCGCGCGTGCTCCGGGCGCGACCCGCGTGGAGCCCGCCGCAACTGGCCTCGCCGCTCATCGAGCTGCACCTGAGTCTCGACCTGCGCGCCCGGCTCGCGGCGTTCGCTGCGGCGCGGGAGCAGAAGCCGGCCGTCGCGGCCTTCGAGCTGCTCGATCAGGAGATTCCGCGCTTCGAGCAGGAGGACGACCGCCGGCGCGCGCGGCACGACAACGAGAACCTGCGCCAGCAGGCCGGGCAGGGGGCCTTCCTCGTCGCCGTCACGACCGAGATTCTCAAACGGCTGCTCCTGCTCAGTGGCGCGGGCGAGGAAGACCGGCGCGTCTGGCGCTCGCGGATCAGCGAGACGGCGCTGCGCATCGTCAGCAACGCGCTCGAGCAGCGCGCGTAAGACGTGCGAAAACCTCAGCCCTGCAGCGGCGCCCCGCGGTAGACGACGCCCCAGCCGCGCGCGACACTCTTGGTGATCGCGCCCTCGTAGCTGCGGACCGCTTCGCCGCTCGAGGCGAACTGCTTGAGCCAGGGCTGGCCCTCGCGCGGGTCGTGCTTGACCACGGCGGTCACCGGCTGAGCCTCCTCGCCGAGCGCGAGAAGCTCCCCGCGGATCAGCCCGAGAAAAGTGAACAGGTCATTCTTGATCAGGATCGTCAACTGTGTCGTCGGCATAGCTCCCGAAAGCATAGCACAGGCAGGAGATCGCGCGGAAGAGGCGGAAATACGGAACCAACGGAAACATTTTCCGCTGGTTCCGTATTTTCCGCCTCTTCCGCGTGATCTCTGATTTTTCACGCCCGCGGCGCACGGAGGTAGAGCGCGAGCCCGACGGCGGTCGCCGCCGAGACGGAGAACTTGAAGGCCGGGTGGAGCGGCGTCGGTGAGACGAAGCCCTCGATCAGGCCGGCGATGATGAGCAGCGGGATGCACCCGGCGAGCAGCTTGATCGCCGTCGCGCCCCGCTCGAGGAGCGCCTCGCGCCGCGTCCGCTCGCCCGGCGCGACGAGCGAGAGCCCGAGCATGAGCCCCGCCCCGCCCGCGATGAAGATTGCCGCGAACTCGAGCACCCCGTGCCCGGCGACGAACGACCAGAGCTTGAGCGTCATGCGATACTTGACGATCAGCGCGTTGATCGCGCCGAACTGCAGCGCGGTCGGCATGAGCGCGTCGACCGTCCCGACCACCGGCAGGATGCTCGCCGCGAAGGTCTTGAAGCCGACCCCAAGGTTGTTGGCCATGATCCCGGCCGCGCCCACCGGCGCATGCTCGTTAAGCCAGTCGGTCCACATCCGATTCTCTTTGATCAGCTGCACGGTCCCGCGCCCGACGTAGGCGAAGTCGGCGAAGTCGTCGTCGCGGTAGGTCGCGACGAAGGAGCCGAGCGCGATGAGGAGAAAAATCGCGGCGACGGCGACCGTGAAGCGCGCGGTCCGGCGGAAGACGGCCGGGAACTCGTCGCGGTAAAAGGCGAAGACCGCGCGCAGCCCGCGGGACGGCGTCCGGTAGATCATCCCGTGGGCGTGGATCACCAGCCCGTTAAGGTAGCTCACCAGGCGCGGGTCGTGCGACTCGACGCGCGCGATCGCCAGGTCCGTCGCCGCGCGCCGGTAGCTGCGCCCGAGCTCGCGCACCTCCTCCCGGCTCAGGCGCCGCAAGCCCCTCCGCCCGCGCGCCCGCGCCGCCAGTTCCTCCAGCCGCCGCCAACCCGCCTTGCGCTTCTCGATGAAGGTGTCGGCCATATCGAACTTCTGGCTAGAACTTCTGGTAGAGAAAATACTTGTACCCGACGCTCAGACTTTCGACCGCCCAGGGCGGGAGCGAGGTCATGACGAGCAGGCTCATGAGCCCGTGCGAGAGGCCGAGCGCGAAGAGGTTGGGCGCGCGCTCGTAAACCCATGACCAGACCAGGCCGGCGGCGAAGGTCAGACCCATGAGCGGCAGGTTCGGCGCGTGCGCCAGCCCGAAGATCGCCGCCGCCGCGAAGATCGCCGCCCGCTCGCCGGCGAGGACCAACTTGAGCCGCCGGTAGATGAAGCCCTGCAGGACGTACTGCTGAAAAATGCCCCAGCAGGGGAGGAAGAGGACCGTTGTCAGGAAATGGCTGCTCGCGTGGAAGGAGTCGGTCAGGTAGCCGACGCCGAGGATGACGGTGGCGCTCAGGAGCGCGGGGAGGGCGAGCAGCCGCAGGGCGCGGCCGAAGTGCGCGGTCGTGAAGCCGAGTTCGGCCGGCGTCTCGCCGCGCAAACGGTGCGAGTGGGTCATGAGCGCCAGCGCCAGCAGGACGGGCACGCCGGCCAGCCAGCGGTGGTCGGGTTGGAGCGGGACTACGACCCAGACCGTGATCAGGAGCGAGACGAGGACCGAGGCGACCTCGAGCGCCGTCACCACGCGGAGCGAGAGCTGCGCCGGCGCGACGGGCTCGGGCGTGCCGGGGCGCCCGGCCGGCGCCGGCCCCGACTTGATGACGTGCATCTTACCTCGGCTCATCCCGCTCCAGAATGACCTGCGCGATGGCATGCTCCAGGGCGTGCGAGAGCGACACATGGGCGCGCGCCGCCCCGAGCTGGGAGACCAACCTGGCGGCGCAGCCGTGGAATTCGAGCTGCGGTGCGCCCTCGGATGATGATATGATCTCGACGTCGTGCCAGGCGAGGGCGGTCACGGGCGTGGCCGCGCCGATCGCCTTGCGGGCCGCCTCCTTGGCCGCGAAGCGCGCGGCGTAACGCTCGGCCCGCCGCGCGAACGTCTCGCAATAGGCGATCTCGCGCGCTGTGAAGACGCGCCGGGCGAAGCGCTCGCCGTGGGCTTCGAGGGCCCGCTCCAGACGCGCGATCTCGACGAGATCAATGCCGATGCCGAGGATCATAAGAAGCATTCAGCGATCAGCGATCAGCGCTCAGCCGGAAGGGAGCCCTGGTTTGGCTGACCGCTGAGAGCTGACTGCTGACCGCTCATGGACAATTTCACTTTCCGCCGGGGCCAGGGCCTGACTTGGGTCGTCTGCGAGCCGCTCGAGCGGGCCGGCTTCAAGAACGCCTTCAGCACGCGCGCCGGCGGCGTCAGCCCGCTGCCCGCCGACGCGCTCAGCCTCGGGAACCTGCGGCAGGATGAGCGCGAGCGCGTCTTCGAGAACCGGCGGCGCTTCCTCGCCGCGATCGGGGCCGCCGACTGGGCACTGGTTACCGCCAGGCAAATCCACTCGGCCGAGGTCTGCCGGGTCGGGGACGCGGGGCAGGCGCGGCGGGAGCCGCCGGCCTGCGACGCGCTTGCGGCGGACCTGGCACGCACGCTGCTCGCGGTCCAGACTGCCGACTGCCTGCCGATCCTCATCGGGGACTCGCGGACGCGGGCTTTCGCCGCGGTGCATGCGGGGTGGCGCGGCACGCTCGCCCGCATCGTCGCACGAACGGTCGAGCGGATGCAACATGACTACGACTCGCGCCCGGCGGACCTGTGCGCCGCGCTCGGCCCGGCGATCGGCCCTTGCTGCTTCGAGGTCGGGCCGGAGGTCGTCGGGCAGTTCGCGCGTGAGTTCTCCTGGGCCGGCGAGATCATCGCGGCGCGGCGCGAGGAGGGGAAGGCGCTCCTCGACCTCAACCGCGCCAACCTCTATCAGTTGCTCGACTGCGGGGTCGGCGCCGAGAGCGTCTTCGACAGCGCCCTCTGCACCGTCTGCCGCAACGACCTCTTCTTCAGCTATCGGCGCGAGCGCGGGGCCGAGCGCCCCGTCGGCCGCCTCATGGGTGTCATCGGAAAAGATAAATGACGAAAAGAATGCTCTGGTTAATCGCTCTGACTCTCTCCCTCTGCCTCCCGGTCGTGGCGCAGGACAAGCCCGACCCGGCCAAGCCGGCGGCGGCCGCGCCCGACTCCGAGGCCGAGCTGCGGCGCGCCATCGAGAGCGCGGGGAGAAATTCGCAGCAGGTGATCGTCAATCTCGAGGACTACCTCCAGCGCTTCCCGCAGAGCCAGCGGCGGGCCGAGGTCGAGCGCGAGATTTACCGCCTCAGCCACGAGGCGCGCGACCGCGACCGCGCCATCAGTTACGGCACAAAGGTGGTCGCGGCCAACGAGCGCGACGTCGAGACGCTCTCGACGCTCGTCACGCTCCTCCGCGAGCGGAAGGGCGAGGGGGACCTCAAGCAGGCGCTCGCTTACGCCGACCGGCTCATCGACCAGGTCGAGAAGGTGCTCGGCGGACCGAAGCCGAAGCGCATGAGCGCCGCCCAGTGGGACGACCGCAAGGAGCGCGGTCTGGCTTCGGTCCTGCTGCTGCGCGGCCAAGTCTGGGCCGACCTCGGCGAGGCGGATAAGGCGCGGGACGACCTGCTCAAGAGCTACCGGCACGCGCGCCTGGCCGGGACCGCCGTCGCGCTCGCCGACCTGGCCGAGAAGCGCCGGGAGGTGGACCAGGCGCTCGACTATTACCTTCAGGCGCTGGTCGTCTCATTGGTCGCCAACGAAGAGCTCGACCGCGCCGCGGTCCGGGCCAAGTTCGGCAAACTCTACGCCGCCAGGCATGGCTCGGAGGCGGGGCTCGGCGACCGCCTGCTCCGGGCCTATGACGAGTACGTCAAGGAGCGCGCGGCGCGGCTCGCGCGCGTCGATGGGCCGAACCTCAATGCGGGGGTGACCGACCCGTTCCTCTTCCAGCTGACCCGCCTCGACGGTCCGGCGGTGAGGCTCGCCGATTTCCGCGGGAAGGTCATCGTCCTCAACTTCTGGGCGACGTGGTGCGGGCCATGTCTGATCGAGGCGCCGCTCTTCGAGAAGACGATGGAGAAGTATAAAGACGACCGGGAAGTCGTCTTCCTCGGCGTCAATACCGACGAGGACCGGGAGCTGGTCGAGCCGTTCCTGAAAAAGCAGAAGTGGAAAATGCCCATGGCCTTCGCCGAGTCGCTCGACGAGCGCTACGCGGTCGAGTCGATCCCGACGACGATGGTCTTCGACCGCCGGGGGCAAGTCTCCTACCGGCAGGCGGGCTTCAACCCGCGCGGCGATTTCGTCGCGCTGCTCACCGAGAAGATCGAGGAGGCGAGGAAGAAATAGCCCACGGACGATCCGTGTTCTATTCTTACTGCATCTCGCGCTTGAGCTGTTTGACGATCGAGCGGACGGCGGCGGCGTTGGTCGCCTTGGGGGAGAGTTCGAGGAATTTCTCGTAGGCCTTGACCGCCTCTTCGATCATCCCCTCGCGCTCGAGGACGGTGCCGAAGAGGAAGTAGATCACCGGCTCGGTGCCGTTGCTCTGGGCAGCGGCAAGTCGGTACTCCTTGATCGCGTCGCGCGGGCGGCCGAGGTCCTGGTAGGTGAGGGCGAGGCCGGTGTGCGCCTCGGGCGAGAAGTTGCGCCCCTGGGCGAGCGCCCGGCGGTAGTTCTCGAGCGCGTCGTCGGTGAACCCTTCGGCCCGCCGAATGTTACCCAGCACGGTGAAGCCTTCGGGGCTGTTGCCGCCGCGCTCGCGAATGACGGAGAGCGCCTGCGTCGCCGCCGCCTCGTGCTTGCCGCTCGCGAGCAGGCTGCGCGCCAGCCCGAGGCGCGCAGCCTGCTTCCCGACCCCGAGCCGGATCGCCTGCTGGTACTCCTTGATCGCCTCGGCGTGCTTGCCGCGCTCGCGCAACTCCTCGGCCGCCTGGAACCGGGCCTCGGCCGGGGAGGCCGCGGCCGCGAGCGAAACCTCGACCCCGCGCTCGCTGCCGGCCTCGACCGTCACCGGCTGCGCGACCTCACGCCGGCCCTTGAGCCGCGCCCTCACCGTGTGCGCGCCCGCGCGCAGATTCCTGACCGTTAATTCGCCCGAGTCGGGGACCGCCCCATAGCGCAACGAGTCGACCCAGACGACTGCGCCGGGGGCGGTCCTCACGACGAGCGCGCCCGTCTCCTGCGCCCGCGCCGCCGGGGCGAGCGCCAGGAGGATGATCGCCAGAGAGCACTTCATCTTTTACTGCTCGGGCACCAGGCTCTTGAAGCGGCCCTGCTCGTCGTAGAGGCGCTGGTAGTGGCGCGCGTTGCGATAGACGCCCTGGACATAGAGCCTGGTCTCGCTCAAGGGGATGCTGTCGACCCACTCCTCGATCTCGCCCGCGGGCAGTTCCCGCAGCCAGCGCGCGACGCGCGTCGGCCCGCCGTTGTAGGCCGCCGCCGCGTACTCGAAGCGCCCGAACTGGCCGATCATGTCGGCCAGGTACGCCGTCCCGAGCTGGATGTTGAGGACCGGGTTGTAGAGGTCGGCCGCGCTCACCACCCCGCCGCCGAGGCTGTAGCGGCGCGCGACCATGCGCCCGGTCGAGGGGATGAGCTGCATGAGGCCGAGGGCATTGGCGCGGCTGCGCGCCTGTGGGTTGAAGATCGTCTCCTGGCGGATCAGCCCGGCGACGAGGTAGGCGTCGACGGCGTTGCGCTTCGCCTCCTGCTGGATCGTCGGCCAGTAGCGGAGCGGGTAGAAGATGTCCCACACCTCGCGCGTCATCTCCTCGGGGAGCGCCTGGCCGTAGTCGGGGTAGGCGCGCTTGAGGACGTTGATTGCGGCCGCGTTCTCATTGCGCGCGCGCCAGATTTGCGCGATCCGGAGGTTGATCAGCGGCGAGTTCGGGGCGCCCTCGCGCGCCGCCTCCAGCTCGTTGTGCGCCGACTGGTAGAGCGCGATGAGCGTCAGCTCCTCAGCCTTCGCGACGCGCTCGCGGTCGGCCTCCTTGATCGTTTCGACGACCGCGTCGTTGTCCCGCAGGTTGGCCACCGCCCGGGCGAGCTCGGTGCCCGGCGCCGGCACCTCGGCCTTGACGCCGGCGCGCTCGAGCTGCGCGATACGGCGCTCGGAATTGACCCCGTACCAGCCGGGGCTGTAGCGCCGCAGGAGGGCGCGGTGGAGCGTCAGGGCGCGCGCCTTCTCCCCGGCGCGCTCGGCGTCGACCGCCGCCCAGAAGGCGGCCCGGCCGCGGTTGTCGGTCGCCTCGCCGTGGTCGGCGAGGTGCTCGAGCAGGAGCTGCGACGACTTCTGGTACTCCTTCGCCGTGTGCGCCCGCCAGGCGAGCCAGAAGTGCGCCTCGTCGGCGTTCGCCGCGGCGGGGAACTGCCGCGCGAGCTGGTCGTAGTAGGTCGCCGCCTGCCCCGGGAGGTTGGACCGCTCGTAGTAGCGCCCGGTCTCGTAAAGCATGGCGGCCGTGCGCGGGCTTGCCGGCGCGACGCGGCGGAGGCTGCCGAGCGTCTCGAGCATCGGCGCCTCGCGGCGCAGCGCGCGGTAGGCCGCGCCGAGGTAGTAGAGCGCCTCGGCCTGGTCCTTCGGCGTCCGCGCGCGGACGCGCGCGAGCGCGTCGAGCGCCGACGTGAAGGAGTTGGCCCGATAGTGACTGATCCCGGCGCGCAGCCAGACTTCGTCGCCCGAGGCGTCGGGGAACTGGCGCGCGAGCTGCTCGTAGGCCTGGGCAGCGAGCACGTGGAGCCCGGCCTCGTAGAGGCGGTCGGCGCGGCGGCGGAACTGGACGGCGGTGGCCACAGCGGTCGAGGAGCCGAGCGCGGTGAGGCGGTCGCTGACCGCCCCGGCCTCGGCCGACTGCGGCGCGTCGAAGTAGAGTTTCCGCAGCGCCTCGACGGCCTCGGCAGTCCGGCCGAGCCTCTCGAGCGCGTCGGCCTTGAGCTTGAGCGCCGCGCCGTCGTCCTCCTTGAGGAGCGGCGCGAGCGCGTCGATCGCGGCCTGGTCGGCGCCGCGCGAGAGCGCGGCCTGAGCGGCCTGGAGCGTCGAGTCACGCGCGAGCAGGGAGGTCGGGTAAGTCTCGGCGACGCGCTTGAACTCGCGCTCGGCCTCCTCGGCGCGGGCGGCGCCGGCGAGCGCCTGGGCGCGGTAGAAGGCCGCGTAATCGCCGAGGCGCGTCATGCGGGCGAGCGACGGATCGCCGAGCAGCGAGATGGCCGTCGCGTAGTCCCTGGCCTGGAGGCGCAAGTACCCGCGCGCGAGGCGGGCGAGAGCGGCCTCCTCGGTGCCGGGGAAGGCACCCTCGACGCGGTGCAATTCGGTCTCGGAGTTCGCCGCGGCGCGCAACTGCGCCCGAGCCTTCTCCTGTGCCGCGGCCGACCGGGTCTGCGTGTCCGCGCCCATGAGGACCAGCGGCAGGAGGAGGACGGTGATGTAGACGACATGGCGAGGCGGTGAGGGATTGGGGACAACTTTCATGTACTGATCTCCTCGATCAACGGGGGGCTCACACCGCCAGCATGATAAATCAAAATCAGAGATTCCGAAAGATTAATATGGCCCACGGATGAGACGGATGTTCACGGATTTCTGATCCGTGAACATCCGTGGGCCATTCTTCATGCCAGCGGCCCCGGGTAGCTCTGGCCGAGCTTGCCCGGGTCGCCCTCGGCAAGCGTCCGCACCAGCTCGTCGTAGAAGTAGTCGAACTTGGAGGCGACGTTGGGCGAGACGCGCGTCTGGTAGGCCTTGCGGCTGCGGTCGATCTCAAGCTTGAGGCGCTCGTAGAGATCGGCGTTGAGGCGGCCCTCGATGACTTTCTCGGCGTGCTGGAACTTGAGGTCGGAGACCAGGACGCGGGCGGCGCTACGCGCCTCGTGGTGCTCGCGCGCCTCGGGGTCAACCGTCGCCTCGGCAGGGCTCATCGAGCGCGGGGACTGGGGCCCGGGCGGGGCCTCGCGAGGGCCGGGGGTCCCCGCCGGCGGGGCGGGCGCCCCCGTCGCGGGCGGTTCGGCACTGCGCCGGAGGGGGAGCAGCTCAACAGCCATGCTGGTCACGCGGACGAGGATCTCGAGCGCGGCGGCGTAGACTTCCTCGCCAGCCTCGGCCCCGGAGTCGGCGTAGAGGACAGCGGCCGCCTTGTCGACGCCCTTGCGCCGGATGACGAGCGGCACGGCGACGGCACGCGCGGGCGCGGGCGAACCGAAGCGGCCGAGGACGGCCGACAGCTCTTCGGCAGCCTGGCTCGCGGTCGTCCGCTGCGAGTTGAGCGCCACGCCGACCATCGTCCCTGCCTGCTTGGAGACCGTCAGCGAGCGCACCGAGTCGTCGTCCGGGCCGCCGCCCGCGAAGCCGCGCGCCTTCCAGCCGACGGCGTCTCCGCCGCGGGCGACGAAGAAGATGATGCGCGGGGCAAAATCGGCGGCGTGATTGACGAGCGCCGTCAGCGTCTCGGCCTCGGTCCGCCCCGTGTTGATCTCCTCGATCGCCGTCCGCAGCGCGTCGAAGGCGAGGCCGATGTCGACCTCGGGCGTGGCCGCGGCGGGTGGGCGGGCCTCGGCCTCGGCGACCGCGACGGCGAGCGCCTGGCGGCTCGCCGCGAGCTGGTCGCGCAGCTGCGCCACTTCCTTCTCGGCCTCGCGCCGGGCCAGGGTGCCCGTCTCCTGCCGCTCCTGCTCGAGCCGCGCCTGGAGTTCCTCCTCGGCCTCGCGCCGCGCGCCGGCGGCCGCCTCCTGGCAGGCCTGCTCGAGCCGTGCCTGGAACTCCTGCTCGGCCTCGTCGCAGGCCTGCTCGAGCCGCGCCTCGAAGTCGCGCTCGGCCGCCTCGGCTGACGCGGCGAGCCACTGCCCGACCTCAGCCCTCAGACCCGCTACCTCCTCCGGCGCCACCCGCGCCCGCGCCTGCTCCAGCAGCCGCGCGCAGGACTCGTCGAGGCCCGCCTGCAGGCGCTCGACCTCAGCGGCGAGCGGCGCGGCGCGCTTGGCGTAGAGCGCCTCGACCCGCTCCTGTAATTGTGTCTCCCAATGCTCCGGTACTGGCTCCTGTTCAATCGACTCTTCGCTCACGGCTCCGCTCCGTTCTCTCAAGTGTCGTGACGGGTGATTGCTGTAGGGTGAGGCGCCTCATTATCTGGTAGGCGCCGATCGCTTGTCAACAACCTGTTGGGTGCCGCCGGGCCCCCTGTCCGCCTCGGGCCAGCGCGGGAGGAGGACGTAGAAGCTCGCGCCGCGGCCCGGCCCGTCGCTCGCGGCGCGCACCGCGCCGCCGTGCAACTCGGTGAGGTGGCGGACGATCGCCAGGCCGAGCCCGAGGCCGCCGTGCGGCCGGGTGGGCGAGGCGTCGGCCTGGCGGAAGCGCTCGAAGACGTGCGGGAGGAACTCCGGCGCGATGCCCTCGCCCGTGTCGCTGACGCTGATCTCGAGGTTTGGCCCGACGCGCCCGAGCCCGATCCGGACGCGCCCGCCGCGCGGCGTGAACTTAATCGCGTTGGAGACCAGGTTCCAGACCACCTGCTGGAGGCGGTCGGGGTCGCCCATGACCTCGCCCGCGCCACCTTCGAGCGAGGTCTGCAGCTCAATGCCCTTGGCCCCTGCCGCCGGGCGCGCCGCCTCGACCGCGGCCTCGACGAGGGGCGCCGGGTCGACCCGGCGGAGGTCGAGCCGGAGCTTGCCGGTGATGATCCGCGAGACGTCGAGCAAATCCTCAACGAGCTTGTTCTGCGCCCGCGCGTTACGCTCGACGGTCTCCAGCGCGCGCGCCGTCTGCTCGGGCGTGAGACGCCCGCCGCGGAGGAGGTGGACCCAGCCGAGCATGGCGTTGAGCGGCGTGCGCAGCTCGTGCGAGACGGTCGCCAGGAACTCGTCCTTGAGCCGGTTGGCCTCCTCGGCCTCGGCGCGCGCCGCCTGCTCGCGCCCGAGCAGCCGGGCGCGCTCTTCGGCAACGCGCTTCTGGTCGTCGATGTCGGTACAGGTCCCGAACCAGCGGACGACGCGCCCCTCCGCGTCATGGATCGGCAGGGCGCGGCCGAGGAACCAACGGTAGCCGCCGCGGTGCCGGTCCTTGAAGCGGTACTCGATCTCGTATGGCTCGCCCCGCTTGACCGAGTGGTACCAGGTCTCGTAGCAGAGCCAGACGTCGTCGGGGTGGAGGATCGGCTCCCAACTCTGATCACCCTCCGCGCCCTCGGGGAACCCGGTGAAATCGTACCAGCGGCGGTTGTAGTAATCGAGGTAGCCGTCAGCCCGGGCCGTCCAGACCATCTGCGGCATGGAGTCGGCCAGCTGGCGGAAGCGCGCCTCGCTCTCGCCGAGTTCGGCGGTACGCTCGGCGACGCGCGTTTCAAGCTCGTCGTGCGCCAGCTGCAGCTCGGCTTCGGCGCGCCGCCGCCGGGCGAGGCTGCGGCTGATCTGGAAGATGGCGGCGGCGACGAGCAGGATCGAGAGCACGCCGCCGAGCAGGATCACTTGCCGCGTCCGGCGCGTGCTCGCCTGGGCCTCGGCCTCGCGCTGGGCGAGCAGCCCGTGCTCGGCTGCCTCCATCTCGTCGACCATCTCACGCAGGCGGTTCATGACGATCATCCCCCGGTCGGTCCGGACGAGCGGCATGGCCGCCGCGAGGCCGCGGTCGCGCCGCGCCTCGAGCGTCGCGCGCAGCTCGGCGAGCCGGCCCGCGACGAGCGGCGCGAGCAGGTCGAGCCGCCGCCGCTGCTCGCCGTCATCGGCGGTCATCTGCCGCAGCTCGGCTAGTTCCGCCCCGAGCCGCCCGGTGGCCGCGCGATAGGGCTCGAGGTAGCGCTCGTCGCCGGTCAGCAGGAAGCCGCGCTGCCCGGTCTCGGCGTCCTTGAGCGTCGAGAGGACCTCCTCGAGCTTGGCGATCACGGCCTGAGTGCGGGTGACCTGCGCGGCAGTCGAGATGAGGGAGTCGATGTTGCGGTAGGCGGCGACGCCGACGACGACGAGCAGCGCCAGGGCGAGGCTGAAGGCGAGGGGGATCTGTCGCTCAAGGGTCCATTTCGTCATAAGCGGTCAGCGGTCAGCCTTCAGCGGTCGGCCGGAAGCATTCGCCGCAGGATCGCGGTTCCAGCCGCCGCGGCCGAGCTGAGGGCTGAGAGCTGACCGCTGACCGCTGACCGCTGCCTGCCGACCGCATCCTATGCCAGCGCCAGCCCGGCTTCAAGCGACGCGCGGCGCGGCTTGACAGTCGCGCCCGCGAAATAGTTTGATAGGCGCTGCCCAGGAATCCTCAGGCCGGAATAAAGTTGACCCCAGATGCCCCAGATGATGGCCTCCATGACACCTCGCCGCGCACTCTCCTTGACGCTGGCTTTGCTCATCGTCGCGGGCGCCGCGCTCGCCTGGATTCACCACTGGGTGCACCGCCACGACGACCGGATCGTCGCGGGGGTCGAGGCGCTGCACACCGAGTCGTGGCCGCGGCCGCGGGTCGCCGTCGTCTTCGGGGCGAGCGTCTACCGCAACGGCGAGCTCTCGCCGCTGCTCGAGGACCGCGTCGAGACGGCGATCGCGCTCTACCGGGCGCGGAAGGTGGACCGCATCCTGGTCTCGGGCGACAACCGCCACCCGAGCTACAACGAGCCGAGCGCCATGCGCGAGTACCTGGTCACCCATGCGGTGGCGCCGCGCGACGTGATCGTCGACTACGCCGGGCGCTCGACCTACGAGACCTGCCTGCGCGCGCGGGAGATCTTCGGGCTCGAGCGCGCGGTGCTCGTCACCCAGGGCTTCCATCTCCCGCGGGCGCTCTACCTCGCGCACCAGCTCGGCCTCGACGCTGCCGGCGTCGCCACTGATCCTGGGGCCGACCGCTCCTTCAGCTACCAGAGCGCGCGCGAGCTCGGCGCCGAGGTCAAAGCCTTCCTCAACGTCTACCTCTGGCCGCCGAAGGCCGTGCTCGGCGAGCGCGAGCCGATCAAGTAAGGAATGGCCCACGGATGACACGGATTTGACGGATGTTCATGGATTTCTGATCCGTGTCGATCCTTGCTGATTTTTCCGATCCGTCTCATCCGTGGGCTATCCTCCTTGGCTACCTGACGCTGACTCTGACCACGTTCGCCGCCTTGCCGTCGACCGAGAGCCTGACCTCGACTTCGCCGCGCCCGGCGAGACCATGGTCGAGCGACAGGTTGACCTGATCCACCCCGACGAAGCTCCCCTGCGCCCCGGCGTAGAGCACCGGCGCGGCCGCCTCGCCGACGCTCGCGGCCGCCGCGGCGGCGAAGCGCAGCCCCGTCCCGAAGAGTACCAGGGTGACCTCGTCCGACGGCGGGCCGAGGTCGATCGGCACCGCGACCCAGCGGCCGAGCGCGGCGTCGAAGCGCGCCACCTCCTCGTAGCTCTCACTCCCGTCGGCCCGGCGGCGGAAGACGACCGCGGCCGCGACACCCTGCCCCGTCGCGTCCGCCGAGAAGAGGCCCGGCGCGACGACCGAAATTTGCGCCGACCCGAGCGAGACCGTGCCGTCGGCGCTGGCCACGGTGACCGTCGCCGGACCCGGGGAAGTGCCTTGCGGGACAAGGTAGTTGACCTGCCCGGGCGCGACCGAGAAGAGCGGCGCGAAGCGCTCGACGCCGTCGCTGTCGCGCACCTTGACGGTCGTCCCGGCCAGGTCGGTCGGCAGCGGCACGGCGCCAGCGGTGAGCGTCGTCGCGGCGAGGTTGGTGCCGAAGGCCGCCGCAATCCCCTCGCCGGCCAGCCCGACGGCGGGGTCAAAGCTCGCCGCCGAGACGCTCGCCACGGCGCGCGCCGAACCTGCCGGGATGATCTTCCGCACCCGGTGGTTGGCCTGATCGCCGATATAGATGTTGCCCACGGCGTCGATGGCCACCCCGGTGGGGAACGAGAGTTGCGCTCCGGTCGGGTCCCCGCCGTCGCCGGCCGCCCCCGACGTCCCGTTGCCCGCGACGGTGGTGATCACGCCGGTGCCTGCCGCGACGTGGCGGACCCGATGGTTGCTCTGGTCGGCGATGTACAAATCACCGGCCGCGTCGACTGCCAGGTGGTACGGAGAATTGAGCCGCGCCCCGGTGGCCGGGCCGCCGTCACCGCCGAAGCCGGGGAAGCCTGTGCCGGCCACGGTGCTCACGGTCCCGTCCGCGGCGCTCACCTTGCG
>Ga0075421_100004327_pt1 | contig 17152 bp, 11 predicted proteins | sample SoiMetdeltSBSDD5_FD_75292 | JGI IMG/M metagenome (GOLD analysis project Ga0075421, IMG submission 75292) | Bulk soil microbial communities from a Populus tree surrounding site in Tennessee, USA - Soil MetaG P. deltoides SBSDD5 | ecosystem: Environmental > Terrestrial > Soil > Tree plantation...
AGGGTCAGACCGAGGGTCAGACCGAGGGTCAGACCGAGGGTCAGACCGAGGGTCAGACCGAGGGTCAGACCGAGGGTCAGACCGAGGGTCAGACCGAGGGTCAGACCCTGGGTCTGACCCTCGTTACGTTCAGCTTAGAAACTGGACGCGCGCCGCCGCTTCGGCGTCGAACCGGCGGGGCGACGTTGCGCGTAGCGCGTATCCGAGGCGACCGGCGCCGGGGTCGCGGCAGGCGTCGAGGCTGCCCCGGATGCGCCGCCGATCGCCACATTCGCGATCGCGCCGTTGAGATCAAAGAACACCACGTGAGCGCGCACGGCGTAGCCGGCCTGGCTTCCGCTCGTGTAGAACACCGCGTCGTTCTTCGCGTAGGTGACCACACCGCCGTTCACCGTGATCTGGAAGCGGTCGCCCGCGCCGAAGCTCGTCTCGGTCCTGTAGGCGCCAGCCTCGCGGACCTCGGCGACGCCGGACTGCAGACGGATGGCGAAGTTGATGTCCGCTGCGCCCGTACCGATGCCGCCAGAACCCAGCCCGACAAACCGCAGCGAGCTCGAGTCGGACGCCGCGAACTCCAGCGTGCCCGTTCCGTTGATCTCGCCCTGGGAAACCGCGCTCGCGTCGGCGCAGCCGCCGCAGCCGCCAGTCTTCTGGACGGTGCTTCCCGAAGCGGTGACGTTGATCAAGCTCATCCACTGCACGCTGCCGGTCGACGGAGCCGGCGGCGGCGGAGCAGGCGCCGGGGCCGGAGCGGGTGCCGGCGCGGGCGCCGGGGCCGGGGCCGGGGCGGGAGCCGGTGCGGGCGCCGGGGCCGGAGCACCACCGCTTACCCCCAGTTTCTGCTGCGGCACGCGGACGATGAACGCGTCAGCGCGATTCGTGCCGATGTTGCTGGTCCAGATGAAGTACTCGCCGGTCGGGTCGAGGTTGCCCTTCGGCCGCTTCGAGTAGTCGTCGCCGCCGCCGCCCGGCGCGTTGAGATCGGTCATGTTCGGCGCCACGACGAGCGTATTCAGCGAGCCGTCGAGCCGGTAGCAGACGATCTCGTTGACGCGCGGAAGGTTGGTCCGGTAGGCGTTGCTGCTGCAAACCATCTGCTGGTTCAGCGGCGTGCCTGCCTTCGCATTCGCGTGCGACAGGTGACCGACGCCGCCGCCGTCCCATGACGAGGTCTCGTAGACCAACGTCCCCTGGCCGGGTGCGTTCATCGCCTGGCCGAACTGCCACACGCGAACGGCGCCGGGAGCGTTATACATGTTGTCTTCGGCGACAAGGTAGCCGTAGCCCATGTCCGAGTGGCCCGCGGCGCCTTCTTCGTCGTAAAAGATCTGCTCGGCGCCCGACTGAAGATCGATGATGCGATTGTCCTCGCCGTTCTTCCCGTCGATGTTTTCCTTCACGAGCAGCCACCGGCCGCTCTTGTCGATCTGGCACTCGTCGAAGTCGCCCTTGCGGGCGATGTAGGTGGCCCGGCCGGTCGACTGGTTGTAAGCGACGCAGCCGACGTCGTTGTAGCTGCCGTCCTTCACCGTCGCCGAGTGGACGTTGTCGTCGTTGCTCGAGTGGAGCTGCCAGATCCGGCGATCCGCGCCGAGATGGTCGCGCACGTCGAACACCTTCGTCATGGCATGGGTGACGACGTCGTACCGCATGAGGCTGAAGCCGTCGTTCATATAAAGGGCGTTGCGCTGGCTGGCGCTGAAATACCACCCCTCGCCCGACGCCCATGAATACGGGCTGTCGGCCGAGAACAGCGGGCCGAGGTTCTGCACCTGGCCGTTGTTCTTGTTGTAGCCGAAAAGCGTCGGCCCGCCGCCGCCCCGCTGCCGATCGAGGCCGAGGACGATCAGCATGGTGTCGCTGCCGACGTGGTTGTTGATGTTGCGCCAGTAGGAATAGCCGACGTAATTGACGCAGTCACCGCCGCCGCAGTCGCTGGCATTGGTGATGCGGGCGCCGGAGGTGCCATATGGCGCCGGGAATGTGAACGTGCCGCGCTGCGGCATGAATGTTTGAATCTGGCCGGCCGACAGCGCCGGCCGCATGCCTGCGCCGGACGCCGAATCGACGAATCCACCTGTGGCCTGTGACTGCGCCTGCGCCACACCGGCGCCAAGCGCCGCACACAGGACGAAGAGGTTGAAGATGCGACGGATTTCCAAGAGCACTCGGTCCCTCCCTGGTTCCGCAGCTCCCGGTTCCCGCCGCTCCGCCTCAAAAAAGACAGGCCTCAGGCCTCAGGGCACAGGCCTCAGACCAAAAATTTCAGTCCGGCGCCCGCGCTCTGAACGCAGAGACACGTCGACCCACAGGGGTCATGGCAATGAGCAAGTTGAGAAGGAATCGAAAACTGCTGGACCCCTCAGGGGCAACGGGGGTGCCACGGGATCGCAGCGGTGTAATCCGTCGAAAACATTCGAGGATTCGTGCGTTTGCAATGATGCGCGAACATGCGCACCGCTCGAATCGTCACGAAACTGTCGCTCGAAATTCAGATTTGTAAGTGGGTCGCGACGTGCAAGTCTGTGTAGATTCGTAAACCCGCGCGCGCCGGATTTTGGCGAAAAGATCGCCTCCTAAACCTAAGCTCAACAATAAGTTAGCGGCTGAAAGGCCCGCGCTTTGCAGCCAAAAACGCTCGAATTGCCATGAGCGCCCCCGTCCGCCCACTCCGTGTCGCCATCGTTGCCGCATCCCTTCGCATCCTGGGTGGCCAGGCCGTGCAGGCGCAGCGCATGATCGACGGCTGGAAGGGCGATCCCGCCGTGCAGGCATGGCTGGTGCCGATCGACCCGGTGCCGATCCGCCCGCTGGACGCCCTGCTCTCGGTCAAATACCTACGGACCGCCGTCACCCAGCTTCTGTATTGGCCGCTGCTCGTTCGGGAACTGCGGCGAGCCGATGTCGTGCACGTCTTCTCCGCTTCCTACTCGTCGTTCCTGCTGGCGCCGCTGCCGGCGATCACGATCGCGAAGCTGCTGGGTCGGCCGGTCATCCTGAACTACCACAGCGGTGAAGCGCCGGATCATCTCCGCCGGTCCGCGCTCGCCCGGCGCGTCATGCGCGACTGGGTGGATCTGAACGTCGTCCCTTCTACGTTCCTGCAGGAAGTTCTGAGTTCGTTTGGCATTCCCGCACTGGTCGTCGCCAACACCGTCGACCTTCGGCGGTTCGCCTACCGGGCGCGCGACCCGCTGCGGCCGCGGATTCTCTCGACCCGGAACTTCGAGGCGCTTTACAACGTGGCCGCAGTGCTGCGCGCGTTCGCGCGGATCCAGGCGCGGCGCCCGGATGCGACGCTTACCCTTGTGGGATCGGGATCGCAGGACGCTTCGCTCCGTGCGCTTGCCGCTGAATTGCCGCTTCGGAATGTGACCTTTGCCGGACGCGTACCGCCGTCGGAGATTCACGGCTATTACGCGGATGCGGACATCTACCTGCAGGCGCCGAACATCGACAACATGCCGCTCTCGTTGCTGGAGGCGTTCGCGAGCGGACTTCCGGTCGTCTCGACAAACGTCGGGGGAGTGCCAGCGATGCTGACCCACGGTGTGCACGGGTTGCTCGCTCCCGCGAACGACGACCAGGCGCTGGCGGCGCACGTGATGACGCTGCTCGAGTCGCCGGAATACGCCAGGCAGCTGGCAACAGCGGCGGCCCGAACCTGCGACTCGTATCAATGGCCGGTGGCCCGTGAAGGCTGGCTCGCCGCCTACCGCTCCGTCGCGCGACAGCCCCGCGTGATGGAATCTGCACTGTCGGCATGACGCAGGTGTTGAACAGGCTGCGCCGGATGGCCCGCACCGAGGTCTCCTGGCGGGTGCGGGCGGCCGCGCGCATCGCCGCTGACCGCGTCTCGCTTCGTGTGCGGCCGCAAGTGTGGCAGCGGGACGACATCCGCACGGCGCTGGCTGTGGACATCCTCGATGCGCCGTTGGACGTCGCGATCGCGGCGCGCCGATGGGACGCGGTCCACAACCGGCTGGCCCAGCGCATTCGCGATCGCCAGAGCCGGTTCGTGCTTGACCACGCATCAGCCCCGGCCCTTTGCGAAGAGGTGGTTCGGCACGACCAGCCAGCTCCGGCTCGAGCGGCGGAACAGGCGGATGCGATCCTCGGAGGCCGCTACGACCTGCTTGGATATCGCGGGTTGACCTTTGCGGGACCCGACGGCCGGGTGGACTGGCATCTCGACCCCGTACACCACGCGCGCGCGCCGCTGCGCTTCTGGGCCGACGTGCCCTACCTCGACCCCGCGATCGGCGACCACAAAATCATCTGGGAGCTGAATCGCCACCAGCACTGGCTCGCGCTCGGACGCGCGCTATGGCTGACGGGCGATACGCGCTACGGCCAGCGGATGATCGACGAACTGGGCGATTGGCTCGAGGCTAACCCGCCGCTCATGGGGATCAACTGGGCAAGCATGCTCGAGTTGGCCTTCCGGTCGATGTCATGGATCTGGGGGCTGCACTTCCTCCTGGGCGCCGACGTACCCCGCACCGCACCGAGTTCCCCCTGGCTCGTTGACATGTTCCTCGCCCTCGATCGGCAGCTCGCGCATATCGAGCGAAATCTGTCGATCTACTTCAGCCCGAACACCCATCTCACCGGGGAGGCGCTGGCGCTCTATGTCGCGGGCGTCGCGCTTCCGGAACTGGCGGGCAGCCGCCGGTGGCGCGACACCGGCCGGCGGATTCTGCTGGAAGAAATCGACCGGCAGATTCTTCCGGATGGGGGTCACGTGGAGCGGTCCACGCACTACCACCGCTACACGCTCGACTTTTACCTCATGGCGTTGCTGACGGCCAGGCGCGCTGGCGATGCTGACGCCGGGCGGCGCTTTGCCGACGCCTGTCTTCGGCTTGCTGAATTCGCCCATGTCATGGCCGACGCGAACGGCCGCCTTCCGCTGATTGGAGACGACGACGGCGGGATGTTGTGGCCCTTTGCCGGACGGGAATGCGCGGACATCCGCGATTCGCTCGACGTGGCGGCGGTCGTGCTGGAGCAGCCTGCGCTGGCACCATGGGGACCGCAGGAGGAGACGTGCTGGATTGTTGGTCCGCCTGAAGGCGGACACTACGTACGGACGCACGCAGTACGGGTGGACGGAGTACGGACGGACGTAGTAGGGACGGACGTAGTACGGACGGACGTAGTACGGACGGACGTAGTGTCCGGCTTCAGCCGGACCGCGCAGGTGGCATCACGGCTCTTCCCCGACACGGGCTACGTCGTGATGCGCGACAACAGTGGCAGCCACGCGGTGGTCGACGTCGGCGAGCACGGCTTCATGAACGGCGGCCATGCGCATGCGGACGCCCTGTCCATGACGCTATCGCTGGAAGGCCGCCCGCTCCTGGTCGATCCCGGGACGGCGACTTACACGACCGACCCTGCCCTTCGCGATCGCTTCCGCAGCAGCGCCAGCCATAACACGGTGACGATCGACAACCAGCCGCAGGCCCGTCCGAATGGACCGTTCCATTGGCGCACTCGCGCGAACGCGACGCTGAATGATTGGCGAAGCCATCCATGCCTCGACTGGGCGGAGGCCGTGCACGACGCCTACGCCACCCTGCTGCACCGCCGCAGCGTGCTGAGGACCACCGGCAGCGGGTGGCTGATCGTCGACGAAGTGCTCGGCAGCGGCGAACATACGGCGGCCGCGCACTGGCATTTCGATCCGGACTGGACGCCGCATACCGACGCGCCGGGACGGATGCGGGCAACGCACACGGACGGGACCGAGGCCTGGATTCTCTCGGACGCGGGCGAGATCGTCCTTGCGCACGGCGACGACATCTCGGAGATGGGCTGGTTCGCACCAGCCTACGGGGTGGTCGTGCCCGCCTGGTCGGCGCGGATCGCCCGCACGCAACAGACACCGATCGCGATGGTCACCTGGATCGGCCGGACGTCGCCCGGCACACGGCGGCCGCCCTCGATCGAAAGGCTGTCCGCCGCCCGAGACCGGGACGCTCTGATCGCCGCGAAAGTAACGACGGGTGAACGCACGTCGGTATTCCTTGTTCGCCCGGGCGGCTCATCATCGCCGCACATCTGCGAGGCGGGCGGCTACCAGACGGACGCGCGCGTGCTTCACTGCATGGAAGACGGCGGACGGCTGATGCGGCTCGATCTGATCGACGCGACGCAGGCGGTGACTCCTGGAGCTGGCGGATTCACCCTCATGGCGAGCGAGCCGGTCGCCGACCTGCACATCTCGATCGACGATGGTGTGCTCGATCTGCACACGTCGCACGCCCCGGCCCGCCTCCGGCTGCAGGGCGGCGCTCTCGATCGCGTCGTCTCGATCCACCTGAACCATCGTGAGGTGCCGACGGCAATGAAGGAGGGGGATACCCTTATTGTGAATGCTGCGAATTGGGTCGGCGCCGGTCCGGGATTTGCTCCCGTCGATCGCATGACCAAGGCGATACGCAGTTACGCACTGACGTTCATTTTCCTGGCTGCGGTTGGCGCCGCGGCGTGCGGCAGCGTCGAGCCCTCGCCGACGGCACCGTCGCCGGCAACCGCGCCGGCTCCCGCACCAGTGTCGGCGCCCGCTCCGGCGCCCGCTCCAGCGCCCGCTCCGGCACCAGCGCCCGCACCAGCGGGCCCGGGCAAACTGGATGTCACGATCACGCCCAATCCGGTGCCGTGGAGCAACATGCCGATCGACGGCTGCAGCCTCCCGAATACCTGGCAGTACGACCAGATCCTCGTGAACAGCGGGAGGACGCGGCTCACCATCAGCGACCGGGCCGACTCGTTCGACGGCGCCGCGGCCAGCACGCGTACCGGCCTCGGCATCGTGCTCGCGCCCGGCGCGCAGACGTCGATCCGGACGCGGTGGTGCAGCGCGAACGCGACTGAGCACCGCGCGCAGACCACGTTTTCGGGGTCCGATGACGCGGGGAATCGAATCAATACCGCAGGACCAACGGTCCGGCTCTCGGCACGGTAAAAGAGTTCCCAAAACCTCCTGGAACCCATCCAGCTCCACGGTCTTTCCCATCGCCAAAGGAAAGACCGTGGCCATTTCTCGCGAATTTACTGGCACTCCGCTTGCTCAACCGCTCAGTCGTGAGCGGTTTTTCCGGAAGACTCGGCTTCGACGCCCCGGACATCGTCATGAGCGCTACGGGCGCCGCCGGCACGGATGTGTCGGCCGGCGTGAACGAGCGCAGCACCGTCCAGGTCGTCGCCGACGCCCGGCTTACCAACGCCTCTGAGATTCGCGCGCAGCTCGCAAGGCAAGGCCATCGGTTCCAGGGCACGACCGACAGCGAGCTGATCGCGCACACCTACGAAGAGTGGGGTCCGCAAGGCGTCGCGCGGCTGCGGGGGCCCTTTGCCTGCGCCGTGTGGGACGCCGACACCCGCCGTCTCGTGCTTGCGCGCGACCACATCGGGCTCCGCCGCCTGTACTACGCGCTGCTCCCCCACGGCGGCATCGCCTTCGCGTCAGAGATTCACACACTGCTCGACGAGCACGACGTCGGGCGCGACTGGTCGCCGGAAGGAATCGACGCCTATCTCGCGCTGGGCTATGTACCCGCACCGCTGACCGCCTACCGGCGCATCAGCAAGCTCGAGCCGGCGCAGCTCCTCGAAGTGCAGGGGCATGGATTTCATCTCGACCAGTACTGGGACGTACCGCCGGTGACACCGATCAGCGTCGTGCTCGAGGAACGGCTGGCGACCGTCGGCGCCCGACTGCGCGCTGCACTGCGGCATACCGACGAGGGTGTACCAGGCCTGCTGTATTCCGGAAGCACCGCGTCCACCGTGCTGCTCGCGTGCGCCTCGCCAGACGCGACAGTCCCGATTACCGTCGATGTCGAACAGGATGCCTCGGAGCTCGCGCGCAGCGAATCGGCCGCCACGTGGCTGGGCCATGCGCGTCAGCTCGAACTGGCGGCGCCGGATGCGGTGACGCTTGCCGGTGAGTTTGCCTCGCACGCGCACGAGCCAATCGCCGATCCGTCGGCCATCGTGCAGCTGGCCGTGCTGCGGACGTCGCGTCGTCACGCGGATTACGCCTTCGCGGCGCACGGGGCGTCGATCCTCTGGGCCGGCCGGGCGCGTCATCACGTGGAGCGGCATCGCGGGCGTCTGCAGGACCTGCGCGCCGCCAGGCGCGCGTATGCCACCTGGGACGATGAGCACCGCCGCGGAATCTACACGCGCCAGTTCGCATGGCAGGTCCGCGACGCGGATCCGTTCAGCCGCCACCTCGCGCTGCATGCGTCCCATCCCTCGGACGATCCGCTCGAACGCGCGCTCTACGTCGATCTGCGGACATGGCTTGCCGACAACCTGCTGGCGTGCGCGGACCGCTCTGCGGCCGCCGCGGGCTTGCCTCTGCGGTTGCCATTCCTGGATCGCGACCTCGTGGTGCTCGCCGCGACGACGCCTTCGGCGGTGAAGCAGCGCGGCTCCACCGGCATTCATGCGCTGAGGCGTCTGCTGCTTCGGCAGGTGCCGCGGCGACTGCTGCCGCCCGCCGGGCCGCAGCCACCGCGTCACGACTGGATGCGCGCCGCCCTGGCGGCGATGGTGCCGGCAATGCTGTTCGCACCGCGGTTCGACGGACGCGGCATCGTCTCGCGCGTGGCGCTCCGCCGGATCTGGGCGGAACACCGCAGCGGCCGTCGCGACCATGCCTGGCAGCTGTGGTCGCTGCTCATGCTGGAATTCTGGTTCCGCCGGTGCGTCGATAACGACGCCGCCAACGAACCACTCGAATACGCCGTGCTGAAGGCGGTGGCCTGACATGTGTGGAATTGCGGGATTCGCCGCGACAAGCGTCCTCGGACCCGACGAACGCCATCGCGCGCAGATGATGCGCGACGTGCTCGTGCATCGAGGACCCGACGGTGCCGGCCTGTGGGCCGACGAGCACGCCGTACTGGCGCACCGCCGCCTCAGCATCGTCGACCTGGCGGGCGGGCATCAGCCGCTCTCGAACGAGACCGGCGCGATCTGGGTCACGTTCAACGGCGAGATCTATAACCACGTCGAAGTCCGCACGGAGCTCGAAGCTGCGGGCCACCAGTACCGCACGCGTTCGGACACCGAAACCATCGTCCATGCCTACGAGCAGTGGGGCGACGAGTGCGTGCAGCGGTTCCGCGGCATGTTCGCGTTCGGGCTGTGGGACGCGCCGCGCCGCCGGCTGCTGCTGGTCCGCGACCGGCTCGGCGTCAAGCCGCTGTACTGGGCGCAGATCGGCGACCGCGTACTCTTTGCGTCCGAGATCAAGGCCATTCTCGAGAGCGGCTTGATCACACCCGCCGCCAATACCCGCGTGCTGTCAGAAGTGCTGGCGACACGCTACACCGCCGGCACGGACACGATGTTCGAGGGGATCCACAAGCTGCTCCCCGGCCACCGGCTGATCTTCGAGCGGGAGCGCGTGCGGGTCGAGAAGTACTGGGACCTGCCGCTTGACGGACCCGATCCGGAGCTTGAACAGCTTGGCGAGGGCGGGCTGATCGAGCGGTTCCGATCGCTGCTTCAGCAGTCGGTCCGCCTCCGGCTGATGGCGGACGTGCCGCTCGGCATGTTCCTCTCTGGCGGCATCGACAGCGCGGCGGTCGCCGCGCTGATGGCGCGCGAAGTGGACCGCCCGATCGACACGTTCTCGGTGGCGTTTGCCGATCGGCAGTTCAGCGAGCTGGATTACGCGCGCAAGGCGGCACAGGCGATCGGCGCCACCAGCCACGAGATCGTCATCGACGACCGCGACTTCTTCGGCGCGCTGCCGCGCCTCATCTGGCACGAGGACGAACCGATCGCGCACCCCTCGAGCGTGCCGCTGCATTTCGTGTCGGCGCTGGCGCGCGAGCACGTCAAGGTCGTCCTCACCGGGGAAGGCAGCGACGAGCTGCTGGCCGGCTACGGCAAATATCCGCGGTCGCTGTTCAACTGGAAGGCCGGGGGCATCTACGAGCGCATGGTGCCCGGTGCAGTGCGGGCTGCGGTTGCGGCGTCGGTCGTCCCGAAGCTGCCAGGAACGGTCGGGCGGCTGGCGAGGCGATCCTTCCTGGCGATGCCCCGGCGCCCGGCGGACATGTTCCTCGATAACTTCGCCGGCATGCCGATGCACCTGCAGCACGCGCTGCTCACCGCGAGGGTGACCGGCGGCGCCGATCCGTATGCCGCCTCGCTCGAATACTTCAACCGCGCAAACGGCAACAGCGGAGTGCTCGGACGCCTGCTCTACACCGACGTGAAGACATATCTGGTGGAGCTGCTGATGAAACAGGACCAGATGAGCATGTCGATGTCGATCGAGAGCCGGGTGCCGTTCCTCGATCACGTGCTGGTCGAGTTCGCCGCGCGGCTGCCCCATCGGCTCAAGCTCAGTGGTCTGACGACCAAACGGATCCTGCGCGAAGCGATCCGGGGACTCGTTCCACCAGAAATCCTGACGCGCCGGAAGATGGGTTTCCCGGTTCCCTTCTCCGGGTGGGTCCGCGGCCCCTGGAACAGCGTGGCGCGCGACGTGCTGCTCGATCGCCGCACCTGCCAGCGCGGGTTGATCAACCCGGCGGCGGTCGAGACGCTGCTCGACGAGCACCGTACCGGGCGGCGGGCCGGCGGCGACGCCATCTGGGCGCTGATGAATCTGGAGCTCTGGTACCGCACGTTCATCGACGGCGACGGCATTCAAACACTTCCGGAGACGAGCCGGCTAAAACCGGCCCCCACAGACGGGAACGTCGTGGGCACACACGAGAATGTCGTGGGGGCCGGCTTTAGCCGGCTCGCAGGCAACGACGAACAACCCCCCATAGCGGCTGCATGAGGATTCAGGAATGAGAGTGTCTGTTTTCGGTCTCGGGTACGTCGGCAGCGTCTCGTCGGCGGCGTTTGCTGCCGACGGCCATGATGTCGTCGGCATCGACGTCAACGCCGACAAGGTAGCGGCCATCAATGAAGGACGCAGCCCGATCGTCGAGCCGGGCCTCGGCGATCTGCTGCAGCAGGGAGTCCGCACCGGGAAACTGCGTGCGACGACGAGCACGGCCGACGCGATCAATTCGAGCGATTTGTCGCTCGTCTGCGTCGGGACGCCGAGCCGCCGCAACGGCAGCCTCGACCTGACATATCTGGTCCGCGTCTGCGAGGAAATCGGTACGGTGCTTCGCGACAAGCCGTCGTATCACGTCGTCGTGATTCGCAGCACAGTGCTCCCCGGGACCACGCACGGACACGTCATTCCCGCGCTCGAGCGCACGTCCGGCAAGAAGTACGGCGAAGGGTTCGGGGTATCGGTCAACCCCGAGTTCCTGCGCGAAGGCACCGCGTTGAAGGACTTCCGCGAGCCGCCGCTCACGCTGGTGGGACACAACCACGCGGCGGATGCGACTCCGACCAAGGCGCTCTACCAGGGCATCCAGGCCCCGCTGATCGGCACCAGCATCCGCAACGCCGAGATGGTCAAGTACACGAGCAACGCGTGGCATGCGGTGAAGGTGGTCTTCGCGAACGAGATCGGCAACCTGTGCAAGCGCGTGGACGTCGACAGCCACGACGTGATGGAGATTTTCTGCACGGACGAGAAGCTGAATATCTCGTCCCACTATCTGAGGCCGGGCTTTGCCTTTGGCGGCTCCTGCCTGCCGAAGGACGTGCGCGCGCTGCAGTACCGCGCCAAGGAAGTCGACCTCGACATGCCCCTCATCAATGCGCTGCTCAGCAGCAACCGCCTCCAGGTCCAGCAGGCGATCGACCGCATCGTCGAAACCGGCAAGAAAAAGGTCGGGCTGCTCGGGTTCAGCTTCAAGGCGGGCACCGACGACCTGCGCGAGTCGCCGATGGTGATCCTGGCGGAGGCGCTCCTCGGCAAGGGATACGCACTGAAGATCTACGACCGCAACGTCTCACTGGCGCGGCTGGTCGGGGCAAACAAGCAGTACATCGAGGAGCAGATCCCGCACCTTTCGCGGCATCTCTCCGAATCGATCGACCAGGTGATCGAGGAGTCCGACGTCATCGTCATTGGCAACGGTTCTCCGGAATTCTCCGCAGCGATCGAGCGGTGCCGGCCGCACCAGGTCGTGATCGACCTGGTGCGGATTCCACTGGATTTCAGCAAGGTTCAGGCGCAGTACGACGGGATCTGCTGGTAGGTGCGTTATCTCGGAATATTTCTCACGTGGTGGGGACCCTTTGTTCTTGGCGCCCTCGATGCCACGCCGGTGTTCTTTATGCCGTTCGGCATTGACGCGCTCGTGATTTATCTCGCCGCCAGGGACCAGAGTCTCTTCTGGATCTATCCGATCATGGCCGCCGCCGGGTCGGTCGCCGGCGCGGCGGTCACTTTCTGGCTCGGCCACAAGGCGGGCGACGTCGGCCTCGACCGGATGGTCCCGCGCCGCCACCTCGATCGGCTCCGGTGCCACGTCCGCGGCAAGGGCGCGGTGGCGCTGGCGATCCCCGCCATCATGCCGCCCCCCTTTCCACTGACGCCGCTCGTGATGACCTGCGGGGCTCTGCAAGTCGACCCGCGGCGGTTCTTTTCGACCTTCGCCGCGATGCGGCTGATCCGCTTCAGCATCGGCGCCGTGCTGGCGCGCATCTACGGCCGCGGCATCCTCCGGGTCCTGGAATCAGATCAGTTCCGGATGATCGTGATCACGTTCATCGTCGTCGCCGTGGTGGGAACGATCGTCTCCACCGTCGTCTTCTGGCGGAATACCCAGACACGCTCGCTCAGCGCAGCGTAAACGATCGGTCCGCCTGAAGGCGGACACTACGACTCTTCCGTGAAACGAGAAGCGCTAGCGTACTGCGCGCCAGTCCTTCGTCCGGGCGTACTCCCTCGCAAAGCAGCCTTCGGCGCGCGCTTCGGCGTCGCGCTGCGCCGGCGCCGAGATCGCCAGCGTCAACTCGGCATCGGCGGGACACCGATCGCGGCCTGACGTGCGGGGCGTCCCACCCGAGACCGTACGCGCAAAGTAACGCGCGGCGCCAACGCGGACCCACGCGGGGCGGTCCTTCAGCGCATCTGCGACCAGTAGTTCCGCGACGGCGATGCGCAGTGCTGCCTCGAAGCCGTCCCTCTGGGCGAGCAGTGCGGCAGGAACCAGGTCAATCGACGTCCCTTCCGACACGCTGCTCACCCACCACGGGCGGCCGGTTGCCAGGCGGAAGCTTTCCAGCGATTCGTGCACGCGGACCGTCAGCGGCGCCATTGACGTGCCCAGCACGCCGGCCAGAGCGTCATGTGCCCGCGCGGCCAGTCGGACGACTTCGGCATTCGTCGTCGATGATGCCGCCGGGACAACGGCCACGATTCCGCCGCGAGGCGCGGGCGCCACTACGGCTGGTGCGGCGGGAACACGCGCGGTCTCAGCGGCGGCGCCCCCAAGCGGCGTGACCTCCAGGCCGGGATAGTAGTGGGCGAGGATCGCGCGGACACCCTCGCCGCGAGCGGCGCGGCGGCCCGCGCCGATCACGCACATGCCCACGCCGTGGCCGTAGCCGCGCCCCTCAAACCGCAGCGTCGATCCGCGCTGTTCCACGGAAAACGCCGTGCTGCGCACCCGGGCGGCGCCAACGGCCAGGCGGAACTGATCGCCGGCGATGACGTTCGGCTGCATTCCCGCAAGGCGCAGCCGCGTCGCCCGGCCCGACGCGCTTCGCTCATCCACGTCCACGTCGCGCAGGCGCCCTTCGAAGCCGATGCCCGTAAGGATCCGCTGCGCATCCTGGAGCGTCAGGTCGAGTGTCCACGGCACGTCCTCGTCGTGCACGTCATCCGGGGCCGATCGCATGTAGGGGTAATCGGCACCAGGCCAGACGAGCGCCGGGCTCTCCGAGTAGCCGCCGCACGATGCGGAGTAGAACACCTCCGCAGGTACACCCTTCCACGTGAGGATTTGGCCCGCAGTCGCCAACGCCGCAGCGCGCGTCACCGCATTCGCTGTCCGCGGTACCTGGCAGTGGGTGCTGTCGCAGACGTCGAAGCCGTTGCGCGCGTGGCGGCTGGCATTGACCAGCGCGTAGGTGCGAATCGCGATCGCGAGCGCCTGGAATTCGCCGTCCGGCGCCTTGGGTTCCGCCTCTCCAGCCAGCACGCGCGCGACGTAGACTTCGAGAGGCACGTCCGCCACCGGCCCGGCGCCGGATGCCGGGCCAAGGCGGACCGTGCGGCCGCCGCTCGCCACCGCGAGTTGCGCCTCGGTGACTTCCTGCGCCGAAACTACATACACGACGGCCGCGAAGGCTACGAAGGTCACGACTGCTAATGGTTTTCGTGTCCTTCGAGGTCTTCGCGAGCTTCGTGTTTGCTGTTTCATCGCTGATTCATAACTTGCGTTTACATCCAGGACGGCATCGGCACTGGATCACCTGCTCGCCGTCCGTGTGGTAGTCGTAGGTCAGCTCCTCGCCCGGCTTGATGTTGCGCGCGGCGCGGATCCAGATCGTGCGGCCGATGATCTGCGTGTAACAGTTCGGCTTGCAGGCGTGGTTGATGAAGCGGGCGTTGTTGCCGCCGACGTTGGCGTCGCGCACCCACCGGGTGTTGACGGTGAAGCACCAGATCTCGCCGCGCTTCAGGTACCGGGTTTCGCGCTTCAGGCTTTCCTTGTAGTCGATCAGCTCGCCGGCGTAATCGATGATGCGCGTGTTCTTGTTGATTGGCTCGAGCGCGAACACGCCCCAGCCATGCAGCTTCGATCGGCGCCGCGCGATGCGCGGCGCCCGTGCTTCCCCTGGCATGTGAGAGACAGGATAGCAAATGGCCCCATAATAGAGGCCGCATGAGCGACCACGGTGTTAACGCGCGCGCAGTGATCCGGGCCTGGGGACGCATTCTTGCGGGCTATCGGCCTAACCTTTCGATCGAGATCACTCGAGAGTGTCCGCTGCGCTGCCCCGGCTGCTACGCCTACGGCGACGACCATCTCGGCGGCGGGGTTACCCTGCGCGGGTTGTCCGACTACAAGGGCGACGAACTCGTCAAGCGGTTCATGGCGCTCGTCGACGAGCGTCGGCCGATGCACCTGTCAATCGTGGGCGGCGAGCCGCTGGTCCGGTATCGTGAGCTCAATACGATCCTGCCCCGGCTCGCAGAACGTGGAATCTATACACAGCTGGTGACGAGCGCGGTCAGGCCGATTCCGGAGGAATGGAAAGGTCTGCATCGCCTGCAGATTGCGGTGTCGATTGACGGCCTGCCGCCCGAACACGACGTGCGGCGTACGCCCGCGACCTACGACCGGATCCTGAAGCACATTGCCGGACACCAGATCACGGTCCACTGCACGATTACGCGGCAACAGGCCCGGCGCGAGGGTTACATCGAAGAGTTCCTGCGGATCTGGCAGGCGAATGCCGACACGCGGCTGATCTGGTTCAGCCTTTATACACCGCAGAAAGGCGAGCTGTCGGCTGAGCGGCTCACGGCGGCCGACCGGACACGCGTCATCGCCGACCTGCGGCGGCTCCGGCCGCAATTCTCGAAGCTCCAGCTGCCCGACGGGCTCCTCGCCGTGTACGCGCAGCCGCCGAAAACGCCGGCTGAATGCATCTTCGCGCAGACCACGGAGTGTTTCTCTGCTGACCTGGAGCGGCGGATTACGCCGTGTCAGTTTGGCGGGGACCCCGATTGCAATAATTGTGGGTGTATGGCGTCAGCGGGGCTCGAAGCGGTCGGACGCCACCGTCTCGGTGGCCACATCCCGGTGGGCCGGATCTTCTACGCGTCTACCCGGATCGGCCGCACGGTCGCGCGGCTCCGGTCGTCGGCGTAAGCGTCAGAAAATGGGTCACACCCCATTTACGTATGCGGAATCTCGAAGACGATTTCTTCGGATTGCGCCTGCTTCAGCTCTTTCTGATACTGCTTCTGTTCCTTCCTTCCTAAGTCCGTCTTCGCCCAATCGGCCTCGAACACCTCCTGCATCCGCTTCACCACCTTCGGATCGCGAGCGATCAGCCCCACTTCGCGCCGTCCGTCCAGTTCCAGCCCCCGGAGGCTCTGGCTGCCGACGAACACCGCATCTCCGTCCCGAATCATGGCCCGGACGTGAAGGCGCCCGTCCACGAGCTTCTGGACGCGGAGGCTGCCGGCCCGGCGGCCCACCTTGCCGATGACGCGCACGTCCACGCCTTTTTTCACTCTCTGGTTGAGCAGCCGCAGCATCTGCGTATCCGACAGATCGGGGTCGTAGATGGCCAGCGACTTTTTTGCACGCTTGATGAACGTGGCGAGCTGCTCGCGCGCGTTTTCGGGGCTGACGACGAATCCATCCTGCAGGGGCTCGAATTCCTGGCGGGCAGAATCGGCTTCGAAGAGGCGGATCGCTTCCTTCACCATCTTCGGTTCACGCGTCACGAGGCCGAAGCTCCGGCTGTTCAGGTCGGCGATGGTGTAGTTGAAGCCATAGAGGTGGAGCTCTTCCCGGTCCACGATCATCATCTTGCCGTGGTAGCGGACGAGGTCGTCGCCGGTACGACTCACCGTGACGCCTTTGGCGAGCATGCGCAGTTCGAGCTGTCGTAAGCGCTTGTCGCTTCCCTTGTGTGTGTGCGCAATCAGGGCGCTGACGTTGACGCCGCGGGGAACGGCCGCCTCGAGGGCCTTTTCGACCTCCTTGAGGTCGAGCCGGAAAATGATGAGGTCGAGCGTCTTTTTCGCGGCGTTGATGGCATTCAACAAGGGTTTAATGCCGTCGTCCGGCAACACAATCAGTTCCATAAGGCCTCTGCCCCAGCTCAACCGTGCCGCGCGCGGCTCTCGAGTCGGGACTTACTGCTCACTTACCAGCAATAAATCGGCCGCTTCCGCCTTGACCGGTGGACGCCTGCCAGACCGTTCCGGCGCGCGCCAGGGCTGCCGTGACGTTCGGCAGGATGTTTTCGGCGCCGACGTGGCGATGAAATTCGGCCTGCGACATTAGATAGGCGGGTTGCGGCAGCGCGCCGCACAGGAGCAGGGTGCGGCCGGACTGGTGGAGGGCGTCGGCGAAGTCCTGGATAGCCTTGAGGCCTGTGGCGTCGATGGCCGTCATGTTCCGGAGCCTGAGCACGACGACCGGCGTCAGCTCATTGGCGTGGCTGATGAGACTGGTCAGCTTGTCGGTGGCGCCGAAGAGAAAGGGTCCATGGATGCGGAAGATGGTGA
>Ga0075421_100004331_pt1 | contig 17143 bp, 13 predicted proteins | sample SoiMetdeltSBSDD5_FD_75292 | JGI IMG/M metagenome (GOLD analysis project Ga0075421, IMG submission 75292) | Bulk soil microbial communities from a Populus tree surrounding site in Tennessee, USA - Soil MetaG P. deltoides SBSDD5 | ecosystem: Environmental > Terrestrial > Soil > Tree plantation...
TCCGGGGTCGTCTGCCAAAACAGTTGCATAACGCGCAGGCCATCTAGATGGAAGTTGTGGCCCGTCCATTAGGAGAGCGATCACAAGATTGGGTCCGACAGCTCTCATAACGTCGGCAATTGGGTGCTGTCTTGCCAAGTCCTCACATATTAAGGGTGAGACAGTTAACCAAGGGCGCATTGTCACGAAAGTCAGGCATCTCTTCTCCAATTCAATGTGTTCCCACCAGTAACACTCGGGATTCAAATTCGCGCCTAATCCGTACTGTACAATCTGAGATTTGTCGAGCCTCCATCGGTGATGTTTGTCCTGACTGTAAGAAACACCATGCTCCGTACTCATTGGCACATCAAACAGCACGGAGTTCTTTCCCGCTCCACGATTCGTTGGAGGATCACCTACGCCACAAATAAGAAAGGCACCCCGTCGCAGAATTTGAGACCTTAACGGGTTGTGCTCTTTCGACGCCAAGGAGAGCTCAGGAAGAATCACGCCATCAATTCGGCCGGCAAGCCGTTCCGCATTCATCAAAATGCGTGGGATGTTTGGGCGTGGATCTTTGGTATAGCGCGTCGGTTTGTAAGCAAACGCCCGGTAACAATCCGGCATGCCGACGGCTCCATTTGTAACCTCTACAAAATCCGATGGCCGTATGTAGTAAGGAGCCGGAACAAGGAGCAAATTCAGACTGTGCTCGTTGTAGCGCGTGGTTGTGCAGTACCAACGTGGTTCAACATCGGTTGATCTACAAAGAGCGAGATGATGCGACAGAGAGTTAAGCGTAAGACCGCTTTGCGGAGTGTGAAGTTTGGGCAAAACTCGAAACTGAGGAACGTCTAGCTCTTTACACAAAGTCGCGCCGCCATCAGGGTGGCGATTAAGCAGCATCCTCGCTTCTAACTCAAACGCGTCGCGAGTCGGTGGCAGGCCGATACCTTCAGAAGCTTCGTCAGTGGCCGCCAGCAATTGCAGCAAACACTCACATAACTTTGGTTCGGATTGTATTGCGCGAAGTGGTATCTCCCTTCGTCCCATTAGGTGATTCCACCAACGCTGAACCTCTTTCGGTGGCTGTTTCTCAGCGATCCAAGCTTCCCGCCATCTGCTGCCGACGCCCTTTAATGTATCAGTCCACTCTTTAAGATTTCTTGGAGTTCCCGCTTTCACGATTGGGGGCCACTTTCGGGTAACGGCGATGTAAGCTCCAGACTCCTGCAGCAGTGCTGCGGCTATAACGAACGTGTCGGGCGGCCACCGCGGAACGGCCGTGAGGTCGCATTGCGGAACTAAGTAGTTAAGATAGTTATCGATCGTAGCAGTCATTATTTAAGCGACCTATTATTACCGATCAGCGCAACGTCTGATCCATCAAATATGCATACGGGCACCGGTGCTTTCTCCTGCGCGAGACGCGTTGCTTCGTCTCTCGGAAGGCGTGCGTATCGAGTCCGAGGCGTCGCAGCTTGTCCAGGTCCTGTGCCATAACAGCCCAGAGCTGTCCTGATGCGTTCGCTGAACGCTTCGGCGAAGGGATCGTGAGTGAGAACGTTGGCACCGCGGCCACACTTGGTCAGCTAAGCTCGTGCTTTGCCTCTTACGGCTTCCGCACTGTGCCGGTCGAGGAATGAGCGGACATGCGGGATGACAAGGTCGCTTCGCGTGAATCCGAGTAAGTGTTCCAATCCGGGAATCGACAGGAATTCGGCATTAGGTAGTTCAAGGCCACAACGTTTTACCCCTTCGTAGCGAAAATCCTGATCGCCGGCATAGATTAGAAGCGGCATCCGCATACGCCCGAGCGACGGAGAGAGATCAGGGCGGTCATTTCGCACAGCGGCAGTCAGCGGGAGTGACGGATGGGCCGTGAGCTGCTGCCTGATTTCGTCGCTGAACGCCGAGTCCCAGAATCCGAGGATAGCCGCGCCGCCTTGGGCGGCGAGATCGCGAATGAATGACAAGTCCTCCTCGTAGGGGTGTGCACCCCCGAGGACCATCGAAATAAATCGGTTCGGTGCCAGACTACCAAGATGGAATCCGATCCACCCGCCCATGGAGTAACCTACAAAATGTGCTCGGCCTATGTTTAACGCATCGAGTACGCATATCACATCTGTTGCCATCCGTTCCGTGTCGTAATCGTCTTTGTTACTTGGAACGCCGCTCCGTCCGTGTCCTCTCGCGTCGATGAGAACGAGTCTGTATGCATCTCGCAAGGCGCTCGTGTATCCGAATTCGCGCCAACACTCTAAGGAACCAGACCAACCGTGCTGTAAAACAACAGCGGGCCCTGTCCCTTCAGTCTCGTAGTACACACTAATGTCGCCGTTACTAATCTTTGACATAACAATCTCGATTCTGTGGCTTGTGTGGGATGTATGATCGCGCTCCTTTGAATCGCCGACAAGGAAATTGAATGGGTCAATTTGCGGCGTGGGGTTGACCTTCGATCAATCCACTGTGGGGGTGTGGTTCCAGAGAAATTAAGCCGAGCCGTATGAAGTCACGGAGCATGTCAGTGGACACTTTATTTCAGGACTGGACGACGTGTGCCATCCGTACTCGTGGGCCGCAGGAGGTGCTCGCCAGTTGGCGTGACAGGTCAACCCCTAGGTACTCGCCACGGCGGCTCCATCCTCCTCGATGTAACCCTCGCCGCCGCAGTGTTCACACATTGTCAGGCGCTTCGGCCTATTAACGATGCGCCAGTCTGAAAGCGAAAGCGTTGAAAACGAGTAAGTGGGTGCGGCTCCATACGGTGCATAGGCCGTAACTATGTTTACAATACGTGAGATCAGTGACCGATCGATTTTCGAACCGAAAATGATTTCACGCACCAGCGGCCAGTCGAAGCCAACTAATCTGCTCTCTTTTAAGGAAAATCTTTTGATGCACCGCCACTCTTGTTCATCGTGCCAAGCCGGTGCCTTATAAAAACAAGCGTTATCATCGGCGGTAGGGAATATCGGCGGTCGATCTTGATAGATCACTCTCCGCAAAACCCGGCCATCGGAGCAGAAGAACGGAGAAGACGGGTCAAATCCCATCACGAAACCGGTGTGGTTTTTTGCATAGTTAACCCACATTGTCTGGTTATCAGCTCTCTCGGTGAGGCACAAAATGCCTAGTTCATTACGCAGCTTCATACGCTCCACGTTAGCCTTGACGTCCGACGATCTCGGCAGCAGATGATAGGAATCGAATGCGTCGTTAAACTCCCGCGGTGCGCTAAATCTCAGGTCCTGGCTTTCGATGATGTCGATGCGCTCCGGGGGATAATATTTGTACAGAACTGCTGGCTTCGTCGTTTCGGGAATTGTGATCATCCTGTTCTCCTCGGGACGGTGCATTATAACGCTCGAACGCAGTGGTTTCTGTGGTCCGTTGGACAGGTTCCCGATCGGGCAGTACTAAGTGACAGGTCTGCTCAAAGCACGTTGTCAGAAGCCGAAGGATAATTTCGCCAAGGCGATGCGCGCTGACCGGCACATTTACGACTACGTCTTCACGGATGCAAAAAACGAGCGAAAGTTCGTCACCGAACTGGATACCAGCGTGGAGGTTGTCGTCTATGCCAAGCTTCCGAAAGCGTTCTTCATCCCCACCCCTGTCGGAAATTACAACCCCGATTGGGCGATTGCGTTTCACGAAGGAAAGGTCAAACACGTCTACTTCATCGCTGAGACGAAGGGGACGATGTCCAGCCTCGAACTGCGCGAGATCGAGGACTGCAAAATTAAATGCGCTCGAAAGTTTTTCGCAAAAATCACATCGGATCAGGTGAGGTACGAGGTGGTGGACAGTTACGCCAAGCTGATGGAACTGATGAAGTGACCCCCAAATGAGACCAGCCTCTGCAATCGGGTTGCAGCTTTAGTCGCGCTAACGGCGGCGTCTTCGGTTGTGAGTGCTTAGCGCAGATGCCGCCTGCATTTTGGGGCCAACGCAATCAGACTGGGGTGTCAAGCGCGTCATGCCAAGGGCTGGGTGAGAGTAAGATTTGGAAACTTTTCACTAACTGCCGTGACGACGCGTCGCCACAGTTCAGGGTCCACTTCTGTGCTTGCTGCATGTGTTCCTATAATTTGGTATCCACGTTGACGAAGAAATATCGCCAGATGTTTTTCCAGCGCCGCTACTCGGTCGCGCACTGGTCGGTGCCGATCCATTGTCTTCTGTTCAGGAAAGATCGGACCAATTGCCAACATCTCGTAGGAGCATAGGACCGGATCGATGCCCAAGGCTCTGAGTTGCCTGCTCAGCGAGTTTCCCTTCGCTGAAGAGCGGAAATCAAGATGCTGACCGATCCGATGAAAAGGCGATGCGGCATTTGCAGAAGAACTATCTCCAGTACGACCGACGTAGATGTATTGATCGTTCGAGTAGGTTATTCGCCAAACATAGAGCCAAAATCCGCGGCTAAGGACAGAACCTTCAAATCGCATTGAATAAGTTAAGAGCTTTTGACTGTCGTTTGTACTCATCTAAGACTTTCCCCACTCTATAATTGCGGACTCATGTCACAACTCAAACCAACCAAAACGGTTTCTACCGTCGGACTACTTGGATTGGTAGCGTAACGGGATTCTTAAGCTAAAACCAATATTTGAAAGACGGGAGGTTTGGAGCTCCAAAAGCCAAATCGCTTCTGATTGACACCGTTGTGAAGGGGCTACCCGTGCCGATTGTCTTTTTGCCAAAGATGCAAGATATGGAGAAGCTTTCTTCAATCCTGGAGGTTGTTGACGGACAACAGCGGTTGCGAACTCCTTTCGTGAAAAGGTGACTGGCGTTTCATCATTGCCGGCGCACCGGCAATACCCCGCCCATACTTGCGCAGAATGTATAGATCACAACCCGGATGCAACCTGGAATGATCTCTGTCTAGATACGGTTGAAAAGGTCGGCGCGAACTTGGCAAGTTCTTGGTAAGGACAAACCTCGAGAAAGTGCAAGGGCTTCAAACTTCCTTTTGCGTGTATTAGTTCAGGGCAGCCGCTTCCATGATGGAACCACGCCATGCCGTTGGCAATTCATCCTTCATTCCGTACGAGGACCGCTAACAATCGCCGACTTCACAATCACACGAATCGCTCTTTCTGTCTTTGGTTTGCAATTGATCGCGACAAATCCCTTTCGATTATCCGCGGTGTCTCCCTGAGTCTGGCACGCGGTAAAGCGAAATCTCCTACGCCGCATACCGGTGAGACAGCCCAGCTACACAGCCACCGGCGAGCGACCGAGGAACTACAAGGAACTGGTCGCCGACAAAAACAACACCAGCAAGTACATTTTCGAGGCTTCACGCACTGTCTGTATGCCGTGCAGAAGTTTCAAGCCGATGCCGAGCTCGGCTCGGGGCGGTTTTAGATCGAGAGTCGCTTAGTGGTTTCGTTCAGTGCGCGGCCAGGTCCTGACCTTCCATAAGTTCGGTTCCAAGCAACCTGAATATCACCTGGACTTTCGTCGCCGAGATCAACACTTCCATCTACATGTTGAGTCAAAAGCGAAGAACGAAATGACCAATCCAGAGGTTCTAGCAAATCAAATCGCCGCGGCAAAATGGCGCTAGTTGTCACCGTGCATACGGCAACTTACGACGGCAAGTCATGGAAATTACTTCGATTCCGCATGACGCCATTGCCGACAACATTACCGTAGTCTGGATTGGAGCAGGACTATCTCCGTTCTTGCGATACGCGAGTCTGCAGTCTGCGGGAGGCGATCTCAAGTTGGTCCAAACCATGAAATTGGGATTGGGAGTAGTTCGTTCAAGACGTAATAATTGCTCCAGTCTTTTCCACAAATCTTAGACGGTTGCCTTGCTCGCATTCCCAGGAGTCCCTGTCAGCAGAATAGGCAAATAAGTGCATTTTCGCCCTTTTCGATGTGGCGTCGGTGATTATGCACACGCGATAGCTGCCTTTATGTTTAAGAAGCTGCTGATATTCTCGTGGAGTAAGTTCCGCGGAGGGGGTTGCGCCGCTTCGTCCTTTAACCTCGATCCGCAAAAACTCACTCTTCAATCGGGCCTCAAGATCCCAACCCATTTTGTCGCGCTCGACACTGCTGACTCTGTAACCCAAATCTTCGAAATATTTTCCGGCGAGCTTGATAGCAGAACTTTCGATGGCCAAGCGCAACTGGGCATCCCTCTGCCATACCGAACTCTTCGGCGCCGTTCTTCCCTTGTTCCTGACAGTGCCTCCCCGAGCAACGTAGCTGCGGACACGATTGACAAAGGCTGCGTGCTCCGGCTCATCGGCATACCAGATTAGCGATTGCCCCATGTTCGGGACCAGGAAAACGCGCTTATCCGTCGGCAACAGGAGTTTGCAATCGCCTACCTTTGCCGACACGTAATAGCCAATCGACCGTCCTTTCGCTTTGCGGTGTGAACCAGGCGGTGGAGGTTGGTACCTACGATGAACCTTCGCGTGTTGATACCAGCCAACAATCACGACACCAACGCGTCGGCGCGGAGCTGTCCAGATAACCAGAACATTGTGGGCATGATCGTCGCTACTTCCCGCGCCAAGGCGGCTGATATTGATCATCCCTTTCGAAGGTCTCGCGAACCCATACATCCGTCCAGCGTAAGGCTGAAAATTGAAGATTTCATGTCGAAACTTGTGCTGAACGACATATCCAGCAGCACTCTCAAGAACTTCACCCGGCGGTAGGCCCTGATATTCACTCATCCACGATGTTCGCATGAAAAGAATTGGCCCAGTCATTCGTCGCCTCCATCACCGTTTGAGGCATCTTGTTTCGTCTGCTGTTCGGTTTGAATCTTCAGTCCTATTTGCCAAATGTATTTCAGGGCGTCTCGTGCCGATTTCAGATTCTCGACAGCCAAAAGCAGGGTCAGCATGGATGTGCCCCCCAATTTGAACGGAGCGATTTTAGTGACAGCTTGGGTGATCACGTCCGGGTTCTCGATGGGCGAAAGGTAGGTCAGATTGATGTCGATCGATGGAGCCGAGCGGCCGTATGAACCCGTTGGAAAGCACGAAATAAGCGACAACAGCTTTCCGTCATTTTGAGTCGCGCGTACACTAAATCCTTTAGTTCCGGGAACTACTCTGAAACCCTTTTTTCCTGCTCCAGCAAACAAATCTTCAAAGAAAGATTGGGACCATTCAGGACAACTTTCAACAAAGTGGCTGAGGCTGATTTTGTGGGAAGGCGATGCTACTTTATCCTGGCGTGCGCGTTCCGTCTGGCCGATCACCCTCGGTACCAATGCACGCATGCTTTGTCCGGAGAATTGACGAACCTCGACACCAAGCACTTCGATACCTGGCATGTGCTCGTTAAGAAACTCAATGACGCGCCGCAACTCGCGAGGGAGTTCGTCGGCGACAAACAGAAGCCGTAGCTCTCCGTTGCGCAGATTGTTATCGACGCGCCGCCAGTAGTTTTCTACATCAGGCAGAGAGTCGTGCGCGTTTTCGCTGCCGATAAGCTCGCAAATCTTCTCGTCCACCTTGTCTGCGCCGCCACAGGTTTCGGATGCCAATGTCCTGATGCGGTCTGTCGGCCAATAGACCGTAGCGTTTGCGGCATAATCCAACATCTGTCCGATCACCTCACGTCGGATGCGGGTGTCCGAGCTTCGCTTCACCTCAACAATTGTGGGACGCGCGTTCTGGTCGAGCAGGAGATGGTCTGCGGACCATCGATCTATCGATTGTTCAGCGTCAGGAATGCCAGCCTCCCTCTTGATCAAAAGCCAGCGGGGCGGGTCGTCGGGATCTATCTGTTCTCCGGCCAGAAGCTCAGGGTAATCCTCAATCAGCTTTTGCAGAACAAGTTCAGAACTATAGGCTCCGAGCGGTACGCGCTCAAGTTTGCCATCGAGTCCAAGCATGTAGATTGCGTCGCCGTGTTTCACAATCTTTTCCTTTTGAATTCGCGCAGGTTATCGCTGAGCGCGGCAGTATCAACTGCATTCGTGCCCGGAACCGCTTCGTTTCATTTTGCTATCTCTAAGAACCGACAGACTACATTCGCAAGCTTCATCTGATGAGGCGTTTTACATTCAGGCTCACAAAGGTTGGGATTTGCTACAAGGATGACGGCGCAACGAGCTCGCGAGGTGGCAACGTTGAAGCGGTTGATGCTGTAAAGGAACTCCATGCCGCGAGGGGCGTCTGCCGGTGACGATGTCGCCATCGAGTAGATGACCACAGGTGCCTCCTGACCCTGGAATTTATCGACGGTTCCGATTTTGACGTTGGGAATGCGATCGGCCAGATTAAACACCTGAGAGTTGTACGGGCTCACAATCAGAATGTCATCTCCTGTAAGAGGCCGTTCCATTCCTTTTGTGTCGATCCATCCCACTTCGGGCTGAAGGAGTTCTTTAACGATCTGTGCGACAACTGCACCTTCTTCATCAGAGCTGTTTTGATTGCCGTCGTGGTCGACAGGTATGAACCATAACCCGCTTCCGGCGAACCGGGTTGGGCCGGTTACTTTTTGTAGTTCACAACCGGCTCGTGGTTTGAGACGACTCTCATAGAAAACTTCCGATGTGAAGTTGCAGATCGCTGGGGCAAGCCGCCAGGTCTCTCCGAGGAAACGCCCGCGTTCAGGAGGCATCGTTTCGGCAGAGCCGAGGATATGTTGCAATGCCGAAACCGCGACTCCCGGCGGGTGTGTGCCCTGCAGCGGCTGCTCCAGTTGCTGCGGGTCTCCGAGAAGAACGATCCGTTTCGCAGCTTGCGAGACGGCGAGAACGTCGGCGAGAGACATCTGACCGGCTTCATCTACGAACAGGACGTCAATCGATTCTTCGAATTCTTCGCGAGCCCATAACCACGCGGTTCCCGCCGCAAGGCGAGCCTCGCCCGAGTCCAACGCCTCGAGAACGGTGCTGTTCTCCGTCGTCTCTACGATCTTGGCGTTTGGTGTCTTGGACTTCTCCTTAACCTTCTCAATGGCAGCAATCGGAAAATCGGCTGCCTTCAGGGTTTCGTCCAGCAACTTACGTATGACCTTGTGACTTACCGCAGTGATTCCGACTGTTTCTCCTTTTCGGAGACAGTCACAGATCATCCGGGCTCCCGTATAAGTCTTGCCCGAACCCGGGGGCCCTTGGATCGGCAGCACATGATCCACTCGCTCACGGCGAAGCAGGAGATCTCTGGCAGCACGGTACTTTCCATTTGCATCGATATCGTGGTCTGCGACCCAACTTCCCACTCGGAAGAGCGATTCGGCGAGCGCCCCGCCGGTAATCACGGTGTGTGAAAACACCGAGGTCGGATGGGTATCGGCCATTTTGGCAGTCTTCTTGATATCAATGGTGCCAGAGGGAATGTCTATTGCAACGACGTCCCCGCACTTTGCTTTGGAAGTCTCGATCTCGTCGCCGGACCGGATCTGTGTTTCCTGCGCAGGAAATTGGTATCGATGAATCGGCCTCTTTTCGGTTCCACCGAGATGCTTCACGAATTTCAATCCCGCAATCGCAGAGCGTTCGTCCAGAAGTTCCTCATCACTCAGTTCCCGAAGACGGAAGTATTCCCACCACGGCGCCTTTTCCTCGCGATGGTGAAAATCCAACATGTGCGCCAGCAGCCATCGCGCCTGTTCTTCATCCGATCGTTTCGACCGGTCGTCGGGAATCTCGCCGGGCACAGTTTGCAGGCGCTTCATCAATGCCGCAGTCCGTTGGCGTTTTTCATCCAGCGTTTCGCTCGGATCGCCGGTTTCGATCGGTGGGCGTGGGCCCGGCGGCCGCAGCTGTTCGAGCCAGTTGCGTAGGTAAAGCGTGGATAGGCAGTCTTCACGGTTGTATGCGGCGACCGCGTCCCGGGCCTCCCCCGGAATGCTGTCCACATCGTTCAATTCTAGTCCACGTTCCATCGCCTGTAGGGCCCGCCGGGCGTCACGAAGATCCGTTTCACGGCGGAATCCAAAGAAAACTTCGAGGTCCTTCAGTGAATACTTTTCTACGCTTGCGCGCATGCTTTGCTTCACAACGCTGTGCAGATCCACGAGCAGACCGGCGCGCAGCATGCGATCCAGTTCGTCTTCACGGGTAGCGTACCGCCCCATCAATCGCTTGAGCGCGATAGGTTCGTACGGTGAATAGTGATAAATGTGCAAATCCGGATATTCCTTGCGCCGCTCCACGACCAAATCCATGAATTGTTCAAATATGCGGCGCTCGTGCGTCCGATCGACGGCCCACGTGGCCGTGTATTCGGTTTCACCTGTGTTTTTCAGGGTGACGTAACCCAGCAAGTATTCGATTCCGCCATCTTCAACATAAGGATCGGATTCGAAGTCGAGGAAGATGTCCCCTACGGATGGCAACGGAAGTCGAGCGAGTCCGCGACCCGGTTCCGGCGGAAGAAGCTCGTAAACAGGCTTTCCCGTCTCACGATATTCGAGTTGCAGGCGGGCTTGTTGGTCCGATTGCGCGAGTCCGGCAAGAGTCATGATCCCATCTTTCAGTAGTTCCTTGATCTGGTGTTTGGTTATTCCCGCCACGAAGGATAGATGATCGTCCTTCCGCCGGCGATCGTTGCAGGCAGGCCACCACGAACAAACATCGCACTGTGCGACCGGCTCCGGATATGTCTCTGGGGGTTCTTGCAGATCGGTTATGGAAGCGAGACGGGATTTGACGAACCGGTGATACGCGAGGAAGTCCTGCAGCCGGAAGGTCTCAGGTTGAAAGTCGCAGCGGGGGCTTACGACGTGCGCGAGATCCGGCATGCGTCGCGTCCTTGAATTTCGGCAACCAGTTCAGAGTACAGGCACAGCTGCAGAATCGTGGTCCCCTTGGTTTCGCTTGCGAGTTTTGTGTCGATGACTTCGTAGGACCACGGGCCGAGCCTGCTGGGTTTGTCGAGCTTCAATAAAATGTCGGCGCGTCCCCGCCAGCGACCGTTTTTCAAGTCAGCCTGGGCGATAACTCCGACGCCGGATCGCATCGCGTCGCGTGTTCGTTCGAGTCCTCCGCCTTCCGTGAGGAGATCGTAGCCCTGACTCTCAAGGTAAGCGAGGTAGGCGGCTTCGTGTCTTCGACCTCGCTCTTCAAGCACTTCGATCGAAGGATCGTTGCGGTGGATATGTTTGATCTCGCCCTTTGCGGCCCTCAAATCCAGTGTCGTCGCGTGACGGCATGCAAGGTGTTTCGAAATGTCCGTCGCGGAGAGAAGAAAGTTTTTATCGATCAGTTGCATTGTAAAAGAGCCCTAAAACTCGCGGAACATTGTGCACATTTGATGCTCACCTACCTAGTGCTTCGTGTTCTCCCAAAGGTGGTCCTGCAGTCCTTATGCTCCGCATGCTTAAGAAGCCTAGCGTCCGATAGCGTAACTGCTCTCGTATCTAATGGGCATTCGTCGATCAACAACTACCGCCCGCAATTTCGGAATCAAACAGTGTTGGGCGCCCAAAGGCCGCCCTTTCTTGTCGACTCTGCCTAAAATGTGCTGTTCTCTTGATGGAGACGACTCGGCTCTCGGCAGGTTGCGAAGCGAGATGTTCCGTCGTGGCGCATACAGCCTGGACGCAGGTCTTCGTCAGACGCAACATTGTAACATTCGAAGACCGCGCCCGTACGGTGGACATTGATCGCCATCGCGATGCGCTCTCGAATGCCCGACTCGCACCAGATTGCGAACGCCAGAACGGCGAGGGCTTGATCGCTGGGTAGTGCTGGATCGCAAAATGGTCCCCTCCGTATTCGCGCAAATTCAAATCGGGCTCGGCGGAGATTCTCCAAAAACAAGCCGACGTGCATAAGCCGCTCGATCTTCTTGAGCCCGCGAGTTATCCGTGTTCACTAGTGTTTCAACCATAGAAAGCACAACGGGCCGGAGACATATTTGTCCTAGATGCCTGCCAAAGCGCGGATCCGTGACATCGATTCTGGCTTCTTTCGCGCCCACTTCTGCCGTGGGAAACAGGATAGTACTTTGCAGATGCTCGCGATGGCTGATCGCGTAAACAACCAACTGGTACAGCATTTCTCGGGGCAATGGCTTAGCCCACAAGTCACGATACTTGGCGTCGAGAATCGCGCGGATCGCTCCCTGGTCTGTGACTAAGAAATCGGGCCTCGGCGTGGGAGACTTTCGCCGCTGAGGGTTGAATTCAGAATTGTACCGGATCATTCCCTTTAGTCCGCGTTCGTCATGGACTAAGTAGCCCGACAGGTTGTCTCGCAAGAATCTGGACATCAGAGCCTGAAAGAAAGCATTCATATCGAACAGGAATCCCGGCAGTATCTCCGTGTTACTCTGACCCTCAAGGACGATGCCTCGGGATTCCACCAGAAGCCGAATGATGGAGAAAGCGGGAGAATAGGCCGCGGTAAGACGATTCATCTTCCGGGCCGCTCGATCCAGCGACATCGCATCCAGTCGAATCGAGGAGACCTGCTCCTCCATCAGTGACGCAAGCTGTCGAGATTTACGTCGAAGATCGACAACGCTCGCCATCGAAGCAGCCAACTGCAAACCACCCATGAGTATCCGGTTGAGGAGTGTGTCCTCCACGCGTGGGTGATACTGACAGGGCAATGTCCCCGTTATTGTTGCTCCATCTCGCGCGATTCTCATCAAGTCAATTCGACCACGGGGAGAACTCAACCGCTCGGTAGTGGATACGTAGGTCCTAAGCAATCCACGCGAAATGAGTTCCTGAACTTCGGTATTCAGTTGGCTTATGAGTAGGTCTTCAAATCCGCATTGGCCGACGAGGTGTGTCGTGTCTGAGATCAGGTTCAGCCGACGAAACCCGTATGCGTAGCGAATGAGACTCAGAAGCGATGTGCCGCTGATCTTAGGCAGAATTGTGATGTTGAGATCACCTACTCGAATTCTCCCAACATGCGAGAAAGCCCTAATCTCAAGACCACGCCTTAATTCCGTCAAGGCAAGGAGTCCGTTCTCTTTTAGATGCTCGACGATACCGTGATTTGAGGATGCGGTATCAAGAAACCGGCCGGTGAGGGCGGGACAGTTATCTGGGCAAAGAGTGTCCCATTCAGACAGGACGATCGCGGTCGGCTTGGCGTCACGGCTCATCCGCTTCGTCGTCTTCATCGATTTCAGGCTGCGAACCCTCCGATGAGATCGCTTCTGAAGATGTCGCGATGTCTGGGAATGGTGCGAGGAGTCCCTGAATGAGGGCGTCTTCCTGATCGTCATCAAATAACTCGTGGCGAATCCTCTCCGCAGCTACATCAACGAGCTGCTTCCCTAGGATATTTCCGAGAGCCCCGTAGTCTTCATAACAGTATTCTTCGAGCAACGGGACGATATCGTCTCGAATCGCCCGCTTAAGAGATGCCACATCCTTGAGCGGAACGCCAGAATGCATCAAATAAGAGTGCCCGATTTGCAAATTACGAGCATCTCGACCGACGTGCTCTCGTATTCTTGAATTGAGAGCATCCAGCCATGCGCGAAGGGCGATGCCTCCAACCGCCGAATCTTTGAGAACGCTTCCATCCGGCATCATTTCAATGAAGCCGAATCTCCTCCGAAGGGCAGCATCGAGCAAAGAAATGGAACGATCGGCTGTGTTCATCGTTCCTAACAAGTAAACGTTGTGTGGGACTGAGAACATCTCTTGACTGACCGGTAGAATGATCCGCTTTCCTCGTTTGTCTTTCTCTAAGGTGGTTAGTAGCTCGCCAAAGATGCGTGGGATGTCACCGCGATTGATTTCATCCACGATCAGGTAGAAGTTGCGATCAGGGTTCGAGGCCGCATCCTTACAAAGCCTCTTGAACACTCCGTCGCGAAGCTCAAAGGAAACCTGCGCGTTTACTGTGTGCGGTCGGTAGCCTTCAATGAAATCTTCGTATCCGTAAGCCGGATGGAAGCAGCACAAACGAACAAGCCCGGATGAGTTCCCTTCACCGACAATCACCTTTTTTTCCGTGTCATCTAATGAATCAAAGGGCTTTCTGAACGCACCTAATGCTGCGAGATCGTAAGCAGTCCGTTCTGCCCAGAAAGTCTTCCCGGTACCCGGTGGTCCGTAAAGAACTACCTGTCCTTTGCGCTCGAGTATCGACTGTATCCGCGCCGGAAATCCCGACAGCCGGAGAGGACGCTCTGGGATTGGCTTCTCGAAGACTTCCTTTGTGTTAGTCGGCGACTGGATTCTTCGTTCGATTGCAAGAATGTTGTCGTTGAACTTTCGGATTTCTCGTACCGTTGACTGCAAGCCCTCGGCCGACTTTGGCATCTTCCATTCATCGAGCGTGAGCCATTCCACTTGGCGCTGGTGGGGAAACCCGAACTCGGCATGGTATTCGTATTCACCAACGACTTTTCCGATGCCAAGGATCGACATCCCATCGGCAGCGAGAACGATGTCGCCTTCAACGATATCAACCACGAATTGTGTAACCTGTGTGCAAGCGCGGCCAATCGCAGAGGCCTGATTGGGATGTGCTTCTTCTAGGAGTTTCCTTAGCTTATCCCGCGAATCCCGCTTTGACTCAACCCAAGAAAGATCGCCGAGTTTTGACCATCCGACAGCCACACAGCTTCGTTCTCGCATCATTTGCCAGAAGCTTTTGTCTCCGGCGGTTGTTCCGATCCGCCAATAGCGATGTTGTCGGCCATTAATTGCGTTGAGGGTCGTAGTCAAATGATTGACCGAAAGGCCGACCTCCCGGGCCGCGGCAATAAAGCGACCAGCGCAGATATACCTGCCGTCTCCTTCAGGCGGCAATTGCAGAAGCTTCAGCAGATGGAACCGTTGTAAGTCCGGGTTGTGATAGTCATCGAGCTTGGTCGGGAATAGGATGCTGAAGTATTTGTGTCCCCATGCCAACCGGCTCACATCGGGGGCTAATTCGTCCATTTGGTCCTGAAGTTTGGCGTAGTCTTCATCAGAAGCCTTGTCGGGAAATTCCTCTAACAATTCGACGCCTTTAAGAAGTTGATCCCGATGACTGCGAGCAAATTCAATCGCTTGCTCCTTCGTGATTTCTTCCGGTTGATTCGGATTTCCCTTGGCGCCGGCTTGCCAACTGCCGGTCTCCCGGCGACGAAATATTCGAAACTTAAGGGCACTTCCCCCAGCGATGCTGCCAAACCGACGATTCTCGAACTCCTCGTCGTTTTTGAATTCGAGCCAGTAGACGAGACTATCTCGGTCGCTATCGTGCATTAGGGTAAGCAGTTGTTCCCCATCCAATCCAGATAAGACCGATGGGCCAAAGCGTTCCCGAAACGCAGCGTACGCCTTATCCAATTGCTGCTGAGTGAGTAGCTTTCCTTCGTTCAAAAGTTGCTGATGCCGTTCAATGATCTGTTGTCGTTTGGTTTCATCGAGGAGGGGAGTCTCTTCGTCTCGTGAAACACGGTAAATCGTGCTCAGCGTTGTCCCTCCTTGCTTCCACTCGGTCCAACCATTGGCGGATCTTCCCAACACAGCACCAGCCGCTGCGCTAGGTGAGGCGAACAAATGATCCTGCGTAAACCGCAGCTGCTCACCACCATGTTCTTCCAAGATGTGTTCGGAAATGAGCCTTTGCCGAAGATAATTAATATTACTCTTTACGGAAGGAACCACCTCGCGTTTCGCCAGCGAACCAGCCTTGACAACGAAACCCTTGTTCGAAAACGAGCCTTGAGCCTGGGCATCTTTCCCTCTCAGCTCAAACTCTTGGTCGTCACCTGTCATGAATTACACCTACTCTTTTTTTCGTCAGCCCATTGAGGCTTTGTCCACCGGCGGATTCTAACAAAACGAAATTCTTGTTGGTTAAAACATCTGAAATCATCCATGGCTAAGGCGGGAAAACACTCTGCAAAGAACAACGTCGTGAAGTGGAAACGTTCAATAGCGTGTGATACAAGACTGCGTCCAACAGGGGACCGAATGACAAAACGAGTCTTGGAATGTGGGCGTACATGTTGTGCTTTGCGGCAGTCTTCGTCTTCTACTGGTTTCGTTTGGCAGAGGAGGCTGGTCACTGATGCGGGATTCCTTTAGACAGCTACGCAGCGAGTTGCGAAGGCAGGGCTATTACAACCGGCCAACGACCAAAATGCTGGCCGAGCTCGGGATTAATACACTCCTGGCTGCTGTAGGTCTTGTGGTCGTTATAGCCGACGAACGTTGGCCGGTGCGTGTTTGCGGCTTAATACTGTGGACGACGGGCAGCATTGGCATTGGTACGAACACGCACACATCGTCGCACGATGCAACAAGCGGCAAACGCTGGGTTAATCAATTGCTCACGTATCTCGGCTATCCGCTCTACTTCGGACTTTCGGCAACTTATTGGTGGCACAAACATGTGCTCGTCCACCACAGTGCCCCGAATGTCATCGGCATCGATGGCGATGCAGACCTTTCGCCGTGGTTTGCCACGACTCTCGATGAGGTCGAGCGCGCGTCTGACGCTCGGCGCTTTTATTATCAGCATATCCAGCAGATCGTCTTTCCTTTGGCAATTTCGCTCACGCTCATCAGCCAACAGGTGGCGGGATTCATTTACGTGGCGCGATCGCTTCGTCGTGACTCTCGCACGATTCATCACTACATCGATTTTGCGTGTCTGTTCGCGCATGTCGTTCTGACCCTCGCTGTTCCGATGCTTTTCTTTCACCCCGTCGTTGTCGTCGCCTGGTATCTCGTCCGCAGCTTCATGATGTCGTATGCCATGTTTTGTGTTTTTGCGCCGGCGCATGTTCCGACCGCTGCAGCGCGTCTGGACAAAGGCTTGAAAGGCATTGATTACGCACTGGCGGTTACGACCACGACATTGAATTTCCGGGTGGGCCGTTTGGGCAGACTGCTATGTTCAGGTTTGGAGTATCAGATTGAACATCATCTTCTGCCGGACATCAGCTATATGAACTATCCCGCGGTGAGCCGTTATGTCGAGCGGTTTTGCAGGGAGAATGGTCTGCCTTACCGCCAATACCGTTGGGATCTGGCATTGTGGCGTTCGTTTTCCGCGATCCACCAGCCATGCCCAATTGTGCGTGATGCCGATGCTGTATGACTTCGAAAGGATTTTCTGGTAACGCTCGACGCCGGAAGAGACGTCGGTACCGAACAGTTCAACGTAACGAACTCTCGGAAGGAAGAGGGTTGATTCAATGTTGGCAAAGATTCTGTTCAAATACGCGCGGTGCCCGTCAAT
>Ga0075421_100004337_pt1 | contig 17133 bp, 11 predicted proteins | sample SoiMetdeltSBSDD5_FD_75292 | JGI IMG/M metagenome (GOLD analysis project Ga0075421, IMG submission 75292) | Bulk soil microbial communities from a Populus tree surrounding site in Tennessee, USA - Soil MetaG P. deltoides SBSDD5 | ecosystem: Environmental > Terrestrial > Soil > Tree plantation...
CTGCAGCATCTCGCTGTAGCCGATGACGGCGTTGAGGGGCGTGCGCAGCTCGTGGCTCATGTTGGCCAGGAACGCGCTCTTGGTGCGGCTCACCTCCTCCGCCTTGTCGCGGGCGATGATGAGGGCCTCGTCCCGGCGCTGGATCTGCTTGAGCATGCTGTTGAAGGCGTCGATGAGCCCGCCCAGCTCGTCCTGTCCGTGCTTCATCGCGCGCACGGAGTAGTCCTCGGTGGAGGAAACGCGGTCGGCCACCTCGGCCAGGTGCAGGATCGGATCGGACACCACCTTCTGCAGGCGCGACGAGAGCAGCCAGGCCACCGCCGCCGCCCCGATCATGATCACGAAGATGGTCCCCGCGTAGCTGCGCAGGCGGTCGGTCAGCTCCTGGGTATCGGAGACGAGGTACACGTAGCCGACGGGCTGTCCCTCCACGTGGACGGTGCGCCGCAGGACCAGCCCCTCGGCCCGGAACTCGGAGCCGTCGTCGGCAAGGGCGGGGGCGATCTGCGGGATGTCCTGATCCCCCCGCACGTAGGAGGCGAAGACCTGCCCGTCCTTCGTGAAGAGCCGCGCGGACACGATGTGGGGCTGGGCCCGCAGCGTCCCCAGCACCTTGGTCGCGGGATCCTGCTCGTTGAAGAGCATCTGGGCGGCGGTGTTCGAGTCGATGATGCGGGCCATGACGTTGAGGTCCTCGGCCATGCGCTGGCGGAGGGTGACGATGTCGTAGGTGAAGAAGGCGACCGCGGTCAGGAAGAACACCACGCTCGTGGTGAGCAGGATGATCAGGGTCAGCTTGCGCCGGATGGACAGGTCGCTGAGGGCCTGCATCCACCGCCGGCGCGGCCGGGCCGGCGGCTCCGCCTGCGGGCGGGGAGGATACGGGCGTGGCTGGAGCGCGTCGCTCAATGGCGGGCGCGCGAAGGATAGCCCCAATCCGCGTGCGTTGTCGATGCCGGAAATGCGTTATCCTCCGTTGCTTCTGATGCCCGGCCCGCGACGAGTCGCCTCCGCCGCCGCGCGCTGTGCCCTCGCGCTGGCCGCGTGGATGGGCACCTCTCCCGACGGCCTCGACGCGGCCTCGGGGCCGGTCATCGTGCGCATGGGGGGACGCGGGGCGACCAGCACCCTCTCGAGCGCCCTCGGCGAGAAGCTCCCCGAAGCCCGCATCGTCGAGCTCACCGGCGACCTGCCCGCGGATACGGCCCGGATCTCGCGCGAGACGCGGGGCGTGTCCGTCCTGTTCGCGATCGGGCCGGACGCCACGGAGGCGGCGGGGGAGGCGCGGGGGCCGGCCGTGGTCGCGCTGGGCGTGGCCAACCCGGCCCAGGTGAAGACCCCTGGCATCTACGTCTCGATGTACCCGAACCTGGACCGCGTCTTCGAGTACGTGAAGGGCACCCTCAAGGCGTCCAGGGTGGGCTTCGTCTTCTCGCCGGCCAAGAACCGCGAGATCGGCCTGCAGTTCCTGAAGGCGGGCTCGACGCAGGGCGTCACCGTGGTGCCGGTGACGATCGGCTCCTCCGGAGACCTCGTGCGCGACATCAAGGGGGCGCTGCCGAACGTGGACGCGCTGCTCCTTGCCGTCGACCCGGTGGTGTTCGACCCGCAGAGCCTGGAGTTCATCGTCCAGGAGGCGCGCAGCGCGAACAAGCCGACGGTCGGGTTCCTGGAGGACCTCGCCCGCCTGGGCGTCACCGTGAGCCTGGTGGCCCGGCCCGAGGACGCGGCCAAGGCGGCGATCGCGGCCAGCGCGCAGCCCGTGCTCATCGGCAAGAAGCGCCTGGAAGTGGAAGGGATGGCGGTGGTGACGGCGAAGAAGGCCGGCGACGGCGCGGCGGGCGGGGAGGCACGACGTGCGCAGACGACTCCTTGAAACCCGGCCGCCGGCGTGGGCCACGCTGGCGGCGGTCGTCCTGGCCGGCGGAGCGCGGACTCTCTGCGCGCAGGACTTCTTCGAGCAGGGGAAGGACTACTTCAAGAGCGAGACGATCGAAGGCGTCTCCAAGCACGCGGAGGCGCCGACGGAGACCCCCGCCACCGTCACCCTCGTGACCCGCGACGAGATCGAGCGCTACGGATTCCGCACGGTGGCCGACGTGCTCAACTTCGCCTCCATGGGCAACTTCTCCCTGGGCGACCGACGCTACGACCTGGCCGGGAGCCGTGGCCTCTTCCTCTTCGAGGACTTCAACACGCGCATCCTGGTCATGCTCAACGGGCACTCCCTCAACGAGCCCTGGTCGAACTTCGCGGACATCGGGCGCGCGATGCTGGTGCCGCTCGACCTCGTGGAGCGGATCGAGATCGTCTACGGACCCTCGGCGCTGCTCTACGGCGGCTACAGCCTCTACGGCATCGTCAACGTCATCACGCGCAACGGCTCTTCGATGCCCGGCGGCCGGGTGCGGCTCACCGGCGGATCGTGGGGAACGGGGGAGGCCGTCGCCTCCTGGGGAGCGTCCGGGACCTACGGCGCCGACCCCCTGGTGAGCCACGAGTGGAACGTGCTGGCGGCGGCCGGCTATTACCGCAGCGACGGCGAGGACCTCGACCTCCCGCGCGTGGACGTCGGCTATCCCGTCGACCTCGCGGGAGGCACGATCTGGGGCGGCCCCCAGTCCGGCACCGACTTCGAGCGCGCGCCCTTCCTGTTCCTGCAGGCGCGGCGCGGGGACTTCTCGATCCTGGCCCGCGGCGGCTATCGCAAGCGGGGGACGCCGTTCGCGCCCTACGGCGCGATGTACGGCACGGGCGACCAGACCCTGCGCGACGAGAAGGAATTCGTGGAGCTGCGCTGGGACCATGCGCTCAGCGCGGGGTTCAACGTCTCCGCGCGCGCGTTCCACGACGTGTACCACTACCACGAGCGAGACCCCTACGCCGACGCCGTCACCTATCCGGGACAGCCTGGCTACCTCTTCGACCTCCGAACGCGCGATCACGACACGGGCGGCGAGGTGCGCCTCACCTACCGCCGGGGCACGCACTTCCTCACCGGTGGCGGTGAGTACCGCTACCGCACGCTGGGCCAGGAGTCCGGGAACGTCTTCTTCGACGGCGCCCCCGCTCCGGGATCCGGCATCCGGCAGGACGTCCCCGGACGGTTCGGGGTCCTGTACGCCCAGGAGGAGTGGCGGCCGCTCGACCAGCTTTCCCTCGTGGTGGGCGGGAACTGGGCCCACACGGAGCCCGGGAGCGGCAAGGCGCAACCGCGGGTGGCCGTCGTCTACAAGCCGAGCACGACCCTCTCGATCAAGGGCCTCTACGGCCGGGGCTTTCGTCCCCCGTCGATCTTCGAGGCCTCCTACGCCGACTATCAGAGCCAGATCCCGAACCCCGCGCTCGCCTCCGAGGAGATCTCGTCGTCGGAGCTGTCGGTCCTGTGGAAGGCGAGCCGCCGCGTCGCCGCCCAGGCCTACGCCTTTCGCAGCCGTCTCCAGGGGCTCATCCGGGGAGTGACCATCGCGTCACCGTCGGACGTGGAAGGAGGCGTGGTCGGTCCCGGGGGGTCACGGGAGGAGCTGGTCGGTCTCCTGCAGTACCAGTCCGCGGGGGACGTGAAGTCTTCCGGAGCCGGGGCGTCCCTCCGCTTCCAGTCGCGGCGGTGGCACGCCTATGCGAACGCCGCCTATGCGAGCGCGCGTCTCTCCACGCGCGGCGCCCCGGCCGAGCGTCTCTCCGGCAGCCCGCGGTGGCTGGGGTCGGGCGGGGTCTCGTTTTCCTCGCGGGACTGGACGGCGTCCGTCGGCGCGCATTACGTGGGACCGGAGCCCCTCGATTCCTCGCGGGGCCGGCTCGGGGCCGCCGGGGACTTCCTGGAAGCGAACCTGCGCGGGTCGTACCGGACCCGCCTCGTCTATCCGGTGACCGTCCATCTCGACGTGCTGAACCTCTTCGACCGCGCGGGCACGGTGGCCGCCAGCCCGGTCTACGCGGTCCCGCGCTTGCCGATCGAAGGACGCAGGATCCTCTTGGGAGCGGACGTAAGATTCTAGGAAGCCGACCGCAGAGCAAGGCAGCGCCGCGCAGCGGCGGTGCGTTGCGAGGGGGGTTTTCAAGGGGGGGTCGCGAACACCCAACAAACGATGTGTGGGTGCCCCCCCTTGCTAGAAAAGCCTGAGTGCCCCCCCTTGCCTAATAAGCCAGATAAGCGCTTGACAGCGCGCCGCCAGGCATTTACGATTCCCGGACTCGAATGACGCCGATCACACTTCTCCGCCGGGCCGTGAGCGTGCGGGCGAGTGTGTGCACGGCTGGCCTTTCCCTGCTGCTGCTGCTGGTCCTGCTGATTCCCACGGGGGGATCTGCGATCTAGCGGCCGGTAAGGCGAGATCGACAGGGACCCCCGAGGGAAACCTCGGGGGTTTTTGTTTTTGGGGAGATTTTTTCGAATGAGCAATCAAGAGCCGGCGACCGGGCGGGTGACCATCTTCGATACGACGCTGCGGGACGGCGAGCAATCGCCGGGCTGCAGCATGCACCCGGGGGAGAAGCTGCGCCTGGCCCGCCAGCTCGAGCGCCTGGGCGTGGACATCATCGAGGCCGGCTTCCCGATCGCCTCGCCGGGCGAGTTCGAGTCGGTGCGGACGATCGGGAAGGAGATCGGCTCCACCACGGTGGCGGCGCTGTGCCGCGCCAAGGAGGCGGACATCACGGCCGCCGGCCGCGCCCTGGAAGGGGCGGCGCGCACGCCGCGCCTCCACGTGTTCCTGGCCACCTCCGCCATCCATCTCAAGTACAAGCTCAACATCTCCGCCCGCGAATGCGTGGAGCAGTCCGCGGCCGCGGTGAGGCTGGCCCGCTCGATCACTCCCGACGTCGAGTTCTCCGCCGAGGACGGCTGCCGCACGGAATACGCCTTCCTGAAGGAAGTGGTGGAGGCGGTGAAGGAGGCGGGGGCCGGAGTCGTGAACGTCCCCGACACCGTCGGTTACGCGATGCCGGAAGAGCTCGGCGCCCTCATGGCCAGGCTCGTCCGCGACGTGCCCGGCGTCGTCTTCTCCTGCCACTGCCACAACGACCTCGGCCTCGCCGTCGCCAACACCCTGGCCGCGGTGCGCGCGGGGGCGCGCCAGGTGGAGGTCACCATCAACGGCATCGGCGAGCGCGCCGGCAACACCTCGCTCGAGGAGTTCGTGATGGCGCTGCGCGTAAGGCGCGAAGCGCTCGGCCTCACGTCCGGCGTGAGGACCGAGGAGCTCACGCGCACGAGCCAGCTCCTCTCCTCCGTCACCGGCATCTGGCCCCAGCCCAACAAGGCGGTCGTGGGACGCAACGCCTTCGCGCACGAGGCGGGCATCCACCAGCACGGCGTGCTGGCCAACCCCCTCACCTACGAAATCATGACCCCGGAGAGCGTGGGCCTGGGCGAGCGCGTGATGGTGCTGGGCAAGCACTCCGGCAAGCACGCGGTGCAGTCGCGCCTCCTCGCTCTCGGGTTCGCCCCCGCCCCGGACGAGATCGAAGCGCTCACCGCGCGCGTGAAGGAGCTGGCCGACCGGAAGAAGTTCGTCTACGACGACGACCTCCTGACCCTCGTCTCCCAGCCCGTGCACCATGCGCGCCTCGCGCGCTACCAGGTCATCTCCGGCAACCAGCTCCTCCCGACGGCCACCGTGGAGGTCGAGGTCGACGGGACGCGCCGTTCCGCGTCCGCGGTGGGGAATGGACCGCTCGACGCCGCCCTCAAGGCCACCGACGCCGCCCTGGGCCAGGAGGTCGAGCTGGTCGAGATGCACACCCGCGCGGTGACCGCGGGCAAGGACGCACTGGCGGAAGTGATCATGCGGGTCCGCATCGGCGGGCACGAGTCGACCGGGCAGGCCGCCAGCACCGACTCCATCGAGGCCGCGCTCAAGGCCTACCTCTCCGCGATCGGCGCCGCCCGGCGGGCGCAGGAGGCGGCGGCATGAGCGTGGCCCCTCCACGCACGCTGTTCCAGAAGGTCTGGGACGGCCACGTGGTGCGCCCGGCGACGGCGGACACGCCGGCCGTCCTGTTCGTCGACCTGCACCTCATCCACGAGGTGACCTCGCCCCAGGCCTTCGCGGTCCTGCGCGAGCGCGGCCTGCGCGTCCGGCGTCCGGACCGGACGGTGGCGACGATGGACCATTCCACGCCGACCACACCTCTGGCCGCGGGCGCCCGCGCCGTCATCCAGGATCCGCAGGCGGCGGCCCAGGTGCGCGCGCTCGAGGTCAACTGCGCGGAGTTCGGCATTCCCCTCTACCCGCTCGGCCACGAGCGGCAGGGGATCGTGCACGTCATCTCGCCCGAGCTGGGCCTCACCCGCCCGGGCATGACCATCGTCTGCGGGGACAGCCATACCAGCACCCACGGCGCCTTCGGCGCCCTCGCCTTCGGCATCGGCACCAGCGAGGTCGGGCACGTCCTGGCCACGCAGTGCCTGCTGGCCTGGCCCCCGAAGACCCTGGCCATCACCGTGCGCGGCCGGCTCGCGCGCGGAGTCACGGCCAAGGACCTCGTGCTGGCCGTGATCGGACGCATCGGGGTGGGCGGGGCCACCGGGCACGTCATCGAGTACCGCGGTGAAGCCGTACGCGCCCTCTCCATGGAAGAGCGCATGACCGTCTGCAACATGTCCATCGAGGCCGGCGGGCGGGCGGGCATGGTGGCGCCGGATGACACCACGATCGAGTACCTGGCCGGCCGCCCGTTCGCGCCCAAGGGCGCGGAATGGGACGCCGCCGTCGCGCGATGGCGCTCGCTCACGACCGACGACGGCGCCACCTTCGACCAGGAGGTCACCCTCGACGCCGCGGACATCGAGCCCATGATCACGTGGGGCACGAACCCGGGCGCGTCCATCCCCATCCGGGGCAAGGTGCCGGAGGCGGCGGGCGACGCCTCCGTCGCGCGCGCGCTGGCCTACATGGACCTCGCCCCCGGCGAGCAGCTCCTGGGCCGCCGCGTGGACGTGGCCTTCATCGGGAGCTGCACGAACGGCCGTCTCTCCGATCTGCGTGCCGCGGCCAGCGTGTTCGCCGGCCGCCACGTGGCGGAGGGCGTGCGCGCGCTGGTGGTGCCGGGCTCCCAGCAGGTGAAGAAGCAGGCGGAGGCCGAGGGTCTCGACCGCGTGTTCCGCGAAGCGGGAGCGGAATGGCGCGAGCCCGGCTGCTCGATGTGCATCGCCATGAACGGCGATCGCCTCGAGCCGGGCCGCTACGCGGTGAGCACGAGCAACCGCAACTTCGAGGGCCGCCAGGGTCCGGGGGGACGGACGCTCCTGGCCAGCCCCCTCACCGCGGCCGCCGCCGCCGTGACCGGCCGCGTCACCGACGCGCGCGAGCTGTTGAGGTAGAGATGGATCCCTTCCGCGTCCTCACCGGCCGCACCGTCGTCCTTCCCATGGACGACGTCGACACGGACCAGATCATCCCCGCGCGCTTCCTGAAGGGGACCACGCGCACCGGCCTCGGCAAGGGCCTCTTCGCGGACCGGCGCTATACCGCGGACGGATCGCCACGCCCGGAGTTCCCGCTGAATCGGCCGGAGGCGGCGGGCGCGCCCGTGCTGGTGACGGGGAAGAACTTCGGCTGCGGCTCGTCGCGCGAGCACGCGGTGTGGGCCCTCGTGGACCAGGGCTTCCGCGCCGCCATCGGCCCGTCCTTCGCCGACATCTTCCGGGGCAACGCGCTCAAGAACGGTTTCCTGCCCATCGCCGTCCCGGACCGGATCCACGCCCAGCTGGCCGCGTCGCGCGGCGCGGCCGTGACCATCGACCTGCAGGGCCAGGAGGTCACGCTGCCCGACGGCACGCGCGTGTCGTTCACGGTCGATCCCTTCGCCCGGCACTGCCTGCTCGAAGGGATCGACGAGCTCGAGTTCCTGCTCGGCCAGGAGAAGGCGATCGCCGAATACGAGTCGAGGACCAACCAAGGGAGAACGTGATGACTGCGCATACGCTGGCGGTTTTGAGGGGCGACGGGGTGGGGCCGGAGGTGATCGAGTCCGCGCTCTCCATCCTGGGGGCCTGTGTCCCGGTGAAGGTGCGCGAGGCCCGCATCGGCGGCGCCGCCATCGACGCCACCGGCGACCCCCTGCCTCCCGAGACGCTGGACATCTGCCGGACCAGCGGCTGCGTGCTGCTCGGGGCCGTGGGCGGACCCAAGTGGGCGTCGGGGCCGCGGCCGGAGGATGGGCTCCTGCGCCTGCGTCAGGGCCTCGGGCTGTTTGCCAACGTGCGCGTGGCCCGCGACATGGGACTCCCCACGCCCCTGCGCGAGACGCTCGTGCGCCAGGCGGACATCGTCGTGGTGCGCGAGCTCTCGGGCGGGGTCTACTTCGGCGAGCCGCGCGGAATCTCGCCGACGGCGGCCTTCAACACCTGGCGTCAGACCGCGGACGAGGTCCGCCGCGTCGCCCATGTCGCCTTCGGGCTGGCTCGCCGGCGACGCAACCGCGTGACGTCCGTGGACAAGGCGAACGTGCTCGAGGCCTCGCGCCTGTGGCGCGCGGTCGTGACCGAGGTCGCGCGCGAATATCCGGGCGTGGAGCTCGAGCACCGCTACGTGGACGCGGCCAGCTTCGAGCTGCTCCAGGCCCCGCGCCGTTTCGACGTGGTCGTCACCGAGAACCTCTTCGGCGACATCCTGAGCGACGAGCTGGCCGCGGTGTCGGGCTCGATCGGCGTCCTGCCCTCGGCCTCCTTCGGCGAAGGCCCCTCGCTCTACGAGCCCGTGCACGGGTCCGCGCCGGACATCGCGGGGCGCGGCCTCGCGAACCCGGTGGGCGCCATCCTGTCCGTGGCCCTGCTCCTCGAGTATTCGCTGAACCGGCCCGACCTCGCGCACGCCGTCAACGTCGCGGTGGCCACCACCCTGCGCGAGCGGCGCACGCCCGACGTGGGCGGCACCGCCACCACCGCCGAGATCACGAGCGCGGTGCTGAGCAACCTGGCCTGGGCGCGCTGGGCGCAGCCGGACGCGGAGGAGTCGGGACTGTCTTACGGATGGGGCGTGTAGCTACTCCGTACGCAATGCCTGCAACGGATCGACGCGAATTGCTCGCCGCGCGGGGACGTACGTCGCGAGCAGCGCCACCAGGGCCAGCAACGCCCCTACGCCCACGAACGTAATCGGATCCGTGGCCCCGACGCCGTACAAGAGGGCGCCCATCAACCGTGTCAGCAGCAGGGCCACGGCGAGCCCGATGCCCCCTCCGATCGCCACGACCCCGACGGCTTCGCGCATCACCAGGCGCAGCACGTCCCCGCGGCGCGCCCCGAGAGCCATTCGGATGCCGATCTCGTTGCGTCGCTGTGCCACCGAGTAGCTCATCACGCCGTAGATGCCCAGGGCGGCGAGGATGAGCGCCGCCGCGGCGAAGCTACCCAGGAGCAGGAGATAGAAGCGGGGGGAAGAGGTCGCGGCCGCCACCACCTCTTCCATCGTCTGGACCTCGGACACGGCCACGTTGCCGTCCACGGACCAGACCGCGGTCCGCAGCGATGGCCCCAGGGCCGCCGGCTGGTCGGTGCTCGTCCGCGCCACCAGGGTCAGGAACGAGAACGGCCCGCCTTCGCGCTCCAGGTAGAGGCGGCTCTGCAGGAGCGGAAGGTACATCTCTTCGTCGGGGGCGGCCGCCCACTGGCCGCGGGCGGCATTGCGAGCCACGCCTACCACGGTCAGCCATTCCGGGTTCTGGTCGAGGTCGTCGAGGGTCATCCTCTTCCCGATGGGGTCCGCGCCCGGCCAGTAGCGCTGGGCGAGCCACTCGTTCACGATGACGGTGCCCGGCGTGCCCAGGCGGTCGTCGTCGGTGAAGTCGCGGCCGCGCACGAGCGGCAGTCCGATGGCCTGGAAGTAGCCGGGCAGGACTACGCGAAAGGCGGCGCTGGGGGATTCGCCGGGCGCGGAGGGCGGCTGACCCTCGACCTGGAACGGGAATCCCCACACGTCGCCGGCCAGGGGCAGGTGGTTGATCGCGCTGGCGGAGACGACCCCGGGCAGGGCGCGCACGCGGTCCAATACCTCGCGGTAGAAGGTGAGCCGACGCCCCGGCTCCTCGGAGCGCGAGCCTTTCAGCGACACCACCGCGGTCACTACGCGCCGCGGGTCGAACCCGGGATCGAAGCGGCGCAGGGCGACGAAGGTCCGGATCATCAGGCCGGCCCCGACGAGCAGGACCAGGGCCAGGGCCAGCTCCGAAGCCATGAGCAACCGGCGCAGTCGATGACGTCCCGCCCCCGCGGTGGAGCCGCGCTCGCCCTCGCGCAGGGCCCCGGTCAGGTCGAAGCGCGAGGCCTGGAGCGCGGGGGCGAGGCCGAACGCGATGCCGGTGACGAGGGAGACGACGACCGTGACCGCGAGCACGCGCGGATCCAGGCCGGCCGTCTCCAGGCGCGGCAGGTTGCCGGGGCTGATGGCGATCAACGCGCGCAGGACGGCGGCGGCCAGGGCCACGCCCGCCATCCCGCCGACGGCGGCGAGCACGATGCTCTCGGTGAGGAGCTGGCGGATCACGCGCGCGCGGCTGGCCCCGAGCGCGGCGCGCAGCGCCACCTCCTTGTGCCGGGCCGACGCGCGCGCCAGCAGCATGTGGGCGACGTTCGCGCAGGCGATGAGCAGCACGAAGCCGACGGCGCCGAGCAGGATGAGCAGGGCGGAGCGGACGTCCCCGACCACGATGTCGTCGAGCCCGCGCACGACGACGTTGCGGTTCGTGCCCGGGTACTCCCTCTCCAGCCGCCCGGTGATGGTGGCCATCTCCGCCCGCGCCTTCTCGAGGCTCGCGCCCGGGGCGAGGCGGGCAAAGGTCCGGAGGCTCTGGCCGTTGCGGCTGCCCGCGCGCTCGGCCAGGGGGAGAGGGGCCCAGAGCTCGGCGCCCGTGGCCCAGAACGGCGGGAACTCGAACCCTTTCGGCATCACGCCGACCACGACGTGGGGGACGCCGTCGAGCGTGATGGAACGGCCCACCACCGCCGCGTCCGCCCCGAAGCGCCGCTGCCAGAGGCGATGGCCGAGGACGACGACCTGGCCTCGTCCGGCCTGGTCCTCGTCCGCGGAGAAGGTGCGGCCGAGCTGAGGTTGCACGCCCAGCAAGGGGAAGATGTCCGAGGTCACGCGGACGCCCTCGACGTGCTCGGGGCGGCCGTCGCCGCCCAGGTTCGTGCCCCAGGCCTCGGCCGCGCCCATGCGCTCGAAGCTGGAGGCGTCGCGCCGCCAGTCGAGGAAGTTCCCGGGCGCCACCGGGCCCGTGCCCCGGGTGAGCACGACGGCCAGGCGATCCGGACGATCGTAGGGCAGCGGCCGCAGGAGGACGGCGTCCACCACGCTGAAGATCGCGGTGGTGGCGCCGATGCCCAGGGCCAGCGCCAGCACCGCCGCCACCGTGAACCCCGGCGTGCGGGCCAGGGTCCGGACGCCGTAGCGCACGTCCTGCCCCACCGTCTCCAGCAGCGCCCCCGTCCGCACCTCGCGCACGTGCTCCTTGACCTGCTCCATCCCGCCCACCTCGATCAGGGCCTGGCGGCGCGCCTCCTCCGGCGGGAGGCCGCGGGCCGCGTGCTCGTCCTCGAGGATGGCCGCGTAGGCGCGGATCTCCTCGTCGAGATCGCGCTCCTTCTGGCCCCGGTGAACGAGGTTGCGCCAGAGGCTGGTGAGTCGCGACGTCCAGATCATGGCGTCCTCAGCTCCGCAGGGCGGCCGCGATGGCCAGGGAGATGCGCCCCCACTCCCGGGTCTCCGCCTTCAGCTGCTGGCGGCCGGCGCGGGTGAGCTGGTAGTAGCGCGCGCGGCGGTTGTTGTCGGACTCTCCCCAGAAGGAGGTGAGCCAGCCCGCCTCCTCCATGCGGTGCAGGGCGGGGAAGAGCGAGCCCGGCTTCACCACGAAGGTGCCGCCCGTGACCTGCGCGATGCGCTGGGCGATGGCCACCCCGTGCTTCTCGCCCAGGGTCAGGGTCTTCAGGATCAAGAGGTCCAGGGTGCCTTGCAGCAGGTTGGCCGGGGCCGCCATCCGCGCCTCCTACAGAGAATCTATACGTGACGACGATAGCCGCGGTTCCTATAGATTGTCAATACGAAGGGGCCTTCAGGAGATTGGACGGGGGGGAGCCAGGGAAAGGGACTCCACGGCCAGGGACGACGCGTGGGTCAGGCGCACCGCGTTCACCCCCGCCCGCCACGCCGCCGCCGGCACCGCGAAGGCGTAGTCGCTCCAGCCCGCGACCAGGGGCCGCTCTCCGCAGTCCGTGCCGTTGACGCTCAGCCCCAGACGCGCCTCGCCCGCCGCCTCCGGCCGCGCGCGCACGATGACCACGAAGTCCGCGGGGCGGCGCAGGGGCACGCGCAGCGTCGAGCGCTCGCCCCGCGTCCGACGCAGCCAGCGGCCGCCTTCCTGCTCGGGCTCGTCCCAGCCCCGCCCCACGAGGACGGCGGTGGGCCCGTGGCCCACCTCGAGCCGCCCTTGTGCGACGGGACCGTCCAGGGCGAGGGCCTTCGGCTTCCAGACGAGCGGATCGCCGGCCGGCTCGTAGTTCTCCTCGACGAAGAGCTTCACCTCCGGCGAGAGGTCCTGCACGTCGAAGTCGAAGAGGACCAGGGCGGGGGCGATCTCGCCGTCGCGCAGGGCGCGCCGGAGCCCGTCCTTCTCCGGGCCCTCCAGCAGGGCGCGGATCTCGTCGTGCAGGAAGAAGTAGTAGTACGCGTGCGGCCGGAACACTCCGGCGCCGGTGAAGCCGTCCATCACCGTCTCGCCGGGAGTGGTGAGGGCGAGGACGAGCCGCATCCGCGCGAGCTGGTCCTGCACCTTGGGACGGGCGGGATCGAGGCTCTTGAAGCCGGCGGCGAGCGGAGGCACGGCGGCGAGGGCGAGCCCCAGGATCGCCACCGCGGCCAGGGTCGCGGCCCGCGCCGGATCGCGCCCGCGCCGGGCCGCGGCCTCGGCCGCCCCGGCCAGCGCTCGCGCGGCCAGGATCGCCGCCAGCGGCAGCACCATCAGGAAGTAGTGGAGCTGGGGAACGGGGATCGCGAAGGCGCCGGCCAGGAGGCCGAGGGTCTGGAGAACGAGGAGGACCCCGCCCTGCCGCAGCGCATCCGGTGACGGGAGGCGCGCAGCCGCTTGCACCCACCCCAGAACGCCGAGGCAGACGACGGCCAGGTTGGCCTGGAAGATGGCCCGCAGGAACGGAACGGGCGAGAAGCGAACTCTCCAGTCCGCGTTCCTCGTCACGTTGAGCTCGATGAACCGCGAGATTCCGGTGTGGGCGGCGAAGAGGGCCAGGGTGGCCACGAGGGGTACGGCGGCCCCCACACCGAAGGCAGCCAGACCGAGCACGCGTGCGCGCCGGGACCTCCATTGGCGCCGGTCCAACACCCAGGCCAGCAGCACGACCAAGGTGGCCGGCAGCGTGAGGGCCACCTTCTGCGTGAAGAGGACGGCCGCCCCCAACAGGAATCCCGCCGCGGCCAGACGCCCTCGCGTCCCGCGCTCCTCGGGCGCGCGCCGCAATGCGGACGCCGTGGCCATCCAGGAGCCGAGGAGGCACACCAGCGCGGGCACGTCCGGCCGGATCTCGATCGACTTCTCCACGAAGGCGAGGGTCACGCTCAGCATCGCCGCCGCCAGCCATCCCGTCGCCGGACCCGCCCACAGCCGGCCGAGACGGAAGGTGAGAAGGAGGGCCACGCTGCCCAGGATCCACATCGCTCCGCGCGCGGCCAGCACGAAGGCCACGGCGCGCTCGGGATCGCGGTCGACGTCGAAGAGCGCGAAGAAGGGCGCGAGAGCGAGCCAGAGCCACGGCGTGTGGTGCTCGAAGTAGTCGCGATAGGGCCAGAGGCCGTGGGCCAGACACCAGCCTCCATGCAGGTGCTGGAACTCGTCGGGGTCGAAGCCGCGCGTGAACACGCGACCCGCGCGCAGCGCCGAAGCCGCCGCCACGACCAGGGTCGCGGCCACGGCCACGGGATCCGGCCACGCGCGTCTCTTTAGGGCACGCAGGTCGTCTCGCGGGGCGAGGTGAATCTCGCCGCGGACAGCCGTCCCGCCTCGTCCGCCTGGAGCGACACCTCGAGGGCGCCGCGGTCGCAGTCGAAGCGCAGGCGCGCGGTGCGCACGCCGTCGCCCTCCAGGGGAGGGCCGACGCGGCAGGCGCCGTAGCGATCGCCAACGGCGTGGAGCTGGACCCGCAGCCGCGTGCGGTCGAGGGTGGGCGCGGCCAGCTCCGCGGCCACGTCGCCGGCCCCGTCGCTCGCCATGGCGGCGAGCGCGCGCGCGGCGGCGGCCAGATGGTCGGAGGGGGGGAGTCCCGACGTGACGCTGAGGTGCTGGAGGCCCGGGGGCCGGGTCGGGGCGAGGGTGAATTCGACGTCGATCCAGCCGCGGTCGCAGTCTGCCCGGAAGCGTCCGCGCAGCCAGTTCTCCGGGTCGACGTCGCGGGGGCGGCAGCCCCCGTGTCGCTCGCGCAGCCGGGCCAGCTCGTCGCGCCACTCCGGCAGCGGTCGATCCAGGAAGAAGTTGTCCGCGGCCAGCGCGCGCGCCTCGCCGTCGTCCCAATGGTCGAGCAGGCGCGCGATGCGTCCCCGCATGGAGACGAGGGCCGCGGAGGCGGGCAGCTCCCGCGGCACGAGGGCCCCCGTCTCGCGCAGGATCTCCATGGCCTGGCGGGCCATGCCTCCGGTGGGGGCGTAGGTCCGGTTGGCCATCACGAACACGCCCACCCCGTGCTCGGGCAGCATCCGCATGATCGAGCCGAAGCCGGGAAGGCCTCCGCTGTGGGCGACGACCAGCCGTGAATCGCACTCCTGGGAGAAGGCGATGCCGTAGCCGTAGGTGGTCGCGGTGACGCGCGTCGGGCCCTCCGGCGTCGCGCGCGTGGCGGAGAGCCCCAGGAACCGCCCGCTCTGCTGCATCTCCCGGAGGGAGCTGCGTCGCACGGGGCCGGAGTCCGGATCGTCGCGCGGGGGCCAGGCGGAGAGGAGGAACGCGACGTAGCGCGCGAGGTCACGGCCGGTGGTGATGAGGCCGCCCATCGCCCCGAACGCGCCGTCGGCCAGCGGCGGTTCCTCCTGCCAGGCCCCGTCCTTCCACTGGTATCCCTTGGCCAGGTGCGCGGAGGGAACGGACGCGGCTTCCCACCGGGTGGCGGTCATCCCCAGCGGCCGCAGGATGCTCTCCTCGACGTAGTCGCGATAGCGCCGGCCCGACGCGCGCGCCACCACCCGCCCCAGGATCGCGAAGCCGTAGTTGGAGTACTCGAACGCGGTGCCGGGCGCGTTGGAGAAGGGAATACCGGCGGCCAGCCAGCGCGCGAACACGTCGTCGCCGATCGCGAGCTGCCGATCGCCCCAGGGGTTGTCTTCGGGGAAGCCTTCGGAATGCGTGAGGAGCTGGCGGATGGTCAGCGGCGCGGAGTCGCGCGTGGGATAGGGAAGGCCGGCCAGCTCCTTGACGTGCCTGGCCACCGGATCGTCGAGGGTAAGCCGTCCCTCGTCGCGCAGCTTGAGGACGGAGAGCGCGGTGAAGCTCTTGGTCATGGACGCGATGCGGAAAGCGGTGTCGAGATCCACGGGGCCGCCGGTGGGGACGTCGCGGACGCCGAGCCCCTTGCCGTAGGCCAGCTCGCCGTCGATCACGATGCCGAAGGCCAGGCCCGGAAGGTGATCGGAAGCCATGCGCCCGGTCAGGTAGCGCTCGATCTCGGGGAAGGCCCGGGCCAGCGTCTCGCGCCGGTCGGACCGCGTGAACCGCGGAGTGGGGTGGTTCTCGTCCGCGCCGGCGGCGGCGAGGAGCAACGACGTGGCCCAGCCGAGCACGCACCCGCCCAGGGAGGACCTCACGCCGCGGATTGTATCCGCGGATCGGACTCGCGACTTTCCCGCCCACGCGCGCTACCATGCGCACGGAGTCGAACTCGCGGAGGACCGATGCCCCTCGATCAGGCCGCCGCCACGCGTGTCGTGAACGAATACCTCGACCAGCTCGAACGGCTGCAGAAGGAAGGGCCGTTGCGTCTGCGCGAGGGCTTCGAGAAGTCTCCACCCGGCGTGGGCGTGCACGAGCTCGACAAGGAGATGCGGGTGGTGCGCGTGAACCCGGAAGAGCTGCGCATGCTCGGCTACCGCGCGGACGAGATGGTCGGGCGCGTGGTCTGGGAGATCATCGTCATGCAGGACGCCTCGCGCCGGGCCATCGAGCAGAAGCTGAAGGGGGAGCGCGAGCTCAAGCCCTTCGTGCGCAGCTTCAAGAAGGCGGATGGGACGGCGATCCCGCTCCTCCTCGCCGACCGCCACATCCGCGACCTCCGCGGAGAGATCATCGGCCTGCGCACGGCGATGACCGAGGTGAAGCAGGACGCCTAGGCGCCGCTACTTCTCGCGCCGGGCGGGGGCCGCCCCGGCCAGGGTCTTCCCCTCGCGCTGGCCGTCGCGATGCATCCCGTCCGCCTGCATGGCCAGGCCCTTGTCGAAGTCTTCCTTGAGCTTGGCGTGGAGCTGGAGGACGCGGGGCACGTAGTTGCGCGTCTCCAGGGCCAGCGCGCCCACGCCGGCCCGGAAGTAGCCGGCGTTGAGGGGCCCGCCGTTGTACTCGGCCAGCACGAGCTGGGGATCGCTGTAGGTGGAGAAGAGGATGTCGAGATAGAGGGCGGCGGCCTGGGTGTTCTTCTCGGGATCGAAGAGGGCCGCCTCCTCGTAGTTCCAACCCAGGCTGCGCAGGAGGAGCCGTCCCGTGGAGGGCCAGATCTGGTACAGGCCGCGCGCGTCGGAGTGGCTGGTGGCCTGGGGGTCGTAGCCGCTCTCCACCGTCCCGATGGCGAGCAGGAGGAGGGGATCAACCGCCGGGTACTTCTCGCTGGCCTCCAGGGCGAGCTGGGCGTAGCGGTAGGCATCGCCGAGGCTCACGCGCGGGTTCACCTTGAGGATGTGGTCGCGCATGCCGAGGAGGAGGTAGCGGCGCTTGGTCTCGAAGGCCAGGCCCGACTCGAGCTGCTGGACCTTGCGCTCGAACCGGGCCATGGTCAACGCCGTCTCCTGGTTCTGGCGGTCGATCCCGCGCAGCGCCTCGTGGCCGAGCAGGATGGCGCCGATGAGCAGGAGGCAGAGGAGCAGGAAGGACAGGGCCTGCCAGGTGCTGCCGTGGCGGATGACGATGGTCCGCGGCTCGGAGTGC
>Ga0075421_100004338_pt1 | contig 17128 bp, 16 predicted proteins | sample SoiMetdeltSBSDD5_FD_75292 | JGI IMG/M metagenome (GOLD analysis project Ga0075421, IMG submission 75292) | Bulk soil microbial communities from a Populus tree surrounding site in Tennessee, USA - Soil MetaG P. deltoides SBSDD5 | ecosystem: Environmental > Terrestrial > Soil > Tree plantation...
TAACCTGCATCGGCTGGCAGGGCACCGAATGCAATTCGATCAATTGAAACGGCGCGAGTTCATCACGCTTCTCGGCGGCGCGGTGGCGGCTTGGCCGCTTGCGGCGCGCGCGCAGCAGCCGGCGATGCCGGTGATCGGCTTTCTCGCTTTGCCTTCACGCGACACGTTCGGCTATCTGCTCGACGCGTTCCGGCTCGGGCTCGGTGAGATCGGCTACGTCGTGGGCAGGAACGTCGCGATTGAATACCGCTGGGCGGACAATGAAGCTGATCGGATGCCGGCGCTGGCGGCCGATCTGGTTCGCAGGCAAGTGACGCTGATCGCCGCGGTCGGCGGCCTTGCTGCTCCGCGCGCGGCCAAGGCAGCGACTGCGACGATCCCAATCGTATTTACGCTCGGCGGCGACCCCGTCAGCTCAGGCCTTGTCGCCAGCCTCAATCGGCCGGGCGGCAATGCAACGGGAATCAGTATGTTCAGCGGCGCGCTGCTCACGAAACGCCTCGAGGTGGCACGCGACCTAATACCGGGGATCAAGCTGGTGGCCGCACTGATGAACCCCACCAGCCCCGACTACGGCTCCGACCTCGCCGATCTCCAAGAAGCGGCGCGCGCGCTCGGCCAGCAAATCCTCATCCTGAACGCATCGACCGCGAATGAGCTTGCTGCGGCCTTCGACACTCTCGTCCAGCAGCGCGCGCAGGCACTCCTCGTCATGACCGAGGTGCTCTTCAACAGTCGGCGCGTTGAGCTGGCCATGCTCGCGGCCCGTCACGCGGTCCCTATGGTCCACTTCCTGCGCGAAGCTGTCGCTGCCGGAGGCCTAATAAGCTACGGCGCCAACATACCGGACCTCTACCGCCAGATCGGCACCTATGCGGGCCGCATTCTCAAGGGCGAGAAGCCCGCGGATCTGCCGGTGCTGCAACCGACCAAGGTCGAGCTGGCAATCAACCTGCGGACGGCCCAGATGCTCGGCCTGACCATCTCACCCACGCTCCTCGCCCGTGCCGACGAGGTGATCGAATGAGGCGGCGCGAGTTCATCACGCTGCTTGGCGGAGCGGCGGCCTCTACGGTTTCTTGGCCGCGCGCCGCGCGCGCGCAGCAGCCCTCGCGGGTCTACCGGCTCGGCTGGTTGATAGCCTTCTCTGAGGGCAGCCCGCTGGCGCAGGGAGTTCGAACCGCGATGGTGCGTTCAGTACGTGAAATCGTCATACAATCCTAATAGCCGTCCTGACGCGCGGCGCGTCGCCTCGCCGCGGCTTCGCTGATGATGCTGGCCCAGAAGCGCAGGTCAGGATCATCGGGGAAGGCATTACAATAATGGGCCACTCCACCTTCACCATTCGCAAGCAACGGGGAAGCGGCCGCGATTTGTTCGTTCGCCGCTGCGCGTCGTCCCGAAGCCTCAACCGGTTCGGCAAGGGCGGTGGCGAACGGGCCTGCCTGATTGCCTAGGCTGCGCACGAAATTTGCGGCCGCACTATCACCCGCTCCTGGCAACGGCTCGCGCGCGTTCAATGGCTCATCCATCATCGTCTGCAGTAGTTCGTTCAATACCCGCGACCAGCGCGCAGGCTCAAATTCCGCACGCGCAAAGCGGCATGCCTCCTCGCCGAGGCGGCGGCGCAAGACCGTATCGCGGGCAAGCCGCTCGATCGCGTCCGGATACTCTTGCTCGGTTGTCACAACGAGTCCGGTGCGCTCGTGCTCGACGAGATCGCGCAAGCCGCCGTGGGGGAAGACCACCGGCGGCACGCCGACCCACATCGCCTCCTGCAGAGCTTTTTCGCTGGTCGCGTAGGTGTCGTCCGCCAGCGGGTAACCAAAGATGTCAAACTCCTCCAACGCGGCGCGAATGTTTTCGACCGCTCCGCAAATAGCGACGCGCTCGGCGATACCAAGCACCGAGAAACGAGACCGGAGGTCGACCCCGCCGCCTCCGCCACCGCACACGACGAACCGTATCTCCGAAGCGCGGACCGCAGCGCTCATTTCTGCAAAACGCGGATGCATCTTCGTCTCGTTGACAACACCAATGTAGCCAACGCACGTGCCATCATGTTGGCGAGGCACAAAGCCGTCCAGTCGGCTCATATCCGCAATGCCCGGAATGTAATGGATAGGAATATCGTGCTGCCCCGCGTGTTGCGCTCCGGCACTTTCAAGAGTGCGTCTTGACGTCACGACTAGTCGGTCGCCGAAACGCGCGACATCTTCGGTCAACACCTGAGGCGCGCGGATTCCCAAGATCCGAGACCAGATCAGCACGCGCGCCGGCGGGAACGGAAGCGTGCGCAGCAAGGTAGCCATCGCGGGATGATTCCAGAAATGGATTTGGACGAGATCAGTCCTTTCGATGAGCCGCCTGAGCGCGTCACGCTCGGGCCGAATGACCAACTCGACGCCGAGTTTCCGCGCCGCAATCAGCATGTGCAAAGATACCGGCGCATCCAGGATCGCGACGACGTGCCGGTTCGCGGTGCCGACGACGCGCTCCTGGGCGACGAAGGCGAGCAGCGAACGCTCCGGACCGCCGCCGATGAAGCGAGGAATAATGTGGAGTATCTTCAACGCAGTGCCCGATTGCGTTTGCGCGTTCAAGGCGCGCCCCGTCGCCGGCGGTCGACGTAGCGACGCGCCACTTGCAGTAGCTCGCGACGGTAGGTCGCAACGTCGGTAGAAAGGCTAGAACTGCGCACACCCTTCAGCAGCATGGTCTCCGGCAGCACATCGAGCCGCACCGCCGACTGGACGAGCCGCACGAACCAATCGCTGTCGGCTCCGATGGCGAGTGTCTCATCGAACGGACCCACCGCCTCGAAGGATGAGCGGCGCGCCATGAGCGCGCTCGGTGTATACGCGGCCTCGACGCGCCCAAGACGCGAGGCCTGCTGTGGCGTTGCCATATTCCCAGCGGCGAGCGTGCGCCGCAGTTGGCCGATCACCGCGCCGCAAGATGGCTCCGCGGCGAGATGTTTGAGGCGTGCCGCAAGCGCGCCTGCTGTCCAGCAATCGTCTGCATCGCAGAATGCGATGAGGTCGCCAGCCACTTCTCGGATGCCCTGATTGCGCGCGGCGCCAAGCCCACGACCCTCCTGCGCGATTACGCGCACGCGGGCAAAGGTGCCGGCAAGGGCAGCACTGCCGTCGTCAGAGTCGCCGTCGACGACAACGACGTCGCCCGGCGGCGGTTTCTGATGGCTCACACTCTCGATGGCGGCCGCAAGTGTGCGTGCGCCGTTCCGCACGGGTATTACGACGCCGACCGAGAGGTCACTCGTTTTCATGCGGCGCTCGATTTTGTGTAGAGCGTTAGCCCGAGATGGCGCTCAAGCCATTCGCCGAGCACCAGCAGCGCCCAACGTCGATTCCAGTCCCGGATATCTAGGCCAAGCGGCACTGATGGCAATCGCCATGACGTCAGGAAGCCCCGGCTTCCTTCGTCGCCGTCGTCCAGCCACTGCTCAAAGGGAAACGTAAAGCCTCGCTTCGGCAATGCCGTGAGCCACTCGGGGAGTTCATGCACCGCGCGCTTCAAGAGAGCCTTGCCGGGTGCCAGCCTGATTGAGGACGTGATCGGCGCCACCACATCAAGCAGCGTCGCGTCTGTGAACGGGACGCGGATTTCCACGCTGGCGGCCATTCCGAACGTGTCGGAATCGCGCAACAACCGGTTGCTCAGAAAGTTGACGGTTTCCAGCCATGCAATCCGGTCAATGTCGGTCGGGAACGCTACCTCATCGAAGCCGATGCCCCAGTCGTCGGCTGCCTCCCGCTCGCCTGCGTCTTGCTCGGCTGTTGTTATCCCCCAGCCCGCCAAGAGCGCGCGAATTTCACGAGGAGTGAAAATGGAGCGATAGCTGCGATGGATGGCGTCCAGGGTAGACGAACCAGCGAGCAGCGCCGCCATTCGTTGACTACCCGCATTGGAGCGACCCGCCAACGCTGCGGCGAAGCTGGCCGCCGCCGGTTGCAGCCGACGGCGCGAACTCAGCAGGCTCGGAACCTCTGTGAAGGCCGGATAGCCCCCGAACAACTCATCGCCGCCGAGACCACTGAGCATTGCCTTGAACCCGTGATCGCGCGCCGCCCGCGCCACACAGAACGTGTTGAAGCCATCTACGCTTGGCTGATCCATTGCCGTGAGAAAGTCTGGCAGCCATGCTCGGGCAAGATCGGAGGACACGTCAAACACATGATGTTCGGCTCCAAAATGGGCGGCGACGCGCGCTGCGATCCCGGATTCGTCGTGGGCAGCTTGTGCAAAGCCGATGGAGATGGCCGGCAATCGCCCCCCGGCGAGCGCGAGGATGGAGCCGGAATCAAGCCCTCCGCTGAGAAACAGTCCGACCGGTACGTCGCTGGTGAGGTGTGCCTGAACACTAGCCTCAAGCGCCTGCCGGGCACAATTCAAAGCGGTGTCGTGGTCCGAGATTCCCACCTGGAAGTCAGGATGCCAAAAGCGTTGCTCCGCCCACTTCCCATTTCTCCAGAGTCCGTAATGCCCCGGCGGAAGCGATGTGATCCCTGTAACCAGTGTACGGTTTGCCGGCGACGAGCCGAACGCGAGGTAGTGCTTCAAGGCCGCTAGATCGAGCGTCGGCCGCATGAGGTCTGTGGCCAGCAGAACGCGGAGTTCGGAGGCGAAGGCGAGCTCACCTGCCGGCCCGCGCCAACAGTAGAGCGGCTTGATGCCCAGCGGATCACGCGCGAGGAAAGCCGTGTGTTCCACTCGATCCCAGATGCAGAGCGCATACATACCGCGAACGCGTGAAAGGCAGCGTGGTCCTTCACGAATGAACAGCTCGAGGGCAACCTCAGTATCGGAGCCCGAGCGGACGCGCATTCCTCCGGCGACGAGCACTGAGCGCAGTTCGCGGTAATTGTAGATCTCTCCATTGAACACGATGACGTATCGCCCGCACGCGGACATCATAGGCTGATGCCCGGCGTCCGAAGGATCAATGATCGCGAGGCGGCGATGCACGAGTATGGCGTTGGTGTCGGCATGGTCGCCGCGGTCGTCGGGACCGCGATGGCGGAGGTATAGCTCTGCAGTTGCTGCGAAGCCTGCATGTTCTCGTCCCAAGAGCCCGGCAATGCCGCACATCAGCCGTTCTCCATACGGGCGGCAGAGGTTTCGTGCGAAATCTCGGCATCCGGCGGCGGCCGATCATGGCTGCTCGCTCGACGCAGTGCATCCAGAAGATCGCTGAGCGGCTCCGCCGGCGCGCCCGCAGCACAGAAATGCTCAAGTGCCGCAAGTGACTCACGCGGTTCGCGGAACGGCGCCAAGTGATGGCGCAAGCGCCGGTCCCCTGACCAATGCTTCGCGGCGGCAAAGTGCGCGGAACGCGCAAGCCGCCAGACCAGGCCGGGCTCACGATATGCGGCCATCAACTCGAACAGCATCAGCCAACGGTCGAGCTGGCCATCCTCGACGCAACGTTCCGCTTCAACGCCCAAGGGAGACGATCCTACCGGTGTCAGTGCCCCGATATCGCCCGCGAACCGGGTGTGAGTGGAGGCAGGTCCGAACCCGATATTCGCGACCAAATTCACAGATGGCACAACCGATAAGCCGCCCAACAGCGCTTTCTTTATCTCCCAATCCGTATCCCAAGCTGATGACTTGAATTTTGTGGCGAGTTCCTGCAGCATCAGGAAATTATCGACCACGACGGGTTCGATCGCCGAGGCCGCGGCGGTGCGCATGATATCGTCGGGCGTTCCCGGCATCGCCACATTACGTTGCCAAGCACGTCGCCACGTCGCCCAACCCCAGGCGCTGGCGCGCCGAAGTAGGCAGTGACCATCACCCGACTGGGTCCAACGCCCAAGGTGATTCCGACCCGACACGTGCATCACTTGAGGCTCGTCGCGATAACGATCGAGCATCTGTGCGCACCAAGGAAAGAAAGAAGGGTCAGGGACGATGTCGTCTTCGAGCACGATTGCCTCGGAGACATGCTCGAACGCCCAGGCGAGTCCGGTCGTTATACGCGCATCGCAACCCAGGTTAATCTCCGCAAAATTGCGGACGACATGACATGGCCCGTCCAAGCGCTCGACAATTGCGCGCGCGGCGATGCACCGCGGAACGTCTTCTGGGTGGTCGGGGCGCGGTCCGTCAGCGATGGCCAATACGAGTTGCGGTCGGACGCAGCGGAGAACGTCCACGACACGGGCAAGCGACGCCGCGCGATTGAACAGAAAAAGCACGACCGGTACAGTGTCGGCGGCCGTCATGCTCTTGCACTCCAGCCCTGCGGGAAATGCATCGCAGCGTTCACCGGTCGCGTGAAACGAATGCAAGATCATGATCAAGTCCGCCGGTCATATGCACCAAAAAATTCGCATCGAGCACCTCACGAAATCGCTTGAGATCGTCCCAGCGCTCGCGCACTCCCGTGTTTAGCGCCGGTGCGCCCCATTTGGCCATTCGCCTGTGATGCGGCCAAAGACAGTTCCATGACGTGGGCAGGAACTGGGCGAGCCCTCTCGTCTGCAGTTCGAAGCTAAGCATCGCCTGCTCGAACTGCGTGCCCCAATCACTGCCGCGCTGGGTCTCGATATGCTGCGCGACAAGATTATGGAACAGCGCGCCGTGGACTCGCGGGGCGCAGATGAACATCCCTCCGTTGATCACACTTTCAGTGTCGATCGCAAAGCCGCCTAGTGCATGATACTCGCGTGCGGTTGGCACCAAGCCATTGATGACCTGAAACCTCTGGCGTTCTTCGCGGCTTGGCTGGCACCACTCGTCCACCACGCCGATCTTCGCGCCGAGATCAAGCGAATGGAAGGGTGGTGCCTTCGAGCTTACCAAGACATCGACGTCCAGCACCATCACCCGGTCGTAGCCTCGGACCCTTTCGTGAAACGGAACACGCAGCGGCTCGAAGTTGATCACCGGCGCGCCTGTGCCTTCTGTTCCGGCGAGATAGTCGTCGAAGACCACGAGGTCATATCCGTGCCGCGCGACGTAGCGCTCCACTGACGGTCTGAAGATCGCGGCGTATGCCGATTGATGATTTTCACCGATCGCGACAGTCGCAATAGCGCATTTCATTGTTGAAAACTCAGGATGCGTTGCGCCGCTGGGTTCCCCTCGGATCCGCGGCTTGCGTGATGATCGCGCGCACTGCCTGCTCAAGCGCCTCCAATGTCCAGCTCACCGGCAGCCGGTATGCGGGGAGCCGGCGCGCAAGCGCCGCGACCAATGCCAGCCACGCTGCTGGCGTGCTGGTGCGGCAGGCCACGGGCGCAGCCGTCGACGCGAGCGAAGCCAGGGTCTCCGCAGACTTTAAGGGCTGTGGATGCGGAAGACCGGTGACTGGAGGTGCAAGCACGATTAGGGCAACGATCGGCGCCGATCGCACGACCTTAAGCCGAGACTGGACCGCAAATACAGCCTTGTCCTTAGGGGTAACGCCGAGCATCGGCCATGTTCTGGCGCCAAGCGCTAAGGCGCTATCGTCATTTAGCTTCGCAGTGGCGAAAAGGCAGTGGACGGTGGGTTTGACCATATCATTTTCATCGTCCGTCTCGACGAGGACCAGGTCGTCGCCGAGAAAGCCCGCGCCGGCCATTGCGCAGGCGAGCACGGTCGTAGACTTGCCGACACCGCTGCCGCCCACGATCAGCGCCGCTGCGCCATCGTAGGCAACGGCGCCCGCATGCAGGACTTGGATTCGAGGACCCGCGAGCGATGCCGCAATGGCGTAGCACCCCGGATGGGCACGCAAATCTCCCGCCGTGAGCGCGTCACGTCCGGCGCGGAGTTCGATCCCCAATTCCGGGCGGTAGAATTCCAAACTTGGGGGATCGCTCTGCACAACGGCAAATCCGCCACCGCGGATCCGATAGGCGCCGGTGCCCCCAAACGCGTGCGGGCGCCACGCGTCTTTCTCCTCGATGATCGTCCAGCGTATTTGTCTGCCGTCAATAGGAGGCGCTCCGGTCAGGTGCGCGACTGCCGGCATGATTGCCGCAAGCGCGTATTCGCTCGCAGCCTCGATGCGAAGAGTCCGGCCGGCAAGCGAAGCGATCACGCCGAGGCTATGCCTCACTGTCGTGCGCCGACCGTGGCCAGCCGGTTACAGCGACTTCGTGGATTGGATCCATTGCGATGATCTTCGCGATATCGTCGTAACGTTCGAGCAGCGGTGCAGTGAATTGCGAAGGCCAAGATGACGGCTTGGCGTCAGTCCGCGCTTCTTCGCTCGACGGAACGAGAATCTCGGCTGCGCGAAGGTCATTGAGGAAGGTCCGCGTCGCGGCGCCTGCGTCCGAGCCGAAGCGCGAATCGACCGCCTCGCACAGTTCCGCTGGCTGGGCCCCACCAGCTAGATGACTCCAAAGGACGGAGGCAAAACCTGCGAGAAGAAGTATATGTCCGGTCTCCGCATCGAACAGAATGGTTTCGTTGTCGATGGTCTCGTGCTGGAACCGCAAGGAGTTAACAACAAGGCGCTCTTGCATTTTGTTCCTGGTCTCGTCCTAATCGGGCGGCGCAAAAGGTCCGACTTACCTCGCGGTGTGAAGTCAGCGACATGCTTTTTTTCAATAGCCAGTGGCCCCGCGTCGTTCACAAGATCGACCGCCCAGACTAGCCCCGGAAATTGTAGCCAATTCGCTTTCCGAGTCAACCGCGCAGCCGCGACCTACGGCAAGCGTATCGCACCCCTTCGCAGGACCACAATGGAGTCAGGAACGTGATGCTGTCGCAGCGAGAGGCGTTGATTCTTACGGCGGCCCTGAACCTAAATCGCCGCCCGCGGTTGGCAAGAGTGGGCGGCGACCGAGCCCTTGGAGGATGCTCCCTCTGTAGATCAGAGATTAATGACACCACGCCTCGCAGCTCAAGCGTGGGTGCGACTTGGCTGAGATTGGCGAGCACCGCTGGAAACAATCGCAGCTCCAAAGATGAAAATGCCCCGTCTTGCTGCTAGAGTTCGACCAGCGGAGGGAGGCGACATGGCCAAGAGACGCGTGGTGATCACGGGAGCGGCCGGTTACGTCGGCCAGCGGATGTTCAAGGAGCTCGCCGAGCGGTGGGACCTGGTGCCGATCGACGTCATCGACGCGACCCGCGGCGGCGAGAAGTTGCCGGGTCTGGTGGTCGCCGACCTGACCCGCCCGAATCGCGACGAGTACCGCCAGCACTTCCGGGGCGCCGACGCGGTGATCCATCTTGGGTACGTGCGCGCGGCGGGCATGGACGCGACGACCTGGCAGCAGAACAACGACGCGAAGTTCTGGGCGGAGCACCAGAACGTCGCCCTCGCCTACAACGTCTATCGCGTGGCCCTCGAGGAGGGCGTGCGGCGGGTGGTCGTGGCGAGCTCGAATCACGCGGCGGACTACTACGAGCGCCTGGTGTGGGACGGCCGGGTCGACATGGTCACGCCCGAGATGCCGCCGCGCTCGAACAACTGGTACGGCTGGGCGAAGGCTGCCTACGAGCTGCTGGGCTTCGTGTTCGCCACCGGTAAGGTCGACGGACGGAAGCTGGAAGTGGTCCAGTGGCGCATCGGGGGCCCGCGCGACGACGATATCCAGCACGTGAAGCCCGGCGACATCAAGGTGATGCACCGGGCGCTCGGGGCCTATCTCTCGCGGCGCGATCAAGTCCAGCAGGCGATCCGGATGGTCGAGACGCCGGACATTACCGACGAGAACGGCGTCCCGTTCCTGATCGTCTACGGGATCAGCGGCAACACGCACCGGTTCTGGAGCCTGGCCAGCGCCAAGAGCAAGCTCGGCTACGAGCCCCAGGACGACAGCCAGGTGAACTTTGCCGACGCGATCGCGGCGATCGTGCGCCAGGCGCCGCGGCCGTGACTGACATGATCAAGGGTGCCGGAGCACGCGGCAAAAGTGCCAGATCACGATGTCACGGCCATTGTCACCGCTTCATCGACATAGGAACTCAGTGAATGCGCGCGGCGGGAAGCGCCCACCGTCGCGCCACTCACCTCGCCTCGACGGTTCAGGCAAACTGCTTGTTAGCGCCAACTCCCGCCGCCGAGTCTGCACCGATCACCTCTTTGTTCCTGGCGCACGGAATCCGCACCATGTTGGAGAGGTGCCGGGCGACGAAGGGATGCCAGTCGCCGCGATGCGGCTCGAGGCGGGCGCGGCGCAGCCTTGTCGCCAGTTCGATCGATGGCCGGGTCGTTTCGAGCCCGAAACCGCGCCCGGCGATGATCTCCTCGTAACTCCGAGTGTGGAGGTCGGCAAATCCATCGGAAAGGTCAAGCTCTTCACCGTCGATGACGATCGAACGGAGGGTCGAACTCTTGCAGCCAGCAGGCAGGTCGCTGCGGTCGATGGACAAGAACCAGCGGATTGATGCCTGCTGGGTGATCAGCATTCCGGCAGCGCGATTCGGATCGCGTAGATGGACCACATTGGCCATCGGCAATCCGAAGATATGAATAAGCGCATCGAACAGATGGATTCCGATATTGGTGCCGATGCCGCCCGATTTCTCTTCATTGCCTTTCCATGACGCGTGATACCAACGCCCGCGCGGCGTGATGTATGTCAGATCGACATTGAATGTCTTGCCGCGGGACGCGTCTACCTGCGCTTTGAGCCGCTCGATCAGCGGATGAAGGCGGAGCTGCATGATGGTGAAGATGCGGCCCCCAGTGGCCTGCTGTTCCTTGGCAAGGGCGTCCAGATTCCAGGGGTTGAGGACGATCGGCTTCTCGCAGATCACATCGGCGCCGGAGCGCAGCGAAAATCGGCAATGTGCGTCGTGGAGATAATTGGGCGAGCAAATCGACATCCAGTCGAGCTTTTCTCCCCGATGACGCAGGTTGTCTAGGTGACGAGCGAAGCGTTCGAATTCGGCAAAAAAATCCGCTTCGGGAAAATAGCTGTCGATCGTTCCGACTGAATCGTTTGGATCGAAGGCGACCTTCATCTCGCCATCGATGGCCTTGATCGCCCGCATGTGGCGGGGTGCGACGTAGCCCGCGACGCCGATCATACCGAACGCAAGCATCTGCTCCCCCTTGGCCCGTTCGACCTCAACTGCGCATCGCCTCAAGGCAACGGCATTCAGAATAAGTGAAGCAAGTTCGCGTAGCAAGCATATCACGGGGTACAGAGTGGTCGTGGTTCGGTCGGTTATCGATCGCGACGTCAGCTTCTGTGTTCATGCTATCTTTCGGCTTGCCGGCTTCCCCAGTCGAGGTTGTGCTTGAGCGGATTGTAGACGGCGTGGAGGCCAGGAAGTGCGGCGGCCATGAGGGGGGCGCAGAAGGAGTTGATTCAAGCGGGTAAAGAACAGGGCTGTGCGGAAGCCGAATTCGGTCACGCGATGGCGGAAGCTTTTCGGGAAGCGCTCGATCAAAACGTGGAGACATAGGAAGTTGATAGGTATCGCCCGGTCTTCACAGAAGAGATTGGAGCCGCCACGATGCCTTGCCCTAAGCTCTGAGGGTGGGACGAGAGGAATTTCTTGGTGTTTTCGGTGGCGCGGGGTAGCCATGAGCACGACTGCATGAGCGGGCCGGTGCGCGCGCACCCGCCCCAGGCGACTGTTCAGGCTCCGCAACGCCGCCGATCTTCATCGGTCTGGTCCGGGTCACCGCTTCGATGCGCTGACGATCCCGGTCGGAACTGAGCGGCGGTACCCGAGGCGAGGCGAGACGGATGAGCAACAAAAACTTTCCCTGGTTTGCGGGTGCGTTTCAGGCGCAGGTCCTGATCACCGACCCACTGGTCGCGATCACCGCGACTCGGTCGAACCTGCCGCTGGGACCGGTCCCGTGCATCGCGGCGCGCGTCGGCGACCGGGAGTGTTGGTGGCTCATCGTGATTCATTGGACGATCGAGATCGAAGACCGGCACACGCCCATCGTGGCCGCCTATCGCGCCTTCGCGGCGAACTATTCGCGCCACCAAATCCTTTATCTGTGCAACACCGAGCGCGAGCGCGAATTGCTCGCCAGTGCCGGCGTGCCGGCAATCTTCTGCAACCACAATGTGCTGGTGAGCGAGCGGTTGTACGTCCCCGATGCCGGGAAAACGAAGGAATACGATGCGGTTTATACTGCGCGCATGCTGCCCTATAAGCGGCACGCGCTTGGCTGCGTCATCCCAAGTCTCGCCTTGATCTACTACGATGTGGAGAGCGCAGAGCCGGGTTATTTCGACACGGTGCGGGAGGCGCTGCCGAACGCGGTGTTCGTCAACGAGGTGCTCGCGAAGGCCGGATACGGGCAACTCGCCAATTCGCGCGCCCAAGCACTCGCGGCGCAGCTCTTCGCCAAACGTAACTTCGTCGCGCTCCGGCCTGAGAAGGTCTCCGAGGTGCTCAACCGCGCGCGGGTCGGACTTTGCCTGTCGGCGGCGGAAGGAGCGATGTACGCCTCGATGGAGTATCTGTTGTGTGGTCTGCCAGTAGTAAGCACGGAGAATTACGGCGGACGCGACGAGTTCTTTGACGCCGAGTACTGCCGCACCGTGCCGCCGGATCCGTATGTAGTCGCGGCAGCGGTCGCGGAGCTGGCAGACCGCAACATTGCGGCAGCAAGGGTCCGCGAGAGCACGCTCGCCCGCGTCGGCGCAATGCGCGACCGATTGCGCCTCCACGTCGCCAGCATGGTTGGTCGCGCTAGTCGCGCGGAGCGACTTGAGGCAGCGTTCGACCAGCTGTTCAGCGGCCGCTGGTGGCGCTGGTACGAGCTCGACGAGCTGTGCGCCGCGGCACAATCCGCCCCCGGTGACATTGTCGCTGGTTGATGGCCTACGTTGCCACATCCACCGTGAAGCGCAGCGATCGAACGTACAGACCGAGCTTCCGCCGATCGGGCGATCCGCTGATGTCGGCAGGGCGTCGGGGGCGCCGTATCACGAACGTGATGATGAGCTGCCGCGCCCCGGCAAGCCAGCGTGCCGGGATTGTGCACCGCGGCTCTTCCAGCCAGCCCTTTTTGAGCTGCGCGCGCCAGCGCGCGGCGAAACGCTCATTGACCCAGACGTCGATCGCGATGGAGGGGTGGCCGATGGCGAGCAGCGGATTCGCATCTGCTTCGATGCGCAGGTCGCCCGCCGGCGGCTCCGGCAGATCGAGCGCGATCACCGCCTCGGCACCCTCGCTCCAGCGTCCGTCCTGCTCGGGCTCCGACCAGCCGTAGACGAGCGTGTCGCCAAGCGACTGCGCGAACGACAAGACGACGCCCGGTTCAAAAGCGAGTGGGCGTAGCGCTGATAGCAAGTGCCGGCGCGGCCGCAGCAGCCAGAAACGTGCGAGCGCACTCGGTCGATCGAGCGCGCAGGCCGCGGCATAGGCCAGCGTCGCGCCGGGTCGGTCGATACGCCACCTGTCCTGCAGGAAAGGTATCGCTGCTTCGCGCATTGCGCGGACGATCAGGTCGCCGCTGCGTCGGCGAAAGTTCTGGAACTCGAGAAAGGCCGTTGCAATTCGGCCGCGCCGGGGCAGCGCCACGCGGCGCAGCGCGAATTCCCGCCGCTCGGACCAGGTCGCCCGGGTCCGCGCCAAGCCGGCGAGCGCCGCGTCGGGTACCGAGACTTCCAGCGTCTGGCGCAAGAAGCGGAGACCGGCGCAGATCTGCAGCGTGATGCGCGCGTGCTCCGCGAGCGCCACGACGCGACCCCAGTCGAGCGCAGCACCATCACGGCGCAGAATCCAAGCCGCATCGACGGGCCACAAATATGCGTCGTCCGCAATCGCCTGCAGGCCGTGCCCCAGAATGTGGAAAAGCTGCTCCTCGGGCGCCAACACCGCGGTGCGGCTACCCGCTATCTCGGACGGCCGCGCGTGGTTCCAGAGGGCGCGATCGGCGCCGTCCTGCTGCGCTTGGTGCAGCGCGTGCCAATGGAGATCGAGGGAACCGGACGGCGTCCTGAAGTTCCAGGCGTTGAGCCGATGGACATGGACCTCGCACAGCGCCTGGATCGTGCTGCCCTGGGGCTCCCAGCCCGAAGCACCAAGACAGCGGATGGCCAACATCGCCTGGTCGGCGGGGACCAGCAGGTCGACGTCGCTCATCGGGCGCAAGGTCAGGTCGCGGTACCACTCGGCGACCATGGCAGCGCCCTTGAGGAGGATGGTCGGGATCTGCTCGGCGGCTAGCGCGCGCACCCCGGCAGCCGCCGCCCTGACGAGCATCTGGTTGCGGACCCAGCAATACTTGCGGATACCGTTGATGCGCCCGATCACGGCATCGTCGGCCGTCGTCAGCTCGATATTGGCGTGAACCAGGGGAAGAAGGCGCTGTGGCCCGGCACGAATCGCATCGAGATCGCAGCGCGCGCGCCATTGGCGGAACGCCGGCAGCGCGCGCTCGACCGGCAACAGGGCCGCCTGCAGGAGCAACCGCACCTCGTCGTCGAAGAGCGCAGCCGCGGCGTCGGCGGTCATCAGATCAGCCGCGCGCGCCGCCGGTCGAGCATGCGCTTGATCAGGTCGAGTTTGCCGGCGTGCTGTTGGTCGCGGAGGCGCACGCCGATGTTGGCACCGTGTAGCCGCCGACGAGCCACCACCGTCGGCATGACGACGCTGCGAAGCCCGGCGTCGACCGCTCGCGGATACCACTCGGCGAAATCATTGCACTGCAGCCCCTCTTCGAACGGCCCGGCATGCAGAAAGGCATTGCGCCGGATCATCATCGTCGATGTCCCAACGCCCCGCTGCGGTCCGGCGGGGCAAACGAAGCGCGCCGCTGTCGCGGTATCCAGCTCCGGACTGACAAATTGGTGAACCAGGCCGAAAACCGCGTCGAGTGACGGATCGGCGACTAGGGCGCGCAGCTGGATTTTGGTCTTGTTCGGCTCCCAGAGATCGTCGGCGTCAAGAAAGGCGAGCAGCGTCCCGGTCGCCGCGGCGACACCGCGGTTCATCGCCGATGCGGCCCCGCGATTGGCCTGGTTGAGGCCGATGATGTGCTTGCGATACGACAGCATGATCGCCGGGGTCGCATCGGTGGAGCCGTCGTCCACGACGATGATCTCGTCCGGCTTGACGGTTTGCGCGAGCACGCTCTCGATCGCCGCGGCCAGATACCGCGCGCCGTTGTAGACCGGAATGATGACGGATACGCTCGGAACCGCGGGCATGATCGGCAGCGCCATGTTATTTCAGGCCGAGCTCGAATTCGCGGGCGAGCACCTCGGGAATTTCGGCAAGGTCGGATCCCACATCGACCCGAAACACCGGCAGCGCGGCCACGAAACGCGCGATCTTCGCGAATGCGGCGCCAGACCCTCCACGCAGCGCGTGGAGGGTGCCAGGCATCAGCGTCGTCATCGCCTCCGCGGGCGATGCCGGCCGCACAGTCGTGCGGCCGCCAGCACGTACGCGCGGCAGCACGATCGCCCGCGCTGGGAACCCGCCGAATGCGTCCTGCGAGAGCGTGCCAAGCAGCACGAGATCCACTTTCTCGCGGCCAACGACAGTCGGTGTGCCGGCGTGCGCCGCAGCGAGGTTCGGCATTCGTGCCACCATGTCAGCTTTCAACCGGGCGCTGGCGAAGAGCGGCTCGACACGTGGGATGGGATCGGTGCCGATCAGCACGTAGTCGTCGCCAGCGAACGTCCAGCCGGCGCGCACGCAAGCAAGGGCGGTGGTCGACTTGCCTGCGCCCGTACGCCCCCCGATCAGCAACCCGCCGATCTTGCCGCCGACCGCCGCCGCATGAACCGGCTGCCAGTCGCAGGCGAGCAGCCACCAATGAAAGAGCAGGAGGAACGGCTTACAGCGTTTCCACGGCTGCACGGCGTCCGCCGCATTCGTCCAATACAGCGCAATCGGCTCGTCGCGATCGTAGGCGCAGATCGAAGAAACCGGGTTGTCCTCCATGGCGATGAAGCGACGCTCGCCGACAATGAAGGTATGGTCATTGGCGCCACGTCCCAGCGCATCGGCATAGGCTGGCCGGACGCCGGTTTCGGCCTCGTCACAGGCGCAGATCGTCAGGGCCGGCGCGCCGCCGTTAGGCACAACGAGATGGCGCAGGGCCGGCAGGAGGACCTCAGCCAGCGACGCTGAAGCGATCCTTATGCGGACGCGCGCATTCGCCACGATGATATCCGTGGTAACCTCGCCTGCTCGCGCAGCCGCCTCGAAGCCCACGCGCCATGCTGCGAGCGCAGTGTGATGATCGATCGCGGCTGGAGCGCTCGAAGCTAGCAGCACGGTCGCGTCAATCCCGTTGCGGCAGGACGGCGCTGGGGTGCGGCCACCCGGCCTCGGTCACCTCATGCACCGGGTCCAGCAGCAGCAGGTCCTGCATGTCCAAGTAGCGCTCGATCTGCGGCTCGACGAAAGGCGACCTTGTGGCAGGTGCCGCCGGTTGCGGAGCGGGCGATCGCGCTGGCTCTGGGCTGACAAGACCATGGCCGACGAGGTCCAGGAGGCAGCGCTGGCAGAGAGCCTCGATCTTCGGCACCTCCCCGTCATAGCGCGCGGCCAGCATGGCGGCGATCGCGCTCGGAGCTGCTCCCGCCTCGACCGCCGACCAGATGTCGACCGCGGAGCCGCGCAGGCTGAAATACAACCCGGAAGCCATGTCGATGACAACGACCTCGTCGCCGAACGTCTTGCTGTGAATCGAGTCCGATGCCACTCGCAATGCCATATCGTCCGCCAAACCCTCGGTCATGATTTCGCTCCATCACTCGCTCGGGAACCCGATTTCTATCAATAATATCGGCGGCGTCAAAGGGCAGCGGCGAGCAGCACGGGAGCATCGCCGCGCCGTGGTCGGAGGACAGCGCCCAAGACCAAGTCAGCCACGTCGAAGTCAGTTCCCGGGGTGGCAGCGGCGGGCGCATTCGGCCAGAGTCCGAGCCGTAGCTGGCAAATGCTCTCGTACCTCAGCTGCCTAGTGCGCCGCCGAAGCGAAAGTCGATGGCCGAGCCGCAGACCACGTCCGAGAGCAACCCGTTTCTCCTTAGCGTGCCGCCGACCGTTCCTGCCGGACGCTTCGACAATCGCTTCGGCCCTTGGCGTTAAACCTGGATAACGTTCACAGCAATGAGCGAGCGCAGGACGGATAAAGAGGTCTCGGCACTGACGGAGGAGGCGAGCTTGGTCCATTCCTCGATCGTGAAACGTTCGTGATCCGTGATATCGGTGAGGTTGT
>Ga0075421_100004339_pt1 | contig 17127 bp, 11 predicted proteins | sample SoiMetdeltSBSDD5_FD_75292 | JGI IMG/M metagenome (GOLD analysis project Ga0075421, IMG submission 75292) | Bulk soil microbial communities from a Populus tree surrounding site in Tennessee, USA - Soil MetaG P. deltoides SBSDD5 | ecosystem: Environmental > Terrestrial > Soil > Tree plantation...
GAGCGGGTTCGGCTGCGCGTGCTCGAAGTCGCTCGGCCCTGCCGCCCGTTCACCGGATGGGCGCTGGGCGGCGTGGTCGAAAGCCAGGTGCTGAAGGAGAGCCTGCAGTTTCTGGATGAGGGGATGCGGGGATTCTATTGTGTTGGTGAGGGAACGGGGATTGTGCAGGTGGGGGACGTCTTGATGGCGATTTAGTGCAGAGTGAAGAATGCAAAATGCAGAATGGGAATATGCACCCATTCTGCATTCATCACTCAGCACTCTGCATTTTCATTCTACATTCACCACTCATCACTCTGCATTGTTCAGCTTAGTTCGTCCCACGCCAGTGCCGCCAGGTTGTGGCAGCGGTCGCAGGTCAGGCGCTTGGCGTCGGCGCCGAACGCCTGGCGGTGGCGGCAGGCCGGGCACACCGCGTAGGTGAGCGGGAAGACCCGTCCGATGCGCTCGATCAGGCGCGGCTCGCAGCGCACGATGGTCCAGCGCTCGGGCGGCTGGTAGCGGATCTCCAGCAGGCGACGATCCACCGGCACATTGCGCCGGTTCACGTCCAGCACGACGATGTTGCTGGCGGAAATCCGGACCACGGGATACCACGCTCCGCGACGCAGCGTGTGAGCCCCCGCCGGTCCAACCCGCGCCCACCCTTTGGGCTGCAGGCGGGTCGGGGTGATAGGACGCACTTCCAAGGCAGTAGCCACTCTCCAGACTCTACTAGGTCGGCTTGGCCGGCGTCGTGACTGCTGTCACAATCGGGGCGTGTTCAGCCACACTCGCTGAAGCCACAGACATGGCATTTGACGCATCCCTCCACGAACGCGAGCTGTGAACCGCAGTCCGGGCAGGTCCCGATGAAGTCCTGAGCCTGATCCGGGCCCCGCAGCGCGGCGGCACTCCCTTCCGGTCCGGTCGCCACTTCCAGCGGCCGGAACGACTCCCGCCCGGTGGCCGGGGAAGCGCCGCCCCCGAGCAGGTCCTGCTGCACGCCCTGCTTGTCCTGCATCCACTTCTCGATCGCGATGCCGATGGCGTCGGGCACGGAGAGCACCTTGCTCGGTCCCAGCCCCACGACGCGATCGGACGAAATGCCCCGCAGCTGGCGGTGCACTTCCTTGAGCGGGATGCCGGAGCGCAGCGCCAGCGACACGAGACGGCCCACCGCCTCGACGTCCGCCATCAACGCGCCCCCCGCCTTCCCGAGCGAAATGAACACCTCGAACGGCTGCCCGAGGTCGTCTTCGGTGATCGTCACGTACATCGTGCCGAGCGGCGTTTCGACCCGGCGCGTGTTGCCGCGCAGCAGCTCCGGCCGCGAGCGCTTGGCGCGTCTTTGCAGGTTTTCGCTCTCGACTTCGTGCAGCTGGTCCCGGGTGCGGTCGAGCTCCGCCTCGAGCTCGGCAATGCGCCCCAGCGCCTCGGCCAGCGCGCCCGCGCCGTCGGCGGCCACGCCGGCCGCCTGCCCCTGCCCCTTCTTCGCCGTGGAGCCCGTGGACAGCACCTGGCCCTCGCGGGCGCCGTCGCGGTACACGGTCACGCCCTTGCAGCCGAGCTGGAACGCGAGCCGGTAGATCTGCTCGACGTCCTCCTCGGTCGCCCCGTGCGGGAAGTTGCACGTCTTGGAGATCGCCGAGTCGGTGAACTCCTGGTAGGCGGCCTGCATGCGGATGTGCCACTCCGGCGTCACATCGTGCGCGGTCACGAACACGCGCTGCCACTGCGCCGGCACCTCGTCGAAGTGAATGTTGCCGCTTTCGGCGATACGCTGCACCAGGGCGTCGGAGTACCAGCCTTCGCGCCTGGCGATCGCGACGAAGTCCTCGTTCACGTCCGGCATCTGCACGCCGGCCTGATTGCGCATGAACGCCACCGCGAACAGGGGCTCGATCCCGGAGCTGCAGCCCGCGATGATCGAGATGGTCCCGGTGGGCGCGACGGTGGTCAGGTTGCAGTTGCGCAGCTTGCGCATCGGGCGGATGCGGTTGCCGGCCGCGTCGCGGGCGCAGGTGGCGTCGGGGCCCCAGATCGAGCGCTCCCATTCCGGGAACGGGCCGCGCGACTTGGCCAGCCGCTCGGAGGCGGCCTTCGACTCCTCGTCCACGAACTGCATCAGCTTCCGCCCCAGCTCGACCGCTGCCTCAGAGTTGTAGGGGATGCCGAGCCGCACCAGGAGGTCCGCCCAGCCCATGATGCCCAGGCCGATGCGGCGGATCCGTTTGGCGAGGTCGTCGATCTCCGGCAGCGGGTACTTGTTCGCGTCGATGACGTTGTCGAGGAAATGCGTGCAGAGCTGCACCGCGGCCCGCAGCCCGTCCCAGTCGACAGCGCCGTCCTTCACGAACAGCCCGACGTTGATCGATCCCAGGTTGCAGACGTCGTAGGCGAGCAGCGGCTGCTCGCCGCACGGATTGGTCGCCTCGTAGGTGCCCAGCGCCGGCACCGGGTTGTACTGGTTGGCGCGGTCGATGTAGAACACGCCGGGCTCACCCGTCTTCCAGGCGCCATGCACGATCTTGCGGAACACTTCCCCGGCATCGAGCCGCCCCACGACCTGCCCGGTGCGGGGATGCACGAGGTCGTAGGATTCGCCCCGCTCCAGGGCCTGCATGAAGGCGTCGGTGACCGCGACCGAAATGTTGAAGTTCGTCACCTGCGTCAGGTCGTCCTTGCAGGTGATGAAATCGAGGATGTCGGGGTGATCGACCCGCAGGATGCCCATGTTGGCGCCGCGGCGCGTGCCGCCCTGCTTCACGACGTCGGTCGAGGCGTCGTACAGCTTCATGAACGACACGGGCCCGGACGCGACGCCCATGGTCGAGCGCACCACGTCGTTCTTGGGACGGAGCCGCGAGAACGCGAACCCGGTGCCGCCGCCCGACTGGTGCACCAGGGCCATGGCGCGCAGCGTGTCGTAGATGCCGCTCTTGCCGTTGGACAGCGCGTCGTCCACCGGCAGCACGAAGCAGGCGGACAGCTGGCCCAGCGGGCGGCCGGCGTTCATGAGGGTCGGCGAGTTGGGCATCCAGACCCGTGTGGCCATCAGATCGAAAAACGCTTCGGCCAGGGCTTCGACGGCCTTCTCGGACGCGCCGTACGTCCGGTCGGGAGCGGCGATGGTGCGGGCCACGCGCCAGAACAGGTCTGTGGCGCGCTCGGTGGGCCGGCCCTGGTCGTCCTTTATGAGATAGCGGCGCTCGAGCACGGTGAGCGCGTTGGCGCTCAGGTCGAGGGTGCCTTTGGTCCGGGAAGCAGTCATCCGAGCTCGTCCCTCTAGGTAAGAGCGTTCATCGCGGCAGTCTGTCTGTCGTGAGTTGGCGTGGCGCGATACAGGCGCGGAGGGTCAAGGTAGGTAGGTCGCTGTGGTGGATCAAGCTTTCGTGACAATGCCCGTGGCGTGGACTCTATCGACTATCAACATCACAAACTTGCTCTGGTGGGCGGATAGTTCCCGGCGCGATGTCGTTCCGCCTCGACCACATAATGCTCCCACGTCTCCCGGATGCGGGCGCGCAGCGCCTCGTCCACCGGCCGCACCACGCGGCCGGGCACGCCCATCACGACCGAGCCCGGCGGCACCACCATCCCCTCGCGCAACACCGCGCCCGCCGCGACGACGCACCCGGTGCCGATGTGTACCCCGTTCAGCAACACACTGCCCATCCCGATCAGGCACTCGTCGTCGACGGTACAGCCGTGCAGGATGGCGCGATGCCCGACCCCGACGCGGGCGCCGATCAGCGCCGGCCGGCCCGCGTCCACGTGCACGATGGTGCCGTCCTGGAGATTGGTGGCCTCGCCGATGACGATGCGATCCATGTCGCCGCGCACCACCGTGCCGTACCACACGCTCGCGCGCGGGCCGAGGGTGACGTCGCCCATCACCCAGGCCCCGGGTGCAACGAACGCGGTTGGATCGATGTGGATCTATTCTCTCCGCGGCAGGAACTGGTACTGCACCCACGCGTCGACGGGGTCGCCGTTTTTCTGGGCCGGCTGCCAGCGCAGCTTGCGGGCCATGTCCATCGCCTGGTTGGTGAACGTCGCCACGTTGGATCCGACGAACTCCCGTACCTCGAGCGTGGCCCCCTCGCTCGACACCTTGATGAGCAAGATCGCGGCGCGCGGCGTCTCGGTCGCGTCGGCGGGGATCGGGATGAACGTCGGTTGCAACGCCACCGGCTTCGTGTCGAAGCAGACGTTGTCCTGATTGTAGTCGGGCCCGTAGCGAGTGCAGTAACCCGCCACCGAGTGACTCGCCCCGCCGCCGGCGCCGCCGCTTCCACCACCCGTTCGGTCGATGGGACCGATCGCCTTCTGAAGCTGGATGGCGAGGGTATTGGTGGAGCCCGGAGTGATCAGCACTTGCCGCTCGTACAACGCGTACCCCTCGGCGCGAACCGCGAGCTTGTGCGTGCCGGCCGGCAGATCGAGCTGCGTGCCGCGTACCGCCTGACCGTCCATGGTCACCCGCGCATCGCCCGGGATCGTCCCCGACAGCACCAGTCGTCCCGGCGAGCCCGGCGTGGCGGTGCCGCCATGTCCCCCACTGGTGTCGCCCGTGAAGAGCGTGCCGCCGCTATGCAGCGTGTCGCCCCCCCCGGCCGGGTCGCGAACGGAATCGCCCGCGGCGATGGTCGAGTCAGGGGGAGGCGGAGCGGCGTGGTGGAAGATCAGCCCCTGCTTGTATGCCAGGTAACCGCCGCCGCCCACGATGCCGCCGACGGCGAGCACCCAGATGGCGAGCGCGGCCGTCGTGGACCGGGTCCTGGGCTCGTCCGCAGGCACGGGGGGCAGGCCGGTCGAGAGACGCGGCAGCGGGGTTGTCGGGGCGGCGGCGGCCACCGACACCTTGGGAATGCCGAGCGAGGGCATGGCCCGCGTCTGGGCGCTCGAGAGGCCGGTCGCGACGAAGCCCGCCCCGCTCTCCAGCACTTCGACCAGATCATCGGCCGTCTGAAACCGCTCGGCGGGGACCTTGGCCATCATCTTCTTCACGACTTCGAACAGGTCGCGCTGCTCCTGGGTCTCGAGCGTGGGCGTGGGCAGCTCTTCCATGATGTGCTTGTAGCCGATCGAGAACGAATCCTCGCCGTCGAACGGCACCACCCCGCTGAGACACTGATAGGCGACGACGCCGAGCGAGTAGATGTCGCTGCGGCCGTCGAGCTGCTGCGCGCGCGCCTGCTCGGGGCTCATGTAGTGCGGCGTGCCGATCGCCATGCCGGTGCCCGTGAGCTTGCCGCCCGAGGCCGCTTTCGCGATGCCGAAATCGGTGACGAGCGCCTGGCCGTGCTCGTCGAACATGATGTTGTCGGGCTTGATGTCGCGGTGCACGGTGCCGGACCGGTGCGCGTAGGACAAGGCGCGCGCCACCTGCCCCAGTACCTGCCGGATCTCCCCCGGGGGCAGGGCGCCGCGCGTCGCCAGCAGCGCCGACAGCGGCTTGCCGCGCAGGAACTTCATCACGAAGTAGATCACGCGACCGGCCTTGCCGACGCGATACACGGGAATGATGCCCGGGTGCTCGAGCTTGGCGGCGGTGCGGGCCTCGCGCTGGAACCGCTCGACGAATTCCTTGTCGAACGCGAGCGAGAACGGCAGGACTTTGATGGCGACTTCGCGATCGAGCAGCTTTTCGCGGGCCCGGAACACGATCGCCATGCCGCCGCGCCCCAGCTCTTCCAGGATCTCGTATTCCTCGGTGAGCTCGGTGCGTACCAGATCGAGCTCGGAGGGCTCCGGCGGCTCTTCTTTGGCGGCGCTCAGCGGCAGCGTGGCCGACAAATCAGCGCCGCAGGTCTTGCAGAACTTGTAGGACTCTTCGTTCTGAACGCCGCAATGCGGACAGTACATCAACGCTCCGGGGGGATCGGCGGAAACTTATGGACGCGCGCGCGCGGGTGTCAACTTACGACGTCGAGACCACCTGCAGCCGCCGCTGCCGCACGATGCGCGTGCCCGAGGCAGGATCCGACATCGTCACCGACAGGACGTAGCTGCCGGGCGCGACCCCGCGCAGACTGACGCCGCGATGGATGCGGGTGACCGGACCCGCGGCCGATGCGTCGAATTCGAGCAACACCGGGGGCCGCCGGCCGCCGAACAACCCGCCAATCCGGCCCAACAGCGAGCGGCCGCCCACCCGCTCCAGGCGGACTTCGGTGTGGTAGCTCGTCCCCGGCGACAGGCCGAACAACTCGTAGTACAGCTCCGCGATGCTGCCCGTGGGATAGCGGTCCAGCGGATTGAGCAGCACGGTGTCCACGCCGGCCGCCGAGTCCGCCGCGCGTGCCAGCCACATCAGCCCGGCGCCCGCGCGGCCCACGACCAGGTCGCTGGCGGTGAACGACCGGCCGTCGAGCGCCGGCACGATGAGGGTATCGCGCCGCACCAGCTGGCCCGCGAGCCGGTCCTGCGTCGCGACGAGCAGGCGGTAGCGATAGCGACCGGGCGGCAGCGAGACGCTGAGCCGGCCGCTCAGGTAGCTCGGGGAGCGGAGCGTCTGCCGCGAGCTGAACACGCGCAGCGTATCGAGTCGCTTCACGACACTGTCCCGCTCGTCCGAAACGAGCAGCCGGAAGTGCAGCGGGTAGAGGACGCCCCCCGCGTCCCCGCCCGGCTCGGCCGACAGGCGGTCGGCGGGAATCGCGAACACCACGTGCACCGCCTGGCCCGCCGGTGACGTGCCCGCGGCGGCCACGAAATCGCTCACGACGGGATCGAGCGGCACGGCGAACCGCTGCTGGTAGGTGTCGGTCGTGGTCCCGGTGCTGATGGCGCGCCGGCCGCTCGAGCGCTCGTCGGCGATGGCGTTGCCGGCGAGCGAGCCGCCGCGCGCTACACGCGCGTACGCGCCGCCGAACTGCTCGCGCGAGGCGTAGAGGTCGACCACGCCCGCATCCGGCGTGCCCGCCGCCTGCACGGCGGCGCGGAAGCCGAGCGCGTCGACGAGGCTTTCGACCAGCTTGTAGTCCGACGCATCGTCGCGCGCGACGAAGTGAAACACCAGGTCGCCGCCCGGCCGGCGGTACAACCAGCTCTGGTTGGGTTGCAGGCATCTGGCGGCGGTGGGACAGTTCGGCTCCGAGGGGTGCGTCGCGCGCTGGTCCGGCTCGCCGTGGCGCAGGTAAATGACGCCGCGGTCGTCGAACTCCACCTGCCCCGAGCGATACACCTCCGTGATGTCGTAATGGCGATGCCGGCTCACCAGGCGGAAGTTGCGCCGCGCGTACATCCAGCGGCGGTTGTGCTCCGCCAGCCGTTCTCCGGGATCGCGCGCTTCACGCAGATCGCGGCCGTTCCAGAACCGTCGCAGCCACGCCGCGCGCGCCGCGTCGGTCGTCAACGAGTCGAACGCGCCGATGTCGGCCGAGTCGGCGAGCAGCGCCAGGTCTGTCCGGTACAGCTGGCGCGCCTGGACGCTCGTCGCCGCCGCCGCCCCACGGTAGTAGCTCGACTCCCCGGCCGCGGGCTGGTTGGCGAAGTACTGGGTCCGTGCCATCTCGAACAGTCCGACGCCCGAGTCCCCGCCCACGGCCAGGTAAGAGCGAAACGCGGCGAGCGCCGAGTCCGCTTCGCCCACTTCCCGCTCTACCCGTCCGCGCGCCAGCTGCACCTCGGGCACGCTCCCCGCCGGGGACGCGCTGGCGAGCCGCACCGCCTCGAGCGCCACCTGCAGCCGCGGGTGGATGCGCTGCGACAGCGCGGCGTTGGCCAGGTCCACGGTCGCGAATGCGAAGCTCGGATCGACCTGCGTGGCGTGGGCGAAGGCGCGCGCCGCCTTGGAGAGGTAGTCGAGGCCGAGCTGCTGGCGCAGGTTTTCGACCGCGATCGCGGAGTGCTCTCCCTGCGCCAGCTCCGCCAGGCCGAGCCCGTACCACGGATAGGGCCACGCGGGCCGCAGCTCGGACGCCCATTCGAATTCACCGGCCGCGTCGTCGAAGTGGGGCTTCGATTGGCTGATCTCGCCTAACCGATAGGCGATGAAGCCGAGCCGGAGGTGCAGCAAGGGATTGTCGCGGTCGGTCTTGGCGAGCTGGATCGTCGCCGCTTCGAGCCGGCGCAGGGCGAGCGAATCGATGACGCCGCCCAGCGAATCCCGCAGACGCTCGACGGCGGTCCGGTCCCCCGGCTCCTGGGCACGGAGTCGGAGAGGAACGGCCAGCAGCATGAAGGTGACGAACGGCGTGAGCACTCGCATCGACATTCCATTATACCGTGGCGTCGCGCGAGTGATTCATTGCAATTCTCTGACAATTACGGCTTTGTGGCGCGCTCCGCGAGGAAGGCCTCGATACCGCTGACCACACCGCGCGCGTAGCGCCATTGCCCGGCTTCGCCGGCCAGCAGCCGCTCCTGGTCCGGCATCATGATGAATACGCCCTCCGTGAGGGCGGACGGCATCCAGGTGGGCCGCACCAGGGCGTAGTCCCCCCGACCCATGCCCAGGTCCCGCAACCCCAGCTCGGCCACCAACGCCCGGTCCAGGGCACGCGCCAGGTCGGCGCTGCGCGGATGGAAGTAGTAGACGCTGGTGCCGTTGTTGACGAACGGATTGACGCCGTCCGGCAGGGCGTTGGCGTGGATCGATACGAGTACGTCAGCGTCGTGCAGCTCGGCGAAATGGGTTCGTGGGTAGAGGTCGATCGGCGTGGAGTCGGTGCGGGTCAGCAACACGGTCGCGCCCGCCCGCTCGAGTAGCGTCTGCGCCTTCTTGGCGACGGCCAGCGTCGCGACCGGCTCCCACAGGCCGGTCGGTCCCGTGGCGCCGACCGGCGGATGTCCGGGGTCCAACACCACGACGCGCCCCTTGAGCGGATGCCCGGGATCGATCACCGGCGGGCGCCGCACCTCGAGCAGGAGGTCGCGACCCTCGAACCGCGTCCGGTACCCCCACACGCGCTGTGAGAGCTGCAGCGTGATCGTCAGCTCGTCCGCGCTCTCCTGGCGGTAGGTCATCCAGTGCACCAGCGGATCGGTGCCGCCGTACTGCATCCAATTCACGTCGGAGTGCGCACCGTAGAGGCGCAACACGAGCGAGCGGTCGTCTTCGTCGACGCGAAACGGCAGCCGGTCGGGCAGCGGCACGCGCAGCGTGACCGAGCGCGGGCCGCTGCTCAAGCGAACCGAGCCCACGACCCCGCCCGGAGGCGGCGTGCCCGGTGGCCGCGGCTGCACGTCGGCGGCATTCACCCAACTCTCCGATTCCCGAGACAACGCCAGCCGGACCTGGTCGTTCCAGCGTCCGGACATCACGGTCGTCGTTCCCGTCTGAAAGAACCAGTGATAGGTGCCGCCCGGGACGGCCTTCCCCACGGTGAGCGAATCCGTGGTCCCGGTGTGGGCCGTGTCGTCATTCAGCACGATCACCAGTGGCCTGGCGCGATCGAGCGTGGCGATCCGCAGCGGCCAGGGGAACCGCACCGTGTCCGCTCCCGCTGCGACTTCGAGCGTCGCACAGGGGGCGGGAGGCAGGGCAAGTGAGTCGGGGCACACCGGCTCCGCCGCCAGCCATCCCACGTAGCGATCGACGCGAGGCGGCAGATGATACATCGCGGTGTCCACGCCGAAGGCGCGAATTCCCCAGGACGGCTCACCGGGCTCGGTGTCGGGGACGAGCGGGACGACGACACCGGCCGGTGTGCGGAGTCGCACGGTCGCGCCCGGTGCGGCCCGCACGTCGAGCCGCACCCCTTCTCCGGCGGGCCATTGCAACACACCCCTCGGCTCAAAACTCGTGGTATCGATCCAGAGGGCGGGCGGCGCCGGGGGATGGAAACGCGGCGCGACGCGGGCGTCGAGCCCCACGACCTGCGTATCACCGGGGACCGCCGCCACGAGCTGGTAGTGGGCGATCGTGTCATCCGGCACCGCAACCCAGGCCAGCCACGCGCCGTTGCCGATCACGGACACCGGCGCACCGTTGACCGTGAGACTCGCATCACCGCGTCCCACGCTCCCGAACAGGAACGTGCTGTCGACCGGTTGCACGACGTCGCTGGCCTTCGGGTACACGACACTGACCCGCACCGGACCCGAGCGCACGACTGAGTCGCGAGTGGCGGGAGCCGGAGGGGGCGCCGCACCCGGAGGCGGCGCGCCCGCGCAAGCCGCGCTCAGCAGGACGCAGCACCAGGGAAGTGGTCGCATTGCCGCGAAGCTTAGTGACGCCCCTTTCGACCCGCCAATTTGCGCAATAGATTGGCATACCTTAACTTCTGCGCCCTATAGGAGATGCGCCGCCCGTGACGACCTGTGCATATTGCGGTCGCGCCAACGACCCGGGCGCGTTGTTCTGTATGGATTGTGGCAAGCCGCTGACCAAGTCCGCGGCCACAGCCAAGAAGAAAATCCCGACACCTGTCTCAGCTGTGGGCGACCCCGGAGAGGCCGACATGCCGTCTGCCCCCCCTCCTCCTTCAGCGGCTGGCGGATCCTGCCCCTTCTGTGGCGGGGAGATCGCCGGCCCGCTTCCGTTCTGTCCCCACTGCGGGCGGCGCCTTTCCGCCCCCGGGTCGGGGCCGGCCTGCGGGCGCTGCGGCTCGCCGGTTCTGTCCGACGCCAAGTTCTGCGCCACCTGCGGGGCCACGATCGAGGTCGCGCTGTCGCGCCCATCCAGCCAGCCCGAGCCCCGCACCGAGTTCCTGGTGCGACTCGTCTTGCTGGATGAGACCGGACAGGAGCTCCAGACCCACGAAACGACCCAACAGGACACGACCATCGGCCGCAACGAAGGCGACATCCGGTTTCCCGACGACACGTTCCTCTCCCCGCTGCACAGCAAGCTGTCGTGGGAGGACAACCAACTGGTGGTGCGGGACCTGGGAAGCCGGAACGGGACGTGGGTCTTCATCGAGGAGCCGCACCGCCTCGCCGACGGGGATCTGCTGCTCATCGGAACGCAGGTGTTCAAGTTCCGGCGTCTGGGATACCCCGGTCCGCATGCCCCCGAGGTCGACGCCACGAAGCGGATGGGGAGCATGACGCCCGCCGCCGACATCGCCCAGATCACGCAGCTGCGGGCCGACGGCAGCGCCCGCGACGTGATTCACCTCTCCCCGGGGCGCGATCTGCAGCTCGGACGGGAGCGCGGCGACTGGTTGTTCCCCTACGATCCCTCGATGAGCGCGCAGCATGCCGTGATCCGATCCGAGGACGCCGATTTCGTGGTGCTCGACGCGGGCAGCCGCAACGGCGTCGCCGTGGCGGCGCGCGGCGCGATCCCGCTCAAGACCGGGTCGCGACTCCTCGTGGGAGACAAGCTGTTGCGCGTCGAGATCCCGTGAAAATCTGCCCGGTCTGCTCCCGGGAGTACCCGGACGAAATTCGATTCTGCCAGGACGACGGCACCACGCTGCGGGCCGCCGCGCCGACCACGAGCCTCGTCGGCCAGGTGATCGCGGACCGGTATCACGTGACCAAGAAGCTGGGCGAAGGCGGCATGGGCCAGGTGTACCTGGCCGAGCACGTGAAGATGGGCCGCGAGAGCGCCATCAAGGTGATGAGCCCGTCGATGATGCACGACCCGGACTCGGTGGCGCGGTTCAAGCGCGAGGCGGCGAACGCGAGCCGCATCAGCCATCCCAACGTGTGCGCGGTCTATGATTTCGGCGAGACACCGGACGGCCTGATCTACCTCGCCATGGAATACGTCAAGGGCGAGGCGCTCACCGACCTGCTGGCGCGCGAGGGCGCGCTGCCCGTCGTCCGGGCCTCGGCGATCTTCAGGCAGACGGCGGACGCGCTGCAGGCCGCGCACGACCTCGGTATCGTGCACCGCGATCTCAAACCCGACAACATCATGATCGCGCGCGGCCGCGACGGCTCGGACCAGGTGAAGGTCGTGGATTTCGGGATCGCCAAGGCCGTGGGGGGCGACGAGACCGGCCAGAAGGTCACGAAGACCGGCCTCGTGGTCGGGACGCCGGAGTTCATGAGCCCCGAGCAGCTTTCGGGCGACCGGGTGGACGGCCGCAGCGATCTGTATTCGCTGGCCCTCGTGTACTTCCGGATGCTGACGGGCCACCTGCCGTTCCAGGCCGACACGGTCCAGGAAACGATGATCAAGCGGCTCACCGACGAGCCGGCCAAGCTGAGTACCACGCGTCCCGATCTCTCCTTCCCCGCCGGTCTGCAGAGCGTGCTCGACACCGCGCTGGTGCGGACGCCCGGGGAGCGCTACCAGAGCGTCGCCAAGTTCGCCGAGGATGTCACCGGGGCGGTGCAGCTGCGTGCACCCACGCGCGGCGCCGCCACTCCGGCGACGCGGGCGCAGGCGGAGCTGGAAGACCGCACCCAGATGATCGATTCAAAGGAGACGCGGGCGCGTGCGTCGGTGCATCGGCCGGACAAGAAGCGGTCGCTGATCCCTATCATGGCGGTCGGCGTGGTCGTGCTGGGCGCCGCTGGGGGCGGTTACATCCTGTTCGCCGGCTCGAGGGGGGGGGCGGGCGGCCAGGCTCAGGCGGACTCGAACCACGTGGCGAGCCCGGAGTCGACCAAGATCGCCGTCCCACCGCCCGATACCACGAAATTCACATCGCAAACGAGCGGGCAAACGGGAGGACAGACCGGCACGCAGACCACCCACCCGCGGGAAACGACGACCACTCCGCCACCACGGCCGACGATCGATGTCGCCCGCGCGGACGCGCTGTTGAACGATTTGTTCGACAAGCTCGACGGCAAAACGATCTCCGCCGGCACAGCGCGCGATTCGGCGGAGCACATCTACAATGCGCAGGGTGTGTCCCGGACGGACAAGGCCTTTGCCGCTTACGTGATGGCCAACGCCTTCGCGGCGCTCGACGATCAGGAACCGGGCCGGGGCCATAAGGAGGCCGCATTGCGCTGGGCTCGGCAAGCCGTCGACCTCAATCCCGCGCGAGCCTACACCCAGCTGGTCCACGATCTGAGCCAGCCCTGACCATGTTCGGACGCCCGAAGCCAATCAAGATCCGAGTGGTGGGTCGCACCGATCAGGGGAAGACCCGCGATCACAACGAGGACAACTTCCTCGTGGCGGATCTGACGCGCCAAGACGCGTCGCCGCCCACGGCCGAGCGCGAGTACGAGCTCGGCGAGCGCGGCCTGTTGCTCGCGGTGTGTGACGGCATGGGCGGCGCGGCCGCGGGCGAGCTCGCGAGCGAGATGGCGACGGACACGATTTACAAGCAGCTGCTGCAATCGTGGCTCGAGGAATCCGAGGTGACCGGCCAGCGCTTCGCGGCCCGGCTGAAGGAAGCGGTCGAGACCGCGAACCGCGAGATCCATAACTACGCCAAGGCCCACCCGGAAAACCGCGGCATGGGAACCACGGCCACGATCGCCGGCGTGCTGGGCGACCACCTCTACCTGGCGCAGGTGGGGGACAGCCGGGCCTACCTGGTGCGTGGCGGCGAAGCGCACCAGATCACCAAGGATCAGTCGCTGATGCAGCGCCTGGTCGAGGCCGGCGAGCTCACCGAGGAAGAAGCCGCGCACAGCGAGCGGCGCAACATCATCCTCCAGGCGCTCGGGCCGGATCCCAAGATCAAAGTGGATCTCACCCACCAGGAGCTGCGGCGCGGCGACCTGCTGGTGCTCTGCTCGGACGGCCTGTCGGGCCAGGTGAAGAAGGAAGAGATCGCGCGCGAGGCGGCGAGCGGCAGCCTGCCCCGCGCCACCGAGCGGCTCGTCTCCCTGGCGAACGAGCGCGGCGGCCCGGACAACATCACGGTGGTGATCGCGCGGGTCGACGGCGACGGCGTGCGCTCGGTCGCAGGGGCCGACGAAGTCGGCCACCAGGTGTATCCGCTCATCGACACCGAGGCCAGCACGGATCCGGTGCCCGTCTATCGCGGCAGCAAGCCACCGGTTCCTTCGAAGCCACCCCCGACTGCTCGTTGGGGCGGTCGCGGCGAGCGACTCGCGCTGCTCGGCGTCGCCGTCCTGGCCATCGGGATCGTGGGCTGGCAATTCGTGCGCGGCAAGCCGTCGGGCACGCCGAACCCCGCCCTCCCGGCGGCCTCGGCCCCGGCCGATCCGGCGCTGGTCATCCTGGATCGTCTCGCCGACTCGGTGACGAACGCGGTGCGCGGGTACGGCAGCTCGGAGCAGCAGTTCACGGCGCATCGAATCGCTTGTCCCAGACTGGCCGAGGACTTCGGGCAGGTCGACGCCCTCTGGGTTTCCTACAACCTCGGGAAGCGGCGGGCGGGACCGCTCGACGCCACACGCCAATCGAGAGACCGGACGCTGGATGCTTCGGTGGACAGCGTCGGCAGAGACTTCGACCGCTCCGGGTGCCCGCGCCCGTGAGGGCTCAGTTCAAGTTCCTGTCCGGCGCCCGCGCCGGACAGGTCGAGACGTTCCGTAAGGCCTACTTGGGACTCGGCCGTCACCCACTTTCGGATGTCCGCTTCGACGCCGAGCGCGACCTCGACGTGTCGTCGCGCCATGCCGCGATCATCACCAAGCCCGACGGCTACATGTTGCAGGACCTGGACTCGAAGAACGGCACCTACGTCAACGGCAAGCGCATCGAAGAAGACCGGCTGCTGGCCGACGGCGACGTGATCGGTTTCGGCGCCAAGGGACCGGCGCTCGAGTTCCACGTACTCCCCAACGACGGCGACGAGGTGGCCACCGAAACCGCTGCGTCAGCCGAAGCGGCCGCAGGCCGCCAGTCGCAGCCCAAACAGATGGTGCCCGCCGCCGTCGCTCCGGCTCCGCCCCCTCCCGCGCCCGCGTCCCCCGCCGCCCGGCCGGCGCGATCCAGCACGGCCGTGCGCATCGCCGTGGAAGTCGCGCGTCAGACCCGGGAGCTGCGGCGCACGACCAAGTTCCTGATCGGCGGGCTGGTCGTGGCGGTGCTGTTATTCGTGGTGCTGAGCTGGAAGGCGAGCCACGACCGGCACGAGGAGATGGCGCGCATTCGCGCCTGGGCCGACAGCGTGGCCGACCAGGCGCAGCGCACCGCCCAGCAATTCCAATCCGAAGTACAGGGCCTGCGCGAGGCGAACCAGCAGTCGGTGGCGGAGATCGAGCGGCTGCGGCGCGAGCTGGCGGGCGCGGGCAGCGACGTCGGGGTGGTGGCGCGGCTGCGGGCACAGATCGAAGCCGCCCAGCAGCGCCAGCTGCAGATCGCCGGGGCGAACACGATCGACTACCGCGCGATTTCGTCCCGCAATCAGGACGCGGTCGCGCTGCTGCTGGTCGAGTTCTCGGAAACGGAGCGCTTCAGCGGCACCGGGTTCGCCGTGGACTCGCACGGCACGGTGGTCACCAACAAGCACGTGCTGATCGGCGTGAACGGGGACCGCACGCCGCGCCGCATCGCCGTGAAGTTCTCGGGCTCGAACCAATGGTTTCCGGGACGCTACGTCGGAGTCTCCGACGCGGGCGACATCGGCGTGCTCAAGGTCGACATCCGCGGCGGTACGCCGAGCGTGTTCGGACTGCAGCGCAACCCGCACAGCCTCGAGCGCGGCGATCCGGTGGCGACCATCGGCTACCCGCTGGGCCTCGACCTCCCGATGGAAGGGCGCGGACTGGACGTGGTGGCCTCCCCCACCCTCACCGTCGGCACCGTGAGCAAGGTGCTCAGCAACGTGGTTCAGGTGGACGGGTACGGCGCGCCGGGGTCTTCGGGCAGCCCGATCTTCGACCACGACGGCCGCGTGGTGGCGGTGTTGTACGGCGGGGTACAGGAATCGAACGGCAAGATCATTCTCGCCGTGCCGGTGAGTCTCGTAACGGACTACTTGGCGCGGATTGGAATCAGATAGAGAAGGTTGTGAAGGTTGGTGGAAGATGGTGGAGGTTGGTGGAGGTAATTTCGGTTCACCTCCACCAACCTTCAAACCCTTCACTAACCTCCACCTTCACACCGGCGTCACGTGTCCAAGCACCCGCGGCCCCCGCGCGCCAGTCGCCCCCGGGAGATTTCCCGGCCGCCCTTCGAGCGTCAGTAACCCCAGAAACGCGAACGCCACCGCCTCTTTCGCCTCCCCGTCGAAGAACAGCTGATCGAACGGCAGCACCGGGCGCGGCTGCACGCGTGCGGCGAGCTGCTCCACCAGCACCGGATTGCGCGCGCCGCCGCCCGAGATCACCAGCTCGTCCGAGGGACCGGCCGGCGTCCATTGCTCGAGGGCGCGCGCCACCGATTCGACGGTGAGCGCGGTCGCGGTGGCGACCGCGTCGTTGTCCGAACCGTTCACCAGCGCGATCAGGCGGTCGGCGAACGCGATGCCGAAGCGCTCGCGACCGGTGCTCTTGGGCGGCGGCGCGGTGAAGTAGGAATCGGCGAGCAGCTGGGCCAACGCCTTGGCCGATACACGGCCGCGCCGCGCGTGCTCCCCGTCCCGATCGAACACCGCGTCCGGATCGACTCGCCGCGTGACCGCGTCGATCACCCCGACACCCGGTCCCGTATCGAACGCGAGGGCGCCGTCGGTGACGCCGCGGCGCGGCACCCAGGTCACGTTCGCCATGCCGCCCAGGTTCAGCAGCAGCCGGCCGTGCGTCTCGTGCCCGAACAGCATGACATCGGCGAGGGGAACGAGCGGCGCGCCCTGGCCGCCGGCCGCGACGTCGCGCGAGCGGAAATCGCTCACCACCCGCACGCCGAGCCGCTCGGCCAGGACCGCCGCGTCGCCGAGCTGCAGTGTCGCGCGGCCCGGCTCGTGCCAGACCGTCTGCCCGTGGGAGGCAACAAAGGAGAGATCGCGCGGTGAGGTCTTGGCTGCCGCGAGCAGCTGTAACACCGCGCCCGCGAACCGCTCGGCCAGGGCCACGTGCAACAGCGCCAGCTCCTTCGCGCCGCCGCGGGCGATGGCATCGATGATCTGACCGCGCTCGGCCGCGGCGTACGGCTCCTGCCGGAACGCCACGAGCCGCGCCGAGGGCGGATCCGCTTCGAGCTGAACCAGCGCGGCCGAGACGCCGTCGAGCGAGGTCCCGGACATCAAGCCGACGGCCAGGTGTCCGCTCATGCGACGGGTGGCGGATCGCCGACGACGCGGCGCACGAATCCCCCGGCCGCCGCGAGCCGCTCCCGCGCCGCTTCCTTCCCCAGCCCGGCGCGAACCATGACGATCGCCAGCTTGACGCTGCCTTCCGCCGCGGTAATCGCGTCGCGCGCCCGCG
>Ga0075421_100004342_pt1 | contig 17124 bp, 11 predicted proteins | sample SoiMetdeltSBSDD5_FD_75292 | JGI IMG/M metagenome (GOLD analysis project Ga0075421, IMG submission 75292) | Bulk soil microbial communities from a Populus tree surrounding site in Tennessee, USA - Soil MetaG P. deltoides SBSDD5 | ecosystem: Environmental > Terrestrial > Soil > Tree plantation...
CGCGAAGGCATCCGGCAGCACCTTCAGGGCATCGTCCCGCTTGAGCCCGATATGATGCGCTCGCCAGACTTTGCCCATCCCGCCCTCGCCAATCAGGGCGGTGACTTCATAGGGGCCGATGCGAGTGCCAGGGGCCAGCGTCATCTACGGGGGATTCTACGGCAAGCCAAGGATGGCGGACCGTTCATGTGTGCCCCAGACTGACGACGGGCGGACCTAGGCGGGTTATCGTCGACTTCACCGCCCTCCCCGCGAACAATCGAAGGAGCGACCAGCAATCGTTCCGGTGCGGCTCCTGTGACCATCTGTGGTCGCAACGCCGTGACCACCAAGAGCAGGGCAAGCCATTAAAGAAGAAGCCGCCGCAACCCCCCGATCCACCAGAGGGGGAAGGAGTAGGAAACTAGGCACCGATGAACCGGGGAACCGCGAGGCGGGATGAGCACACGCTCAGCGGTGCCACCGACACCGAGCAGATGGTGCGAACAGGCGCGAGGGCGGAGACCGTGACACTCCTGCGCGGCTTGTCGTCAGCATCAGTTGACCGGTTCGGGCCTGTGCTGTTTTGAACAGCCTCCGTCCGTGACGGAGCGATATTCTCCGACCACATCCCCCGAGAACTGCTGTGCGCCATGACGACATGAGCGACCGCACGGTCGACCACATTTACGAACTGACGGACCGGCTGCAGGAATGCCTGAAGGACTCGGCGGACCTGCGTGAGCGTCTCATCAATGCGCAGGACGCCAATCGGTGGCCCGACCTCGAAGGCGCCGTCGCCCGCGTGGCTCGTCGTCGTCGTTCCAGAGACCTTCGCTAACATCGCCCCGTTCCCCTCACGCCAGCCCCGAGGGAAGCCCCGCGATGGTGTTCAATTTTGAGCGGCGGCCTCGCGTCCAACCGGTTACCGTCAAAATGGTTGCCGAAGCCCCTGAAGTTCGTGCCTCCGGAATCGCCGGACCCCAACGCATCATCTACGTGCACTGTCCTGCCTGTCAGTCACACAAAGCCCTCGTGGTCTTCATGCATTACGGCGAGACGACGTGCTTTTGCCCCGGCTGCGAGCACGCCTGGGATGTTCCGAGGCGGTCCTAGTGCGTAATGCCGTTACGGATGAGGGGGCGGCCGTCAATCGCGCAGAACTGACACTGATAGCGCGAACCCGGCATCTGCCCGGACGACACAAGCACAGGGCCGCATCTCTCCATCGTCCAACGAGGATTATTGACGGCCGGTGCATGCTCATCACACGCAACTTCACCGCGGATGGACCAATATAAGCCGGTGACGGAAGGAGGGCGTTGCATGGACGGGCTTTCTGACTCTGCTGGAGCGCGCCTTTGTCAACTTGAATGGATGCGGCCCAGGAGAGTGGGTTGAGTATACCAAGGTGGTCCACCGCCGATCCCCGCCACGCGAAACGCGGCGATTCAACGGAGAAAATTCGCGACCGTCCAGAAGGTTGGTTGAACCAGGAATCCCGTCGCCGCTCGGACTACCCCCGTGGCCGTCTCCAGAATGTCTCCGCGACCAGCGGTGAACGATGAGGATCGGCGTGGACTGATGTAGAGGATTCGCCTCGCTGGAACCGATGACGCGACAAGGACTTGGACCAGAAGCCTCACGCCGTCATCGGTTTATCGAAATCGACTCTTTAGGGTTCGACTCCCGCCAAACATGGTCGACTCCCGCCGACAACGTCCGTCCATTCGAGCGCCATGACCTCACCGCAGCGAAGTCTCGCTTCCCCACCCGGCAGCGTAATGAGATACGCCGCTTCGCTGTCCTGCTTCGCCGCTTCCACGACCCGAACTCCTCAAAACCGTAGAAGCGAGCTGCTGTGCTCTTGGGAATCGGCAGCAGCTTTACCGGGCATCCGCCACCAGCCACATGGACACCGTCCCTGACGCTCCCACGCCAGCCCGAGTGGTCTCGACACGCCACTTCGCTTCGCGTGATCCCTGCCTGCGGCGGATCGTACGGCATACCTAAAAAACACTCATTCGAGTGTTCGAAAAGCCACAGAGTTACGTTTCTCCACTAGGAGCATGTGGCTGTGATGATGTCGCGAAGCATTTCAGTCCCGTTTGTCCGCGGCCGAACTGCTGCATGGCTACTCGCGGCGCTTCTCCTGCCGTCGACTCACACCTGGGCGCAGCCGGCCATTTTCAGCGTGAACTCGGCGGCCGATGCCACCGACGCCGCCATCGGAGACGGCTTTTGCGAGACGGCGCCGGGAAACGGCGTCTGTTCCCTTCGCGCGGCCATCCAGGAAGCGAACGCCACGGCGGACGCGGATGTCATCAACCTGGCCGCCGGCACCTACACACTGACAATTCTCGGGCGCGGTGAGGACGACGCAGCAGCGGGCGATCTCGACATCACACGCGATCTCACGATTGTGGGAGCGGATCCGGCAACCACCATCGTTCAGAGCTGTGCGCCGGTGCCTCCCGCCAGCATGTGCGACGGTATCGATCGCGTGCTGCACGTCGATCCATTTGGCAGCGTGATACACGTGACCATTGCCAACGTCACCATTCAGCGCGGGATGACCGTTGGCATCCCGTTTGTCAGTAACATGGGGGGCGGCGTTCTCCTTGGGGTGGCGAATACCCTGGGTGACCCTGTGCCCGTCGGCACACTGACACTGACCAACAGCATCGTGCGGAGCAACAGAGCGACCCACTGCTGCGGTGCGTCGAGAGGTGGGGGACTCGCCAACAAAGGCGGGACGCTGACGCTCGTCCGCACGACCGTTACAGAGAACGCTGCCGACACGTCTGGCGGCGGCATCGTCCAGGAGTGGCTCGGCAGCCTTACCCTCAATGCCAGCACGGTCAGCGCAAACACCAGCGGGAGCGGAGGCGGCATCTTCAGCTTCGGTGCGGATGTGGTGCTACGCGGCAGCACGGTCAGCGGCAATGTCGCGGGAGCGGGCGGCGGGCTCTACAACTACCGCGCTAACGTCTTGGTCGCTGACAGCACCTTCAGCGGCAACCAGGCGTCGGGAGCGCATGGTGGACTCGCCAACGAGCAAGGCGCGCTCACGCTGAAGGGCAGCACCATCACCAACAATCAGGCGGGCGGGGGCGGAGGCGGCGGCGGAGTGCAGGGCAGTGCGACCGTCGCCAATACGATCATCGCCGGCAATCGTGTCGGTTCAACCCAGATCGACTGCGACGGCACCCTCACGTCCGTGGGGTACAACATCATCCAGACGACGAGTTTTCCGTTCTCCAGCCCCTCATGCATCGTGATCGGTGACACGACCGGCAACATCATGGGGCAGGCTGCCCTGCTGGCACCACTCGCCAACAATGGCGGACCGACGCACACTCACGCGCTGCTCTCGGGCAGTCCGGCAATCGGCGCCGGCAATCCGGCTGTTCCCGGGAGCACGTCTGCCGCGTGCACGGTCTCCGATCAACGTGCGATTGCGCGTCCAGAGCCGGTCGGGGGGCGTTGCGATATTGGCGCCTTCGAGCTGCAAGGACTGGCCGTGACCCGCATATTGCCGGACCATGCCGGTGATGCTGCACCGTTGGTCGCGATGATTCAGGGCAACGGCTTCAGCCCGGGCGCATCGGTGAAGCTGACGCGCGTCGGCGAGGGAGACATTGTTGGCAGTCCCACTGCCGTTGGAGAACGCAATGTCACGATTGCCACGGCCTTCGACGTCGCCGGACGTGCGCGAGGCGCGTGGGATCTTGTCGTCACCAATCCGGGTGGGAACTCGGTGACGGAGCCCGGTGCGCTGACGCTCGAGGAGGCGCGGGCAGGCGACTTGTGGATGGACATCATCGGTCACGAACTCATCAGAGTGGGCCGTCCCGCCAGGTTCACAATCCTTTTCGGCAATCGAGGCAACACCGATGCCCTCGCTGTGCCGATGGTGCTCGGCATTCGCAAGGAGGTCGCGCTCAAATTTTTGTTCGACATCGCGACGCCGCCGCCGCAACCCGGTGATCCTCCCGTCAACTGGGGCAGCATCTCGCGTCGGGCCACGTCGAGCCAGCTCGCCAACATGAAAATCGTGCCGTTCATCATCCCCGTGGTTCCCGCGGGCTTCACCGGGATCATGTCGTTCACCGTCACGGCGCCACCCGCAACCCACGGGCAGACGCTGCAACTGGCAGCGGGCATCGGCTCGCCGTATCTGCAGCCCACGCTCGCGCCGCAAGTCGTGCAGAAGTTGACCGCGGGCGCCGAGAGCTACGCCCGACGGGTGTGCGGGATCGACCTGGCACCAGAGGCGCTCCAGGCCATCGCACCGTATCTCGACCGCCAGCTCAACGATGTGGTCGCCCTCGGTCGCCACAATCTCGTCAAGGGTCACGGCGTCCAGCCCGTGGTCTATAGCGCTGCCCAGCTTCTGGTCGCGGTCGTGCAAGCCGTGAGTGGCCTTTCGTGCGATTCTCCCGGAGGAGACGACGACGGCGACGGCGAACAAGACGACGAAGACGATGACAGCGACGATGACGAAGACGATGACGACGATGACGACGAGGAGGATGATGACGAGTCGGACTGCGAGGAAGCGGGCTTCAATACCTGCGCGCCGCCGCCCTGCAACAAATGGCCGCCAACGGCGTGCGGCGGTGTCGCACGCCCCGGGACGATAGGCGGTGCAATCGATCCGAACGACAAGGTCGCCAGCCTTGGCGTTGGGGACGAGCACTACATCACCGGCGACGGCGACCTGCGTTACGCCATCCTTTTCGAGAATCTGGAAACAGCCACCCTGCCGGCGCAAGAGGTCGTCGTAACAGATCAACTGGATGTCTCCACGCTCGATCTCGACTCCTTCAGTGTCGGCTCCATCTCGTTTGGCACGCACACGGTGGTGCCTCCCCCAGGCCTGAGTGCGTTCACGGCTGATGTTGACCTGCCTGAGCGCAATCTGGTCGCGAGAGTTGAGGCCCGCCTCGACAAAACCACCGGAATCGTCACCTGGAGGTTCACGTCGCTCGATCCGCAAACAATGGAAGTCACCGAGGAACCGGCCGCGGGGTTCCTGCCACCAAACGTGAATCCCCCTGAGGGCGATGGTGCTCTCGCGTTCACCGTGCGCCCGAAGGCTGATCTGCTGTCGGACACTCAGATCTGCAACCAGGCCCGCATCGTCTTCGATGTGAATCCGCCGATCGACACGCCGTCGCGATGCAACACGATCGATCGGACGAAGCCGACGAGTCAGGTGGCGCCGCTACCACCAGTGCAGCCGTCGTCGACGTTTGTCATCCAATGGACGGGATCCGACAGCGGCTCGGGAATCCTCACCTACGACATCCTCGTTTCAGAGAACAATGGTCCGTTCGTCCCATGGGCCGAGCGCATCGAAGCCCCGTCCGTGCTGTTCACGGGAACAAATGGCAGCACCTACGCGTTTGTTAGCGTGGCGCGCGATCGAACGGGCAACGTCGAAGATCTGCCAACGGTGCCGGATGCGACAACAAGAATTGCGGTCGCGCCTGATTTGGTCGAGGTGTCAGTCAGCGAGCCGCCTTCGGCTCTGGTGCTGAACGAGCGATTCCAGATCACTGACACGGTCGAAAACGAGGGCGGGTCGTCCAGTAGCTCGAGGACGAGGTACTACCTTTCGGCCAATCAGACGAGAGACAGCGGCGATATCCGGCTTGGCGGATCGCGCTTGGTTCCAGCGCTCGCCGCCGGACAGACAAGCACTGGTAGCGTCCGGGGGACCGTGACCAGAACGGCGAAGGTAGGTACTTACTTTGTGCTCGCATGCGCCGACGATTTGAAGGCGGTCGCTGAGAGCGACGAGCTGAACAACTGCACTGCGTCGACGGGTACGGTTGAAGTCAAAGCTCCTGACTTAGTGGAGAGCGCGGTCAGCAATCCCCCGACAAGTGCGGCGAAAGGGAGCACGTTCTCCGTCACGGATACGACGACGAATAGAGGCAACGCGCCGGCAGGCGCGTCAACGACGCGGTACTTCCTGTCCCTGGACATTAAGAAGGGCGCGTCGGACGTTGCTGCTATCGGCGAGCGCGCCGTGCCTTTGATCTCGGCGGGCCAGAGCTTTCCTGGAACCGTTGTCATCGGCGTCCCGGCGACAATCGCGAGTGGCAACTTTTACGTGCTCGCCTGCGCCGACGCAGCGAACAAGATCGCCGAGGGCAATATCACGAGGACCGGCGAGAAGAACAACTGCCTCGCATCGGCGAGCCGGGTGACCATTCCCTGAACAAACCTTTTGTTCGCCGCAAGCGCCTTCCTTACAGAAATGTGAGCCGGTTCCAAAACTGGAAGCGGTCTCAGTTCATTGCCAGGCCGCGATCAGCTGGAATGGAGCCGGTGACGCTTGGCGAACAGCCGATTACCGAGTGAGCGATTCGTTGTCGGGGGGCACGCGACTTGCCCGCTTGCCGCGGCGATGATGGGTGCGCAGGCCTGGGACGGGAGTAGCTCAAAGCAGCAGCATGCCGATGCAGTCGTCTTTATCGGCACGGCGCTGCTCGCAGTCACGCTCCTGCTGCTTGGCCACAACGTCAAATGGCCGCTCGACGATTTTGTTGAGTACTGGGCCGCGGGCTCGCTGGCGCTCGCGGGGGGAAATCCCTACGATCCCGCCGCAATGCTCGTGGAGCAACGGTCGATCGGTTGGACGGCTCCGAGCGCCGTCATGATGTACAACCCGCCCTGGACACTGCCGCTCGCCAGCCTCTTCTCCCTGATGCCGTTTCCGGTCGCGCGATCGGTCTGGCTTCCCCTTCAGCTCCTCATCGTGTTGTGGTGCGCGATCCGGCTCTGGATCATGTACGGCGGCGAACACCGGCTCGCCCTCCGTGCAGCTGGTGTGGCCCTGTTGTGGATGCCGACGATCGTCGCGCTGCGAATGGGCCAGGTAAGTCCCCTCATTCTCCTGGGCCTGGTGGGCTTTCTATGGTCGGTGTCGGAGAAACGCGACTTCGCAGCGGGCGCGTTTCTTACCTTGACCGTCGTGAAGCCGCAGCTCGTTGCCCTCGTCTGGGTCGCCGTCATGCTGGCCGTCATCGGAGAGCGCCGGTGGCGAATGCTGGCGGGCATGGTGGTCGCCTTCGGCGGTATCTCGATAGCGACCTGGCTGCTGCACCCTGATGCCTTCGCGCAATACGCACACCTGATGACATCCGCCCGTCCGACCAATGCGTTCGAGTCGCCGAACGTGGCGACCGCCCTCCGACTCGCCGCAGGCGGGTCGAGCGACTGGCCACAGTACCTGCCCACAGCCCTGGGCGCCGTGTTCGTGGCACTGGTGTGGTGGAAAAGACGCGAGGACTGGAACTGGACGCAGGAGTTCCGCTGGCTCGTGCTCCTGTCATGTCTAGCAACGTCATACGGCGGGTGGCCGTTCGACCTGCTGGTGCTCGTGATTCCGATCGTCGCGGAAGCCGCCCGTTTGTCGCGGGTCGGCAGCACGTGGGCGCTGACGGCGGGGACGGCGGCGTTCGCGTCGATCACGGCCGGGGCCCTTGCGCTCCATGCCGCTCACGTTCCACAGGCGCTCTTCATCTGGATGGCGCCCTCGGTCGCCATCGCTTTGCTGGCGCTCGGCCGCGCGCGTCAGTGCGCGTGGGCGATGTCGATACCCCCGGGAAGTGTTGCGTCGGCAGGCGCGAACCAGAGGTTCTGAGGATCCGCTCGCAGATACCGGCCGACCAGCCGGTAATTCCGCTCTGCGAAGTAGTCGAGCAGCTGCTGGCGAATATCCGGATGCGCCTCGACGCATATCAGCCGCGGGCGATAACGGGCGACGTCGAAGCCAGCCAGCGCTCTGGGCTCGGCGAGCTCAATGTCCATGCTGAGAAAGTCGACCCTCGAGACTCCGACGCGTTCAAGCAGATCGTTGAGGCTGATGGTGGGCACCTTTCGTTCTGCCCCTCTGGCATCGTATCGATCGGCGAACTCCTTGCTCGACGAGGCTACCGCCCTGGTCCGTTCAGGAACAAAGAGCGATTCGACGGCGCCGGAGCGTTCGCTGACGAAGGCGGCAAAGAAGCGCGTGCGTGGACGGTACTTGACGTAGTCGGCTTCGAATTCCTGCTGCGCGTCGATCGCCACGCCGGACCATCCCAGCGCCTGCTCGAGATAGTAAGTGTTGCTGTACTGCTTGTAGTCGTACGAGCCGACATCGACGAAGAACCCACCACGCTGGTCCTGGAAGAAGTCACGAATCAGCCATTCTTCGCCGTACTGAGAGTAACTGGAGGGCCCGTACTTCGCTTTGAACCAGTCGAGCTCCTCGTTGCGCGTCAGCGCGCGTGTAAACGCCGCCGCCACGATGATCGTGGCCGCAAGCAGTCCGAGTCGCAGCAGCCTCGACAGACGGGGATGCGAAGTGAACCAGCCCAATCGCATCGGATCAGTGTTCAGAGGATCCGCTCCTGAAGCACAAGAATGTTACTGGCCTGACAGCCTTGAAATGTGCAGACGGTGACGCCGTTCCCTTTAACAGCGAAACGAACGTCTCCTGGCGCCGGCCGCACGCCACTCAGCAAGTGACGGGCCCGCATGTGGCCTTCGGGCAAGGCGCTGTCGGCGGCGGGGTGGGATCAGTAGTCGGTCGCGGTGTGGCTCAGCGCCACCATCGCCACGAGCACTCCCCACACGATGCATGTCATGTAGAGCATAACGATCCGCTTATCGGCGATCGCCTGCGTCCGCTGCACGCCGTTCACAGATCCTCACTGTTGTTCACTCGGCAGGCGGGAAACAAAAAACCCCAGCTATGCGGTGCTGGGGTTTTCTGTGTGATGTGCGGATCTCGCGCGATAACCGCGGACGCCGGTGGCTCAGTGTGCGACTGCCGCTGCTGCCGGTTCCTGCCGGTGTGAAACCTCGGCCGCGGGCGTGTGATGACCCGACGCCGGCCGCTGCGGAACGGCCTGCAGCTTCTTGTTCATATCGACGCTGCCGCGGAAGTGAGCGCCTTCGGAGATTCCCACTCGGGGCGAAACCAGATCGCCCTCCACGGAACCGCCGTCCTTGATGTCGATCTTCTCCGACGCGGTGATGTTGCCCGCCACCGTGCCCAGCACGACGACCGACTTGGCAAACACCTGCGCCTTGATCTTGCCGTTCGGGCCGATGGTGAGCACGTTCTCCCGCAGATCGATCGTCCCCTCGATCTGGCCCTCGATCGTGAGGTCTTCGCTGCCGTTCAATTCGCCCTTGATAACCACTGATTTTCCGATATTCACGACATCCCTCACGTTCTGCCTGGGTCCCGGTTGCGGCGGTGCTGCGGACGGAGCCGGAGGCGCGGGTTCATAGGTCGGCATGGTCGGCGCTGCCTGCTCTCCATTCACGGGTTTCATGGCTTGATCACGTTTCCACATAGTCTGGATCCTTACGTTTCGTGCAAGGCGGCCGGGGAGGGCCACACCAACCGGCTGGAGACCACCTGGCGGTTCATGAAGGGGTTTATCGACACCAATGCGCCCGGGCTTCACACCCCTTCGCGGGTTTTTTGGTAGGCGTGCCGCCTCCCAACCCTGGATTGACGTCCTGAGCCTGAGCAGAGCTGGGCGCCCGAGGACAGGAAGGGCAACCCGTGCGGCGTCTCACGCAGCCAGGCGATCGCGGAAGGTGCCCGCGCGATCGCGCAGCGATCCAAGCGTCGCGCGCGCCTCGGTCCAGCGCTCCCGCTCCGCCCGGACGAACCGGCTGTATGGGGCGACGGCTTCTTCGATGCGCGAGCGGCCGTGTTGCTGCGCCCGCTCGAATTCAATCCGCAGCGCCTCGGCGAGCTTGGCGCGCAGCGTCGACACCTTCTCCTTCATCTCGAGCTTTGCCTGACGGCGGCGCGCGGGGATGACGAGGAACCCCAGTGCCGCGACGACGCTGGCCAGCAGAATCCCGGTGACGTCCGCCGCCGCGGTCGACGCCGCGAGGGTGATCAGCGTGCCGAGGCCGACCGCGGCGCCGCCGGCGGCGGCCGCCGTGGTGACGGCCTCGCGCGCCTGGTCGGCGATGATCGCCGCTTCGCGCTGCTTGTCGTAGGTATCGACGACGCGCTGGGCTTCGCGACCGACGGCGTCGATGAGCCGGGTCCGATCGGTGTGAAAGGTGCCGACGTCGGGCGCGCCAAGCACACGCGATCCGCGATCCTTCACCCGGTCGGCGAGCGCCGAGGTCACTGCCTGCCACTGGCGGAAGTCCTGGTCGATCAGCCAGTCGATCAGTTCAGAGACGCTTTGTTCGATGCGGCGCGGCGCGTCGGCAACCACTCGTTCCTCGAATTCCTTCTGCACCCGCGAGCGGTTCAACAGGTCGATCACCCGGCCGAGACGCAGGGTGTCTTCGAAATAGGCGTGGCCGCGCGCCTCCATGTCGACGAGCACTTTCTCGATCGCAATCATGCGCAGCTCGAACCCGCGCGTCAGGTCGGCGCGATGGACCGCGAGCTGGCGTTCGATGTCGTCGAGCAGCGCCACGTCCTCCTTGAGCAGAGCCAGACGCTCGTCGGCGATGGTGGCGTAGCGGTGGGCAAGCGCCTGGCCAACGCCGATCGGATTGGCCAGCTTGAGGCGGAAGCGGCTGCCGTGATCCAGCGTCGCCCGGACGTACTGCTCGAGCGCCTCGAACCGGCTGGCCGCCCATGCGGTTGGCTCACCCTGCTTGGCGCGCATCGCCAGGCGCGAGCTGACCGGGAACACCTCCGGCGAAATCCCCAGCAGCCGCTGAGCCGAGGAGCGAACGAACGTCAGGACCTCGTCCAGCTCCTCGCTGCGCTGGAAGATGTCGATCTTGTTGACGACGATGACGATCTTCTTGCCCCATCCCCGGATCTTCTCCAGGAAGGCGCGCTCCGTCTCTGTGAAGGGCCGGTCGGCCGACGTGACGAACAACACCAGATCTGCGCGCGGCAGAAAATCATTCGTCAGCTGTTCATGCTCGCGAATGATGGCATTGGTGCCCGGCGTGTCGACGATGTGGACATCGCGAAGGAGCTCCACCGGCGCCAGTGACATGGCGAGGCCGTGCTCGTCAGTACCGTGGGCAAGCGTGTCGCCGTACTTGAGCACGTGAATCCTCGCGGTGGTCGGCGTGACGCCTTCGCGAAGGACGGGCTGGCCGGCAAGTGCGTTGATGAACGCGCTCTTGCCGGCGTTGAACTCGCCGACCACCACGAGCAGGAAAAACTCGTCGAGCTGACGTATCGACGACGCCAGCGCCGCCTGGTCCTCCGTGCTGGCGCCAAATCGCGTGAGCGCGTCACGGAGCTCTGCCAGCAGTTGCCGCCCGTTGTTCAGCTGAGCCTGGAGCTCGGCGGAGAGTACGCCTTGCATCAGCATTCACTGAGGCAAGAAGCACGCCCGTTCTCCTCCTACCAGACACCCTTCCAGGGCTTGCCGACGAGAAACGCCGGGTTCGCGCCCGCCCGCGGCCGGTACTTCTGCACCCGGCCATTGTTCACTTCGGCCACGTAGAAGTTGCCTTCCTGGTCCGTCGACATCCCGTGGACGCCCCACATCCCGCCCGGATACTCGCCCCAGCTTCCCCACGAGTACAGGAAGTGGCCGTCGAGATCGTAGCCAAGAATCTTGTGTGTGCCCTGATCGGCCGCCCACAGCTTGCGGTCGCTGGTCACGATGAAGCTGTGGATGTCCATCGGCGGCCGCGGACCAAAATTCCATTCGCTGAGGTACTTCCCGTTCTCGTCGAACACCTGGACTCGGCTGTTCTGCCGGTCGTTGACGTAGACGCGGCGCGTGGTCGGATCGACGGCGATCCCGTGCACGTTGTTCCAGTAGCCGGGACGCGTCTCGTTGCGCCCCGATCCCTTCTCGCCCCACTGCAGCAGCTTCTTGCCGTTCATGTCGTACTTGATCACGCGGGTGTTGTCGTAGCCGTCGGCCAGGTAGACGGTGTTCGCATCCATGAAGGCAATAAACGTCGGCCGTCTGAAGTGCGTATCGTCGTCGCCCGGCACGCGGGGTGTGCCTAGCTGCAGCAGAAGCTTGCTGCCGTCGTTGCTGAACTTGTACACGCCGTGTCCCTCGGCGTCGACGACCCAGACGCTCTTCTGTGGATCGTAGGGATTGATCTCGACGTCGTGGGCGCGTGTAAACAGCTTGTCCCACTGGGTCCAGTCCTCGATGATTCTGCCCTCCGCGTTGACGACCACGATGTTGTGTTCCCAGCGGCAGTCCACACCCGGTTTGTAGTCTTCGCTCTGTCTCTCGAGCGGGTTGTCGCAGGTGCCTGAGCCACCCTGCCTGAGCGGCAACCGGAAGACCGGGAACTCGAGACCGGGGCCGAACTGCGGAATCTTCTGCGTCTGCGGCCGCTTCGGGATCTTGACCAGCTCACCCTTCTGCAGGAAGAACACCCGGTTCGGGCTTTCCGCGAAGACGTCCATCGACTGCGAATAGGTCCAGTTGTCGTGGTCAGGCAGACTGTCTGACATCGGCTTCGGCCAGTTCGGCACGGCCTCGTACGGACCGAAGATGTCCTGCCCACCCTTGAGACCGGGCACCGCCGCAAACCCGGCGCCGGGGGCCTGCTGCGCATCAACCCGCGCCGATTGCATGCCGAGCACGAAGCCAACCAGGACCAGCACACAACCCGCCGCAGCCGACAGTACCCGTTTAGTCATCATGGCCTCCGTAGAAGGTGACGAATCAAGACGGAGCCTGAATACACCTGTGCTCCATAAACAGTCAAGCACGCCGGACCGTGAGAAGGCGTAGAATCGGCGGGCACCTAACTGCTTTAACGGAGGACGTCATGCGCCGACTGACTATCCCCATACTTTTTGTGTCGCTCGTCCTGATCTCGACCCTCGTGCGCGCCCAGGCGCCGGCGGCGGGACGTGCCACCGTGTACGAAGGCGCGCGGCTCATCATCGGTAACACCAGCGCGCCGATCGAGAACGCGGCGTTCGTCGTCGATGGCGGCAAGTTCACTCAGGTCGGACGGGCGGGCCAGGTGCAAGTACCGGCCGGCGCCGCGCGAGTCGATCTGCGCGGCAAGACGGTGATCCCAGCCATCATCGACACCCACACCCACATGCCGACTAACCGTGAGGAGTTGATGACCTCGCTCCAGCGCAAGGCCTACTACGGCGTCGGGGTGGTCATGAGCCTGGGGCAGGACACCGGCGATGTGGCGCTCCAGGTCCGAAACGAGATGCCTCCGAACGGAGCCCGGCTGCGTACTGCGGGCCGCGGCCTCACCATGCCCGAACCGGGCCGCACGGAAGCCCCGTACTGGGTGAGCACCCCGGCCGAAGCCAGAAAAGCGGTCCAAGAGCTTGCCGCCCGGAAGGTCGACATCGTCAAGATCTGGGTCGACGACCGAAACGGCACTGTAAAGAAGATGACGCCCGAGATTTACACAGCCGTCATCGACGAAGCGCATAAGAACAAACTCAGGGTCACGGCCCATATCTTCACGCTGGACGATGCGAAGGGGCTGCTCAAAGCGGGGCTCGATGCGTTCGCACACAGCGTCCGCGATCGCGATATTGACGACGAGTTCATGGCACTCGCGAAACAGCGGCCGGCGCTGGTGGTTGTGCCCAACCTCCCGGACCGGGGCGTGGCCGTCGACCTCTCATGGCTCGCGGAATCGGTCCCGGCAGGGGAATTGTCCAAGCTCCAGGCGGCTGCCACGAACCGGCCCGACGTGCAGCAGGCGCACGCGATTCAGGCCAGAAACCTCGCAAAACTCAGCAAGGCGGGTGTCAAGATCGCCCTCGGCACCGACGGAAACGTAAGTTGGGCGCACCATCTTGAAATGGAAGATATGGTGATCGCCGGCATGACCCCAGCGCAGGTGCTGGTCGCCTCCACGGGTGGCGCCGCGGAATTTCTGCGAATGCCCGACGTCGGCACGGTGGCGGAAGGGAAGAGTGCCGATTTCGTCGTGCTCGACGCGAACCCGCTCGAGAACATCACCAACACCCGCAGAATCTCATCCGTGTATCTACGCGGGGCGGCGGTCGATCGAGCCGCTGTTCGAGCGAGGGTCATGGGAGGCGCTTCGCAATAGTGCGCAGAAATGTAATCGGCTCGTTTTAGGATGACGCTTTGCCGGCAGACCGTCGGATCTCCGACGCCCTGTCGGCGCAAAACTCGCCAATATTTTTCAGTTTCCTCAAGTCCCATCAAGCGCGTCTCTGGCAACGGTATTGCGGTGCCACGCGCGGTGCCGCACACGCGGCGCACAGTCATGAGGAAAACGATGGCGCGTCTCAGTCACACACAACTCGTAGTCAGTGTCCTTGTGCTTATGGCGGCGGGGGTGGTTCCGGCGGCCGCGCAGGCACCGGCGTATGTCCCCGCCAGCCCGACACTCGTGCGCGACTACGTGGTTGGACCGCAAGACGTGCTGAACATCACCTCCCAGGAGGATCCGACCCTGAGCGGCAGGTTCACGGTGGAAGCGGATCTGACCTTCACCTTTCCGCTGCTTGGACGCGTACGTGCCGGCGGCCTCACTCTGCGCGAAGTGGAGTCGCAGCTGCAGGCGAAGCTGATTGAAGACGGGTATTTCAAGGACCCGCAGATCCGGGTCTCCATCGAGCAGTACAAGAGTCAGAAGGTATTCATCGTCGGCGAAGTGCGGAGCCCGGGCGCGTACGCGCTGTCTGGTGACATGCGCCTCATCGAGGCGCTCGCACTGGCCGGCTCGACGCTGCCGACCGCGGCTGGCGAGGTCGTGATTGTCCCCGCCGGCGCCGACAGCACCGTGGTTCGTCTGGCGTCGGTTGCGGATGTCGAGGCGTCGGGCGCGCCGGTCGTGCGCGTCAACCTGCGTGAACTGCAGAACGGCGCGTTCTCGCAGAACGTGCAGTTGGCGGCCGGCGACACGGTGTTCGTCCTGAAGGCCGAGAACATCTACGTGTTCGGCCAGGTGAAGAATCCCGGTGCCTACCCGCTGCAGCAGGACGTCACGACCGTTCTCCAGGGGCTGGCGCTGGCCGGCGGCGTGACCGAGCGCGGTGCGACCTCGCGCGTGGAGGTCGTCCGCGTTGTCAATGGCGAGCAGAAGAAGATGAAGGTCAAGCTCGAAGACGCGCTGCTCCCCGGCGACACGATCGTCGTGCCTCAGCGGTTCTTCTGATCCCCTACCGCCCCACCCGGTCCTTCTCCGCTTCCAGATAGGCCTGGCACTCGTAGTCGAGCAGCTGCACGTTCGGCTCGACACGCCGATAGAGCGGCATCCTGATCGTCCACGGCCGCGAGAACACCTTCGGATCGTCGATCGTGGCCTGGTAGGAGAGGTGGTCGGGACCCGTGCGCGTCCAGCGCTCGACCAGGTGCATGTCGGCGCTGTGATAGTTGCCGGATCGATCGAACCAGTTCTGATCGCCAAAGTGGATCACGTCGACGACGAGCGTGTCGCCGTCCCAGCGCGCGCGCGAGTCGCCCATGATCCATTGAATCGCCCCTTCCGGATGCTTGCCGGTGAACCGCAGATGTCGCGAGGTGTGAACGTATTCGTAGAGGAGCGTGATCTGGGTCGGCGTTTGCACGATCTCGAACGGGTACGGCATGTAGTTGATCCGCGGCGTGCCGACCATGAAGCATTTCGCCTCGGGATCCGCGGTATGCCGGCTGCGGTAGTTCACCTGCCGCTGCGCGAGGGCCAGCGGCAAATAGGGAATCTCATTGCCCTCGACAATGCCCTGTCCTGCAGGAACGCCGAGTTCCGCCGGATGAGCCTGGATATTCCAGACCGCCGTATTGACCGCCTGCCAGATCCCCTGCAGATCGGGCTGGCCGTCGGCGGTTCGAGGTGTGCGGTACGCCCCGCCGGCTGGCGTTTGCGCGAGTGCGATCGCCATGCCGGCGAGAACGGCCGCGGCGACGCAGGCAGCCACCCGCACTACTGGCCGCCTCCGACAGGCGATCCGGCAAACAGCGTGCGGCCGTCCGGCAGTTTCACGTCCGTCGCGCTGATGCGCAGCGACTGATCGAGCGACGGGTATCCCGTGACCGTGATCGTGTTCCGCGGCGGCAGGTCGGTCTGGCGCCAGCCGCGGCGATAGAGCGCGTTCGGGCTGCCGAACTCGATCGCCCAGTTGCGCACCTGTCCCTTTTCGTCCTTGACGTCCACGTACAGCCACGCGTGCGGGTTCGTCCACTTCATCTCGGTGATGACGCCGCTCAGCGTCACCGTACGGTTGATATCGAACTCCACCGTCAGCGAGTGATGCGCCGACACCGCCGACGCGAGCACGCTTGCCGCGAGCGCCGCGGCGACCCCTGCCGAAATCCGTGTCGTCATTTCGAGCTCCCTGCGGCGGCCGCCCGCTCGAAGGCATCCTTGGCCGCCTGCGCCTCTTTGGCCGAAAACCCCGGATACGTCCGGTAGCCGAGGTTGCGCAGCGAATTCGTGTTGGATTCCCCCTCGTAGCAGGACTCTTCCCAGATCTCGAAATCCGCCCGCAGGTTGCGCCGCAGCGCGGAGGCCATCGTGAACGGCCGTGTGTACACGAGCGGGTCGTCGATGGTGATTTCCCACAGGATCGAGTTGGGATCGAACATCGTGAATCGCTCCGTCACGGTGGCCGCATCGGTCACGAAGCGCCCCTGCTGGTCGAGCCATCCGCGGCCGACCTGGTTCTTCGTCACGACCACGAGGGTGTCGCCCTCCCAGTGGCCGCGTGAATCGCCCTGCCACAGCACGAGGTCCCTGTCGAGGTGCGGCCGCGCATCGAGGATGATGTTGCGGTACGCGTTCGTTTCTTCCGACAGCTGCACCAGCCGCGTCGGCGTCTGCAGCCACTGGTATTGCCCCATGTACAGGTGGCGCGGCACTCCCGACTGAAAGCACTGCGCATTCTGATCGATGTACTTCGCGCGGTTCTCGCGCCGCTTGACTTCCGCCCAGGCCCGCATCGGCACTTTGCCGTCCGCCGGATCGACGACGAAGCTCGGTCCGCCGTTGTCGTCAGGCGTCCGCGGGTGTGCCTCGAGATTTTCATGGGGCGCCTGCGTGCCGCCCCAGAACCCTGAAAAGTCCGGTTTGCCGTCGCGCGTGCGCGGCGCCTTAAACGTCCTGGCCTGTTCGCGCGCGCAGGCGAGCAATGGAACCGGGTTGTTGTCAGGACACACAGACTCTTTCGTCGGAGGAATCGACGGAATTTCCTGCGCCTCAACAACC
>Ga0075421_100004343_pt1 | contig 17123 bp, 16 predicted proteins | sample SoiMetdeltSBSDD5_FD_75292 | JGI IMG/M metagenome (GOLD analysis project Ga0075421, IMG submission 75292) | Bulk soil microbial communities from a Populus tree surrounding site in Tennessee, USA - Soil MetaG P. deltoides SBSDD5 | ecosystem: Environmental > Terrestrial > Soil > Tree plantation...
TGAGACGACCGACACTGACCGAGACGGAGCGGATCGCGCGTGACTGCCCGCCCGAAAGGCTTTCGGTCCCTGTACTCGTCCAAGCGATTCGGCAGGAGACCGGGTGCTCGCGTGCAACCGCCTACCGGGCCGTGTCAGACGCCTTCGCCGCTGGCATCCTGAGCTGGAGCGAGAACGGGGGAAGCCGGTGTGATGAAAGCTGACTGCGGCGAACTCCGACTGAAGAGAAGTTATCTTTCCCTTGTTGGCGATAGTTGGGCGTCGGCTCATGACTGGCGTCGGATCTTTCCCGACCAGCCGTTTCTAGGCGTCCGCCATGAGGGCCGAACAGCCTGGGTAATCTTTGAACCGCATACGGCCCGCGGGCCCCTTCAAGCGACGTTGGTCCGCGCGATACAGGAAGTCTTTGAAGAGGCAGGTAGCGACTGGGTTGACGAAAAGGTATTCATCCATGAAGCACCGAGCCTCGGGGCGAGCCATCGGTTCGCCCGGCGCGTAGCACGTATTCTCCGTTCGGACGCGTCATCAGCGGCAACAGGTTGCTCCTAGACGATGAGACGAACGCTGCGACCGTACCGGTACTTGTGCCTGCGAGGGCAGGATCGTGAGAATCCCCACCTAGTGCGCGAGTTCGTGCGGTGCGGGAAGCCGTCGTGCCGCTGCGCCCATGAGCAGAAACACCGCCATGGTCCCTACGTATATCTGAGGTACGAAGAGCACGATCCCCAAACTGGGGCGATTCGTTATCGGCGCGAATACGTTCCCGCCGAGGAGCTCGCGCGTGTGCGCGCGTTGGCGTCTCAGCACTAGCACGCGTTGTCTCACGTTCTCGGTTCTCGGCCGGTTTGTTCGCGACCGCAACAACCTCCGGGCGGAAATATCCAATATGCATGCATAGTTCTGCTCGCTGTCTTAGGGAGATCAAACTCCCTGTTACGGCCTTGGCCACTCGGGTGGCAGCACAGTCACGCCCGGCGGTGGATCCACCATGCCGTTCGGCGTCAAACGCTGCGTCGGTCCGAACGGCATCCAGGAATCGCCGATCACCCCGCTCGACGGGACGCTTCCGACCTGCGACGCGAGCGGCAGCACGATCTCGCCCGAGTGCGGGAGCCAGGCCGACGGTGGATGTCCCAGCCTCGCAGGTGACTGCGTGGACGCGCGGTCGTGGCTCGGCCAGTCGCCGCCGGCCAGCGCTGATACCTCGCGACCGAATGTTTTCGCCACCGAGCAGGCGTGCAACGATGGCCTCGCGCGCGCCACTGCGCACCCGGGCGTCGAGGATCCACTACGGAGTCTCGGCACCTGTCGCCGGCTCTGCGGCACGCCACTGGTCAAACCCCTCGGGCGAGGCGGGCCGTCCGCTCAGGAGCATAGATTCTTCGTTCGTTGGTTCTCCGAGGTTCTCCGAGGTTTTCGGGGCCACCCCGCGCGCTCGCTGTACTTGGGGGTGCGTGCGGCAAGACCACCCGGGGGAGGGGCGGCGACTTCCGAGAAGGGTTTATTACTCCTAACACGCCGTCGCGGCCCGCGCCCGCTCCTGCCCTCGCTTTGAGCGGCACACCCTGGAGATCACTCTTGACATGCGTCGCATGAGGGCCATAGCGTCTCCGACAAGGTCTGAAACACAATCCCGTCCTTCTTGCCCCCCAAAGCTGGAGGAAATCATGCCAGGCTGGTACGTGCACTCGGAGGCGGCCAAGATGGCCGCACTACGACTCGAGGCGGAGGACGTGCCTGCCGCCCTGGGGTTCGGCCCTGGGGAAGCGAAGGCGCTGGGTGAACTCGCCCACAAGTGGCGCAACTACCTGGCCGTCGGCGCCCTCGGTCCCGACCTCTTTTATCTGCTGCCCGACTTCAAGAAGGAAGCGGGCAACGTCCTGTTGTCGGTCGCCAAGTGGGTGCTCGACGAGTGGAGCGTGATCGACGAGATGTTCGTGGGTTCCTGGGAGAAATGGATGGGGCCGGTGGGCGCGAACGACTCCGACCTCACGGCCCAGCTCACGGGCGGATTGAGCAACCAACTCGGCCAGGCAATGGATGAGATCTCGTCGGCGGAGTTCAACGCGATCGTCAGCCTGGCCAGCCGGCTGAACGATTGGTTCGGCCTCCTAACGAGCGGCGTTCCCCAGGGCCTAGCCGACTCGGCCTTTTACTGGTCGGACATGTTCCACTACCGGCACACGTACGACTTCCCTCGAGTCCTGGCACGGATGGCCCACGAGCACCGGGATGCTGCCCTTCAGATGGAGTCTGACCTCACCGCGGGCGGGCGCACGCCGGCGCCTGATGAGCAGATGCAGATCGACGATGCCAAGGCGGACGCGGAATCCGAGCTGGCGTTTGCCCTGGGCTGGATAACTCATTGCGCGACTGATGTCACCGGCCACCCATTTACCAATGCCAAGTGCGGGGGTCCCTACCGACTTCACTGGCAGCGCCACCACCTCGTCGAGAATCACATGGACGCCGCTGCGTACGACATGGCGCACATGGGCGACCCCGTCTACGAGGAGATGGGCACCTCGGCTCTGCACTTCCGGATCGCCTTCCGGACCCGCACGGACGCTCCGTACAACGGACGCCACGACGCCCCCGCTTACGATTACTTCAGCGGGTTTCCAACCTATCCGCTCGGCGAGACCGCCATCGACGACGAGAAGCGGACCCGGTTCTTCGACATGGACCCCGGTGAGCTTCCCGACCACCTCGTCGAGCTCATCCTCGCTGCGATGACCGAGGTCTACGGCAACGATCCCACCGTGCTCATCGATGCCCCCAACTTCAGTGACGGTGGACCGGTCATGCCGACCGGCCGTCCGAACGCCGACGCCCTGAATGTGATGTGGAACGTCGTCTTCCGCTACCTGAAGTACGTCTCCAGCAGCGGGCTGCATCCGCGAAAGCCGATGCCGCCGTCGGTCTTCAACGAGCACCCGTTCCCGACGCCGCCCGGGGGAGCACTGCCTCCCGAGGATGACGGCCGCGGCGGCGATCCGGACGACGACACCAACCCGCAAGGCCACACGTTCAACGTGATCGACTTCCTCATCAGCCTGCTCGCGTGGATCAAGTACATCGGCCAGGTGGTCGAGTGGCTGGTGACGGTGGTGCCGGGCCTCGCCCTAGACGCCGCCACCTTCCCGGCTCGGGAGTTCCTGTACTACACGGTCGTATCGCCCCTGTATTCGCTCTTCATGGCATCTCGGAAGCTTCTCGTCCTTGAGGGGTTCCTTGTCCCCAAGCCGGAGGAGATCGAGGCCGGCCTCATCACGCTGGGCCTTCAGACCGGCCACCAGCGTCAGACGCTCACCGCGGACCTCAACGATTCGACCGGGTTCGCGCCGTCCTCCGTCACGTTCGACGAGCCGTCCGGGAGAGTGAAGGCGACGGACGAGTGGGAGGCCGACCGGGCCTTCCCGCGGCAGTCCATGAAGGACCCAATCCCCCAGGTCAACCAGGTTTTGGCGCCGCTGGGGTCGAGCATCCCGGCCACACTGGGCGTAGGGGAGTCCTATAGCCACTGGGTCGTCCCATGGAGATACCCTGACACCGACCTTGCCGGCGACCGCATCGGGTGGGAGCCGCATCTGACTCACGTCGGTCCGTGGAAGCAGGGCGCCGTTACAACGGACCTCTTCGACCGGGCCGACACCGACCTCACCGCCGCCGCCCGGTTCGAGAAGGCGACAACGCCCGAGGAGACGTCGGCCGCGTGCCGTGATCTGTTCCCCAGCGGCGCGCACCTCGGCAATCCTGTGGATTACAGCCTTTACCTCGTGCAGCGCCTATGCGCCAACCAAGCGGTTCCGAGCTTCAATCTCGACTCCGATCGGGGTTACGGGTTCCACTGCTGGGACTATGACCGACACAACCGCCGTCGCGTCATCCCGCGGAGCGTCGAGGACTTCCACTGCCCGCAGCCGTTCGGGGTGATGCGTTTCGCGATGGAACAGCCGTGCACGGTGCCCGAGCAGTACGACCCAACCTGGAGCGCTAACGACCCTCTGCCGGTCCCTCCCCCCGGGCCCCAAGATCCACGGTTCGTCGTCAACCGCTATCGGCCTGAGGTCGGGTTGCGCATCCACTACCTCGACCCGGGCCTTGGCCAGGATGGATGCACTGACCTAGCCTCGACGACCGCAATCCAGGAAGTCGGCACGCTCGAGCGGGATCAGGCTGGCTTGAACCCGGACGGATCTGAGCGCTGACATGGCGACCGGCGATCTTCCGCGTGACAAGCACCAAGCTGTCACATCCGAGCAGGACGCAACCCAGCGCGGCACCACGCAGAAGGACGAGGAGGATGCGCATACCGAGAATCCGCATCGCGAACTGCCGCCGGTCGACCCCGCATTCCGGCCGTCGGACACGGGAATGCGGATTGACCGCCTGCTGCGCGAGGACAAGCCAAGGCGGCGCCCGCAGACGCTCTTCCCGTACCTTCTCGTTCGGGCCGTGCCCGGCGATCGGGGTGCCCGGCCGCTATGGCCGCCGACGGTGTGCTGGGAGAGCTGCGACATTCACCTTGTGCCGGTCAACGCCGGTGCCTTCGACTTCGGCAAGACCGTTCTCCAGCCGGTAGCGGGGCAGACATACCGCGTGTTCGTTCATATCTGGAATCTCGGCCGTTTTGCCGCTTTTGGGGGCCGGCTAAGGGTGTGGTGGGTCGAACCAGGCTGGTTCATGGGGACCAGCGATCCGCGCTACCAGCCACATTTCATCGGCGGGGCGTACTTCGACCTCGGCGATCGTGACAGTCAGGAGGCCCATCGGCTTGTCGAGGTCTCCCCGCCCTGGACGGCCGTGATGAACAATGGCGGGCACGAATGCCTGATCGCGGCCGTTGAGTGCGCGACCGACCCATGGGACGGACAGATGTACGCCAACACCCATCGCCACGTGGCCCAGCGCAACGTCAACCTGATTGCCGGCGCAGTCAGCCTGACGCCTCTCGTGAGCCGTCTCGGCGGGATGATGTCTAAGAGGGAGACGCAGCTGTTAATCACACATTCGAGCATCAGTCGGACGAACTTCGTGGGTGCTCATGAGCGAGGGCTGGCCCGAGGTCGCGAGGCGCCGGCGGGATGGGACCACAGCGGCCTCGTGTTCGGCAACGAAAACCGGCCGATCGCGGCGGTCAGAGGGGTTGGCGACGCCATGCGGTTTTTCGACCTCACCCACCTCGGCCGGGTTCCCTTGCCCGGCGCCCGGTTCGGCCAAGGGATCGCCATGCCTCACGGGATCGACAGGGAGCTCCCCGTCTTACTCGCCAGGACGCTGGGCGTACGCGATCTCACCGGTGCCCGTATCGCAGCGGCGCTGACCGCGGACGGCGCGTCGCGAGTGCTGAGGTTCATCGTGACCGACATCCAGGGGCGTTCGATGGGGTACTCAGTGGCAGCGACGACGCGCTGATGAAAACATGAACCGGCTTCGGATGTACGCGATCTGACGAGCGCCGTACGAAACCTCAGTCCGTTGGAAACGGTTCGTCTCCGACGGCTCATGGGACGCCGAAGCAGTGATGGAACAGTGATCCTGTCGTATTCTCGGAGTTGATGCCAAACGCGGCGAGTCTCAGAAATCTGCGTCCCTGGCGGCGCTACCGGGATTTCGACCCATTGCTTGCCGTACCGCACCCGAACCTGAAGACTGGTTGGTGCCGACCGGCGGGTCGGCACCGTGGCCCGGTAGACTCCTCGCTCGGGGAGGGCACCCATCGCAACGCTTTCTACAGTGCCGTCCGCCATATGCGCGATCAGCACGATCTGCAAGACAACCATGCGCTGGCCCGACGAGCTCGTCAGCCGCACGGCGTAAGAATCGCCCCAGCCTAGCGCTCGAGGCTTGCGCGCCAGCTCCGCACGCGGCTCGTCACCGTCGAGGCGCTTTGCGCCTGCTGGACGAATCGTCGCCTTGTCCAAATCCGATGAGATTGGCTTGCTCGCCCCTATGGGAACTGGACCCGTCATGCCGATCGATTCTAAATGGGCTCGCGTAGTTGGCTGCACGTGAGAGGTCACAGAACCGACTGGAACATCGGGCCGCATGATGTATACGAATGCAACCAGCCCCGCCCCGATCACGAAGATAATCAAAGCCCTGAGCGTCCTTCGCAACAACCATCCTCCTCGCCGACAAATGGTACGTCGGGGAACAGACGCCCTCGAGGGGCTCTGAGCAGTGATGGAACAGTGATTCGCTTCTCGGAGTTGATGCCAAAGGCCATCGCCGACGTGTCTCACGAACGGCTGACCAAAACACCGAACACCTTGAGCACCGAGAACGTTGGTTGCGGAGAGCTGGAGCTACTGAGTCTGGTCTCCCTGAACTAGCCGAAGCGTGCGCCTCTGATAGGCCATCCGGTGAGACGAGTCCAGTTCTCCGTTTAACCGCGCGCCGAACTCCAGGGCTTTAAGCACCGTTCTGGGATTAGTCAATACGGCCTGCATTGCCTTGATCGCATCCCGCTGACTAACTTCGCCCAGGGCTCCAGCGAGTGCAGTTAGCATCGCGTGCCGTTCGCGCTCCGTGAATCGGGGGCTCCTCGGCCGCCCCTTCGGGTTGCCGGATTGACCAGGCTTCCAAGGCCGCAGATTTCTGAGACTCGCCGCTTTCGGCATCAACTCCGAGAATACGACAGGATCACTGTTCCATCACTGCTCCCGCAACCAGTCGAAGCGCGATCGCCGCGAGCGTCGTGCGGCCGGCAGCCCGGGGCTCCTACGGTCGATTGCGTGGGTCGTGTACGGTCCGACGTCGCAATATTCTGGTGTTAACGTGGCAGCGTCTATACAACTCGCTGCGGAGGACTTTCGCTCCACGCCTAGGCGCCGCGCCGTCGCCGCGTGCGCGCATCGTAGGCGCGGGCGCTGCTGCGTCTCAGTAACAGCTATTGGGAGTCAGACATGTCGAACTGATACACCGAATCGGCTGGCGTCCTATGACCGCGCGCTGTAGGTTGGCGCTGCTTGTCTCGTACCACTGGGAGGGCCCTATGGCCGATGCCGTAAAACGAGTTCTGAACTCGGTACGCGAGGCCGTCGCTAAACTGAAAACAGAAAAACCGGACACAGAGAGTGAAAGCACCGAGGAAGCGTTCAGAGTTGTCTTGCGCACGTTGGACGAACTAGCACCGTGGCCGAAACAATATTCGGACAGGTTCGACGACATTCGACGCGCTACCAAGACCGCGTTAGCGGTGTTCCGGCAGGGTAAGGTGGAGAGGGCGCGCCAGTTGCTTGAAGACCTCCTGTAGTTGTACTCATGGGCTTCATTACTCATGCGGCTCGGGATGATCGATGAAGAGGGCGCCAACATGAAGTATCTCAAGCCCGATCCAGCAGTTGAAATGGATATAAAGCGGCACATCATATTCGGTGATATTCCAGATGATGCCTAACAGCTCAGCCGGACGCGCGCAAAGGCGGGCGCCAGCCACACCTCACCCTCGAGGGCGCTCAGAGCAGTGATGGAACAGTGACCCGCTGACGCTAACGGGACGTACTATCCGGTCGATTTATAGCGTTGCTATCCTGCGGCCGCATGCACGATGATCTCTCGGCGCTTGTCTACGCCATGGCCGACTTCATCGGAGACCAGCGATCCGGCCAAACATGGCTACCGCATGACAGTCGCTTGCCGCTGCGGCATAGTTTTCGAGCGTTGGGGTCACCGAACGTGTGCCGTGTAGGACATGCTGCAGCTCGAGCTGCAGGCGTTGATGAACTGAGGCGTGCGTCGGGTGCCGACCGACGGATACTTGAGCCTTCGAGGGGAGAGCCGTGAGAATCCCCACCTAGTGCGCGAACTGGTGCGGTGCGGGAAGCCTTCGTGCCGCTGCGCCCATGAGCAGAAACACCTGCCTGTTCAAGCCGATGTGCACCTTCAGCACTAGCACGCGTTGTCTCACGTTCTCGGTTCTCGGCCGGTTTGTTCGGGACCGCAACAACCTCCGGGCAGAAATATCCAATATGCATGCACAGTTCTGCTCACTGTCTTAGGGACATCAAACTGCCTGTTTTCAAGACGCGGCTATTTTGCTTAGGGGAACAACCCGTAGACATTGAAACCCAGGCGCATCAACCGCTTGGCACTCCAGACATGCTGATCCGTCTCGCTTCCGGAAAAAGGTTGGATCATCGAAAACAAAACGCAGTCGCTACTGCATCCTCGGCAACTGGAAGCGTACCTGGAACTACTCGATTCGACCGGCGGATACCTCGCGTTGCTATCGGACAGACGGCAGACCGTTCCCGAACCCGTCTTGACTGACCCTCGATACAAACGGCCTGCGGCAGCGGCGCACTTTACGTGGCGTGACGTGTACGCATGGGCTCGATCGCTTGGCGTGGGACCCGACAATGCGATGCTCAGATATTTCATGGCCTATCTCGAATCCTTAGGGTACGCGCCACTGAACCTAGCTGGAGAATGGGCGCGACTCTTCGCTGATCGAACCGATCCGCTGAATCAAAAGGTCCAGGTGCAATTTGGCGAGGTGCTCTTCAAAGCTATCGAACCGCTGCTGAAGGATTTCGTATTGACGGGTGTATCACACAAAGGATGGCAGGCGGTTGCTCGAACGCTTGGACAACATCGGTATCGCCATCTTGTCGTTCTTCCGCTTCCAACACGCAATGGATCAATCAATGATGAGCGCCGTCATTTTGTGTCTCAACCGGTGTTGGTAGTCGGGCTTGTGTACGACCGCTTGGAGGATGCGGAGGCCATGTATGCGGCTGGATCCGCAGAATTTCGAGACGGGGAACGCATATGGGTGTCGATTCCGCCGCAAATCATCAACGGCAATCGCTGGCGGCTCGAGTTCGCCACCGCACTGGAACCGTTTCTGACGGGTCAGGAGACTATTGAGGATCGACTCCAGGCGGGACTCCGGCCGATGTTTGAAAAGGTTTGGCGACTGGAACGAGAGTGTATTGCGTCTGCGCCGATGGATTGGGCGGGCCCGGGCGTCCAGCGCCCGGGGTCGAGCGATTATGAGCCTCCTACGCCATTACGTTCGCGGGATGATGTATCGGGAACGCCGCCGTGCGAAGAAGGCCATATCACGCCCCCACAGTGCGAGATGATCTGACTACGGCTTCAGCTAACACGACGCTTCGCATGAAGCTGCCAATGTAGATGAAGTTATCGCGTTGAAACGAGAATAGGCGCTCCGCCACTATTTCGCGTGTCAGAGGTACCGGCATCGGTCTCCTCCGAAATTAGACATTGTCCACATTCATTGCTTGGTACGCTGCAGTGCCCCAGTCGCCATTCGGCTTCACGCCCCGCCAGCGATGCCAACGAGGTGCCACGCGGCGGATGAGGCTCGCGGTAGTCCGCCTCAAAGAGTACAGCTGGCGCCGAATGCGGATCAGCTGAGCGCAGGCATGCTCCAAGAGCCCGGGTTGCGTACCGTATTCACCGAGTCGAGATAGGTCCGTTTGATCTGATCACGGACACTATTCGACCGATACGTATCGCGCGAGCCAGTGTACAAGCGGCCAAGGATGCCGGCCGCCAGGCGCGCACAGTTGCTGTAGGTGACCGAAAATTCGCCGATTGCCTGGCCGGCGGCGAGTTGCTTGGCGACGGCCTGCGCGAGTCGGCAAAGACTCTCGGTCTGGAGCGTGGCGGCCAGGAGGTTGCCGTGATAGCACTCCAGACCTCGTCGCTTCGCAATTGATTCGAACGCGGCCGGAAACCAGACTACTCGCCCGCGACGTCCCCCATACAACACGTGGCCCGCCGGTGATTGCTTGATCTCGATGATCGACGCGGTCAACTCCTTCAGCTGATTCTGCTTCCAGAACTGGCTCCAGCCGCTCCAGGCGTCGAGCGCCTGATGAAGCTCCTTACCGCTCTCCACCGGCGCGTCAACGTTGACGTCTTGTGCGTCAAGCACGCTAACCACGGCGAAGACCTCTCCAGGCTGACCGGGTTGGACGGTTGGTCCATAGGCAGTGGCGCGGAGCATCGCGATTGCTCGATCGAGTAGCGCGTTCAACGGAACCGATACGGATTGGCCGGTCGCTTTCCAGTCGTATGAGTTCTTGCTCCGAACCTGAAACCCGAACTCGACGGCGTCATCCAGAGACCAGGCGCCCTTCGCTTGCACGTCCGCGACTACGGCGATGCCCCAGGGATATACGTATCCACGCAACGAGACTGCACCTGGCACCCACGCGGCAGAGACCGTCGCATCCACGTCGCAGTAGAGCGGTACGAGGCCGCGCCAGGCCTGCCTGGGCTTGACGTTCCGAATTCGCGTCTGCTCGAGGTAGTAGAACCAGAAGAGCTTGCCGGCGTGGCGGTACCACGGCATCCGATGCTCGGACTCCCCAGACTCGACCCGAGCCAGCTCTGCCTGGTAGAGCGGCTCGCTCAAGAGGAATTGGTACGGGATAGAGGGGGAACCGAGCGACGCAAGCGGCTCGGGCAACGCCTCTGTCTGGAGGAACGAAAGCTTGAGCTCGTTGATCACCATGCCTTGACGTCCCGCTTCCCAGCCGCTACAATCACGCTGACTATTTGGCCAATGAGTGGTCGAGCCACTAGGCCCGGCAAGGGCCACCACAGGCTCGGGAGCGGCTTCGGTCGTTCCCGAGCCTTCCCGCTTCTAGAGCTTTCGCGCGACTTTAGCTCATCCTGACGATCGCCTCTCGACCCGCGTACTGCGTGATGCTGTCGACCTTTAGATGGTAGGGGTTCGGCACGGAGCTAGCGGTCTCCCAAGTCAATACCACCAATTGCGGCTGATTGTCGCGCGCCGTCCTGAGGCATTGAGCTAGTTCCGCTGGGTCCGCGCGTCGATCGATGAGCTTTCGCGCAGTTTCCTGGGCCTCCAATGCTTCGTTGGTGGTACCTGTCCACGTCGCGACGATGAGCGGTGCGACCCAGACCAGCGTCTGTCCCTCCTCGATAGGCTCAAGCATCAGCGCACTCACCCCTACGTTGTTCACGTTGAATCGCACGCGGTTGGCGAGAACCTCGCGTCCGCGACGCGACAACTTCTCCAGCGTTGCGATCTGATCGTCCTCCGTATCCGGCACCCGCTGCTGCCGGCGGTGGCGGGTGATCAGCGCGAGCACCAGGAAGGTGACGGTGCCCAGGGCGATGCTCGAAAGCCAGACGTTGCGGAGATCGCTTGCGCCGTACCGAACGAGATAGTCTGTCCCCGTCAGCCACGCATACACCCACGCGAACACACCCGAGAACGTCACCGCGACGATCCAGAATCCCGGGGAGGTCACCGGGACGTCGGGTACCTTCGAGTACCGGCCAACGCCCAGCACACCGAGCGTGACGAGCAGCTGCATGCTGAAAAGGAAGAGGGCGCCCGGGAGCAGCAGGAACGACGGCACGCTGAGCAGTTTCAGGACCTCCGACTCGAAGAACACGCCGACCGTGGCCTCCTTCTCCACCACGAACTGACGCTCGTGACGATGCCCGCCCTCCTCCCACTGTGCTTTGACGGAAAACGCCACCGCATGCTTGCCCGGCGTGACCCGCGGGGCAGCGGCGAGTGTCAAGGTCCGTGACTCTGTTGAGCGCTCCGGCACATCGAAAGGCTCGATGGACGGGAGACTCAGGAAGCTCTTCTCGTCAGGCCGAAGCACGCTGACACTGGTGATCCTCACGGGCACGTCGAGATTGTTCTTGAAGGTCAGACGGCCGAGGGCTGGCCGCGTCTCCGTCACAGCGTCGAACGATCCCTGAACGGTGATCTCAATCGGCGCGCTCGCCGCGCCGGTAGGCGGCTTGACGGTCAGTGTCGCGAAGCTTCGCTGAACTCCAGGCACCGTCGCCACGGTGTAGTTGATCTCGAACTGGATCGTCCCCGGCAGCCGGGCGCGTTTGAGGTCTTGCACCCAGACGGTCCACACCACCGACTCAAGGGGCCTCACATGTGTGGCGGCGAGCGAATCAACCTTAACGGAGAGGGAGTCGTTGGTGAAGGCGATCAGCTTCGGCCGGTCGAGGGCCTCGGCAAGCCCGTTCTGTGCGATCACGCGTACTTGGACACGCTCGTACCAGGGCGACACCTCTACGGTCGCCGGCTGCACTTCCAGCGTCACCTTGCTCTGCCCCCAGGCCGTGTCGGCTATGGCCAGGCTCACCGATATCAGCGCGAACCCGAGCGGAACGACACCGCGTCTCCCGACAAGCGACCACATCCTCATTCCGCCGCTGACCAGGGCATTTGCCGGAGAATTTTCGCAAACGCTTTCGGCGACGCGCATCGCTAGGTTGTCCGTAGTGGGCGTTCCCGCGCGCGTATCATTGCCGGGGGGCTCGGTATTGTCAATGCTGCCGATGAGTAGAAACCAGAACTGTAGTGTAGGTTCTCCCTTCTGCTGGAGCGCGAGAGCCTGAGATCCTGATACCCTCCCCCAAGCCAGAAGCGATGAAGACCAGCACTCAGCGTCACCCGAAGCTAGAAGGCACTGCGGCCATGGATTTGGTGAGCGTTTTGACGGCCGCTCCACCGACGTCGGCCGCTGCTCCGCCGCGCCAGCCTCTATAGGCCGCGGCCGCCTCGAGGCTTGAGTCTCTGAATCACAAGACGGGGATATGTGCCTTCAGCGATTGGTTGCTGCCGGCGATCGGGCCGCGCGCTGTTCAAGCATGTGCCACGTTGGATAAGACTGCTGCGGTTCGATCCATGTATTGAGCAGTCGGGTCTCTTGACGACTCGACACGTACCGCTCACTGTGTGCGATCGACGAACGATTAAGTCAGATGCGACTCAAGACCAATTGGCGAACACTGTGAGTCCGAGGCGCTGGTACGGTGCTCCGCGTTATCGCAGGACGCTCTTAGTTACCTCTTAGGGAGGTTAGCCCATGAGTGCGATGTGCTGCGTCAGTCGATGCATGGCACTAGCGAGCTCCGCATTCATCCCGCTGAGTATCGCAACTATGCTCGTCCTTAACAGTCCCAGTTTTTTGGCCGAGGCTGAGGAGAAATCCAGTGGTACGACAACAGGAGCGCAGCCAAGAGTCACGAGCGTCGTCAGCGACGCTGACGGCAAGAGCGAAGGCGCGCTGAACGAAATTATCTCTATCACCGTTGCCAATCTTTCGAGACTGAGAGATGAGGCGACATGTCAGGGCGACTTCAAGAAAAATGACTGCAGAGCAAGAGAGATCGTCCTTTTCGTCAATCAGCGAAAGATCGAAGGCACCAAGCCGCTGAGTATGTCCACAGACACTCTTAAGTTTCGCCTGGAACGCTCGGCGAAATCTGATGAAGTGTGGGCAGATCTTCTTGGGGCGCCGCGACTCGATAGCACCTTTCTTCGTTTGCCGGTCTCCGTGAGCGTTGGCCTCGCCGATGGTTTAGCCGTACCTGCAGTCGTCGCCGACGATAAAGCTTTCATGATCATTCGGATTCGTCCATTGTGGTCACTGGCGTGTCTGATCTTGTTCGCAGTCATGATCTACTACCTGATGCGTCTCTCCTCCGAGAGCTCAATGCTCCGCGAGAGCACCGGCGACCTGCTGAAGCCACTTAACCTGCGGGCCCAGTACAGTCTGGCGCGGTTTCAGATGGCATTGTGGTTTGTTTTGGTAGTCGCTGCATTTCTATTCATCTGGTTGGTCACTGGCAACTACGACACAATCAATGAAACCGTCTTGGTGTTGATTGGTATAGGCGCTGGAACGGCCTTGGGTGCTGCAGCCGTTGACGCCAGCGGGGAGAGAAAAGAGGCTTTCGCGAAGGCGATCCAGGCGTTGCCTCAACCGAACATCCCGCCTGCGGATAAGAAGGCAATCGAGGAGAAATGGGGATCTCACGGCTTCATTGTTGATGTCCTGAGCGACTCCAGCGGCATCAGCTTCCACCGGTTCCAGATGTTCATTTGGACTCTGGTGTTGGCAATTCTGTTTCTGTACTCCGTCTGGAGCAGACTGAGTATGCCCACCTTTAGCGCTACACTACTCGGGCTACTCGGGATCAGCGCCGGAACGTATCTAGGATTCAAATTCCCAGAACAACGCAAGTGAAGGCGAAGGATTATGTGCGCACTCTTCGTCTCTTCAGCATCAGGGCGGCGGCGCCAGCCAGATCGATGTCAGGCCCCCGAGCCGGAGAGCAGTAAGAGGCGCTCAGAGAGCAGGCTCTGTGCCTCTGCCAGCGGAGGAATCCTCTGATGGGACGAGTCGGCACGATCCTATCGGGCCTGGCGGTGCTGGCCATCGTCGCGCTCTTCAGTGTCGTCTGGGTGGGAGTGTTTGTGCTTACGTTGATCGCAGTTGGTGTGTGGAAATTTCAAATGCTCCCAGAGGGAGTCCGCAAAGCAGTCGCCAGCGTTGTGATCATCGGGGTCCTCGTCGGGCTGGTGCTCGCCGGTCTCGCGCCAAATCCGGGGAATCCCGGCAGTGCAGCGCGAAGCCGGGTTCCAGGCTTGGCCGCGGTGGTCGGCATCCCCCCCGCCGACTACGCGGCCGCAGCGCGGCCACCGGCGTTCGACGAGAAAGGAGAATTCCGACAGGAGTTCCATCGGCTCGTGTTCGAGTTGCAGACCCAACGTGATGCTGTGGAGCGCGCGCTCTCGCTGCAAACGCTGGCGGATCGTGTGATTGCCTATGGACGGACGCAGAATATGGCACTCAAGGATCTCATCGACGCGAAGCGCGCCGTGGACGAGTCCCTCGATCGGCAGAAGCTGCACTCGGTAACCGATCTGCAGCGGCGCTTGGCGGACTTCGACGGCTTTATCGCTCGGATGGAGCGAACGAGTCTGACGGTTCCGCTGTCCGAGGCCCAGCGGTTCTTCACCGATTTTCGGCTCCAAGCGCGGACGATCTCCCTGGCAGACGTGCATGATGCGACGTCACGGCTTGAGAACGTTTTGAACCAACTGCAGCGGCAGGTGGTCGGAAACGACGTCAAGGTGGAGACGCGGCTCGGTATCGACCTCAACGAGCAAGCAGACGGCTTGGTCCGTGAGCAGATCGTCGCGATACTACCCACAAAGGTGAAGGTGAAGATCGTCGACGCTTCGGAACTCACGCTCGGCCTTGACACCGGCTCGGGTACCAACGAAATTTTCGTCTCCTATGAGGATCCACGGATCGGTAAGCCCCCGAGTAACATCAAGCGCATCCCTGTCCTAGCTGGCGTCAAGGTTGTGACGATCACGCGGCGGAATACCGGGCCGGCTGAACTCAAAGAGTTGCCAACCCGTCTGCGACTGTGGCCGTTCAAATATTTTCTGGTCTCCTGGCCCGCACCGACAGCAGTGAAGCTGCGGGCCATACTCGATCTATCGGATGTCGGTGGTCCGCCGGAATTTCCCTACACCTTCGATGTTCCCGTCGACGCGCCGATTCGAGAGATTCGCGTCCCTGCCGCCTCCCACTATGCCTCAAGCTATACGTTTAAGACGCCGCGCCGCGAAGGTCCGGAGGACGTGCTTGAGCCAGAGACAGAGTTGCGGCCCGCTTACTTCCTGACCAATCGTCACATTTGGGTCGAGCTGTTACCCGCCGCGCTCGTGTTCCGCAACTCCACCGTGCAGGGGTGGAAGAACTACCTGTTCCCCGAAAACCTCGTCGCTGGTGTCGTGGTCATGTTCCTTGGGGGCTTATGGGGTGTGTTGACGCTGAAGTGACGCCTGCCTCAGAACAGGCAGCTTCCTGTCCCTTGGCTGTAGCGAGTTCTCCGGCCCTACCGGTACTTGCCCGTTGCAATGAAGACCGCGAGGATCTGCATTTGGTCCGAGAGCACGTGAAGTGCGCAAAAATGTCCTGTGGCTGTCGCCTTGTTCTCTTGAGAGAAGGCGCGTGAGGATCCCTTGAGCACTGAAGTGCCCTTGTGGGCTGAGATGCTCAACAAGCTGGTCACGCCGGTGATCGCGGGGGTGAGCGCGTTCTACGTGTGGCTCCAGTACCAGCGCGCCCGGCGGTGGAAGGCCACCGACCTTGCCGCGACCCTAGTCGGAAAGCTGGAGACCGATCCCAGCCTGTCGCTGTCGTGCCATGCACTTGACTGGGGCGTGGGGCCGCTGCTCATTCCCGAGCAATACCGAGCGTTCTTTCCTCGCGACGCCTCGGGTGAGTATCCCGGCGTCATGCAACACGATCCCGCGGTCCTGGCGCGCGCCGTCGAGCCGGAGCTGAACGCGGTGACCCTCGCTGAGCCACGAGGGCTGGTCTACCGGCACTGCTTCGTCAAGCTCTTCGACCACCTGGAGAGCATCTCCACCCTTTTGGAGAGCGGGCAGCTCCGGAGGGAGGACCTCGGGGATCTCCGATACTGGCTGGAGATGCTTCACGAGTACCCGTATGCCCCGGGTACGCCGAATGGGCGTCAGATGTTTCGGCCGGCCCTGAAGGCCTGGCGATACGTCGGAATCGCCGAGCTTGCCAGGACGCTCGAGATCAAGGGCTGGGCGACCACTCCGTAGTTGAGTCTGCCGTGATCTCTCCTACATACTTCGCTTTCTGACACCACACCCGGCTCGAGGCGCCGGCCGACATCGATTGGCGAGGACTTGCTCACGACTCGCGGTGAGCTTCATCGCCCGCGTCGCGAAGTGAGGCTGCTGCCCAAGGGATTCGGTTTAGGGTCAAGGCCCTTCGACTTGCGGCGGTTTCATCTCCGCAGTTTCTGAACACGTTCGAATTAGCGTTGCCAGGTTGATCGCAACAGCGCAGGTAAGCGCTCCAACGATGAGATGGTGCAAAAACGACGCTCCCCCGTGGCCCAGCCGGCTTGCAGGCCCCACCCATTGAGTATTGCTGCGGAGTTGATACCCACTGGTAACCCCAGGCGTTGCATAAACACAGCGTGGGCCAGCATTGTGAAGGTGAACGCCGTCTGATAGGTTGACGGGCCTTGCCAAAATAGATAGGCGACGAGGGCCGTAGCGGCGACCTGAAGATAGGTCCACGGAGAGAGGATTGCTTCGTCTAGTCCCGATTTGCCTGGGTGCGGGTTCATGTGCGGGCGATCACGCCCGGTACCAACGCAAGGAGAATGGTGGCAACACCCTGAGCCGCGCCGGCTTTCCCGGAGACCCGGTTACGTGAGTGTCGCCAGCTCGACCGAAGCCGAGTGGTGACGGTCATAGGCCTGCTCAAACTCGTCGGGGGAAACATACCCGA
>Ga0075421_100004345_pt1 | contig 17121 bp, 9 predicted proteins | sample SoiMetdeltSBSDD5_FD_75292 | JGI IMG/M metagenome (GOLD analysis project Ga0075421, IMG submission 75292) | Bulk soil microbial communities from a Populus tree surrounding site in Tennessee, USA - Soil MetaG P. deltoides SBSDD5 | ecosystem: Environmental > Terrestrial > Soil > Tree plantation...
CATGTCCTCGCCTTCCTTCGCCTGGTAGCCCTCGACCTTCACCGTGCTGCTCCAGTTGCTGTCGGTCATCAGCGCGATCACTGATCCGGCCGCGGCGCGGACATCGGGCAGTTGCGCCAGCTGCTCCTCGAGCTGCTGGAAGAGAAGAACCGAGCGCTCGCGCGAGTAGCCGTTCAGCGACGGATCGAGCGAGAAGCCGAGCAGCTGATCGGCCTGGAACCCGGGATTGAGCGTCTTGAGGTTGTAGAGGCTGCGCGCGAAAAGACCGGCGCCGGCGAGGAGCAGCACCGAGAGCCCGACCTGGGCGACGACGAGTCCCTTCCTGAAGCGCGCGTTCCCGGTGCCGCCGACGACGGCGCCGGACTCGTCCTTGAGCGTCGAGACCAGCGCCGGTCGAGTGGATTGCAGCGCCGGCGCCAGGCCGAAGAGCAGCGCCGTCAGAAGCGCCCCGCCCAGGGCAAAAAGGATGACGCGCGAGTCGGGGGACGCGGAGAGTGTCTGCGCCGCGGCGTCGAAAGGCAGCATCTTCAACAGCAGTGCGCCGGTCCACCAGGCGAACGCCAGCCCGACGCCGGCGCCCGCGCCGGCCAGCACGAGGCTTTCGATCAGCCGCTGCCGCACGATCGCGCCGCGGCTCGCGCCGAGCGCGAGCCGGATCGCCACTTCCTTCTGGCGCGCGGCGCCGCGCGCGAGCAGCAGGTTGGCGACGTTCGCGCATGCGATCAGCAGCACGAGCCCGACCATGCCCATCAGCACCAGGATCGGCGTCGAGAACTGCTGGCGCAGATCTGAGCGTCCCTTCTGGCCCGGGCGCAGGAAGAGGTGCTTGCTGACGAAACGCTCGCGGAAGCTCGGCGACGGGTTCGCGACCTCCTTGAGCTCCTGCTCGTTGATCTGGCGGTAGATCACGTTCATCGCCGACTCGGCCTGCTCCGCCGAGACGCCCGGCTTCAGCCGCGCCATGATCGTCAGCCAGCGGCTGCGGCGGTTCTGCAGATCGTCCCAGGTCGGCGTCATCTGCGCCTTCATCGCCACCGGCACGAACAGATCGGGACTCTCGCCGACGACGATGCCGTAGAAGCCGGGCGACGCGACGCCGACGACCGTCATAGGCTGCCCGTTGAGCGTGACACTGCTGTTCAGCACGGCGGGATTGCGATCGAATCGGCGCGCCCAGTAGTTGTAGCTGAGCATCACCACCGGGTGTCCGCCGGGCGTGCGGTCGTCGTCCTGCGTGAAGCTGCGCCCGATATGCGCGCGCACGCCGAGGACGTCGAAATAATTGCCGGAAACGATCTCGCCGTCGACGCGCTCGGCCTGGCCGTTGGTGATGAGCGTCAGCGGTGCGGGGAAGCGGGCGAAAACACCGTCGAACACGGTATTCTGATCGCGAAAATCGCGATACATCGGGTACGAGAAGGTGCCGTTGTTGAAGGTGCGTCCCTGGAACGCACCTGGACCGTCGAGGACGACGAGCTGTTCGGGGGAGCGCACCGGCAGCAGCCGCAGGAGGACCTGATCGGTCAGCGAAAAGATCGCGGTGTTGGCGCCGATGCCGAGGCCGAGCGTCAGCACGACGATCGCGGTGAAGGCCGGCGACTTGACGAGCGTGCGCACCGCGTAGCGAAGGTCCTGGGAAACAGCCATGGTCCGAGTATTTCCGAAGCTCCACCGGGTGTCAACGAAGACCTTCGTAGTGACTGGATTCGAGCGCAAGCCGCGGATATCGGCCTGACGGGACGCGCGCGATACTCGCCGCATGAACAGCATGGCCAGCGCCACGGATCAGCCGGTCGACAAGCCGATCGAACGCAGAGACCACGGAGATCGCAGAGAAGACAACATGTACAAAAAGTTCTCTGCAGGCGCTCCAGGCTCCGCGCTCCATCTCGAACACCTCAACGATGCGGCCCGCTGGAACGCGGTGCTCGCGCACGACAAGGGCGCCGATGGGCTCTTCGTCTACAGCGTGAAGTCGACCGGCGTGTACTGCCGCCCTTCATGCGGGAGCCGGCGGCCGCGGCGACAGAACGTCGCCTTCCACGAGACTACCGAAGCGGCGCGCCGTGCCGGGTTTCGCGCCTGCCTGCGCTGCAAGCCGGATCAGACCGCGATGATGGCCGACCCCTGGGTCGACAAGATCCGCCGTGCGTGCGTCTACCTGTCGAACGTTGAGGGGCACCCGTCACTGGCGACCCTGGCGGCGCGTCTCGGCGGGAGTCCGTATCACCTGCAGCGCAACTTCAAACGCCTGGTGGGCGTCTCGCCGCGCGAGTACGCCGAGGCGTGCCGGCTCGGCAAGGTCAAGCGGCGGCTGCGCCAGTCGGACGACGTGACCGGCGCGATGTTCGAGGCTGGATACGGCTCGAGCAGCCGGTTCTATGAGCGCGCGGCGCCCAAGCTCGGGATGACCCCATCGGTTTACAGACGTGGAGGCGAGGGGATGCAGATTCAGTACACGATCGTCGATTCGCCCAACGGTGCGCTGGGGCGGCTGCTCGTCGCCGCGACGCCGCGGGGTGTCTGCGCGGTGGCGATGGGCGCGAACGACACCGATCTCACGCGCGCGCTGACGCGAGAATACCCGGCGGCGTCCATCTCCGCCGGTGCCGGCGCGCTCGCCGAATCGGCCACCGCCATCGTCGCGCACCTCGCCGGCCGGGAGCCACGGCTCGACCTGCCGCTCGACGTGCAGGCCACGGCCTTCCAGTGGCAGGTGTGGCAGGCGCTGGCGGCGATTCCGTACGGCGAGACGCGGACCTACGGTGAGGTGGCGGCGTCGATCGGGCGGCCCTCCGCTGTAAGAGCGGTCGCGCGCGCGTGCGCGACCAATCCGGTCGCGGTCGCGATTCCCTGCCACCGCGTGCTGCCGGCGGCCGGAGGCACCGGCGGCTACCGGTGGGGCGCCGAGCGGAAGAAGGCGCTGCTGGCCCAGGAGGAACGGCGGCCCTGATGGGCCGCCCTACAAGGGGCGCCAGACAAGGCGCCCTTCCGACTTACCCGGCTCAGCTGACCCATTCGACCCACTTGACCGGCTAGAATGTCCGCGATGCTACGTCTGCTCGCGGCCATCCTGGTCGCGCCGCTCATCCTTCAGGCTCAGACCCGGCCCAGAAAGATCTTCATTTCGGTCGACATGGAGGGTATTTCCGGCGTCGTTCAGCCGGCTCAGCTCGGCCCGGGCGGGTTCGAGTACTCGAGCGCCCGCGAGTGGATGACCGGCGAGGTCAACGCCGCCATCGCCGGCATCCGCGAGGCCGGACCCGCCGAGATCGTCGTCTGCGATTCGCACGGCAACGGCCAGAACGTGCTGATCGACAAGCTGCCCGAGGACGTCCGCATCGTGCGCGGCTTTCCGCGGCCGCTCGAGATGATGCAGGGGATCGACGACTCGTTCGCGGCGGCGGTGTTCATCGGCTACCACGGCAGCGAGTGGGCCGCTGGCGCCGTGCGCGGCCACACGATTTCGAGCGCGCGCCTGCTCGGCGTCAAGTTGAACGGGGCCGAGGTCTCCGAGGGGATGCTGAATGCCGCCACGGCGGGCGAGTTCGGCGTGCCGGTGGCGCTTGTGTCCGGCGATCGGATCGCGGTGATGCAGGTGCAGCAGGTGGCGCCGTCGGCCGAGGGCGCCATCGTGAAGGAGCCGTACGGCTATCACTCGGCGCTGACCGTAACCCCCGCGCGCGGACAGGCGATGATCCGCGACGCGGCAAAGCGGGCGATGGGCAAGCTGGGCTCGCTGCGGCCGTACCGCGTCGCGGCGCCGATTGCGCTCGAGGTCGGCTTCAAGCTGACGATCGACGCCGAGCGCGCCGCCTTCGTCCCGGGGCTGTCGCGATCGGACGCGCACAACGTCAAGGGGACGTTCAAGGACATGACCGAGATCTCGAAGCTGCTGCAGGTCGTCAGCAGCCTGGAGGCGCCGTGACGAAGTACGGCCGCTCCCCCTGGGCCGATCGGTTCCCGAAATCGCGCGTGCCGTCGCTCCCGAAATATCGTGGCCCGCAGAAGATCGACGTCGTCATCATCGGCGGCGGGTTGACCGGCTGCGCGACGGCGTACGCGTTTGCCGCCGCCGGCGTGAAGGTGATGCTGCTCGAGGCGGCGCAGATCGGCCGCGGCAACAGCGGATCGTCGGCCGGGTGGATCAGCGAGGATCCGGGCACGCGGTTCGTGGACGTCGAGAAGGCGCTCGGGCCGAGGCGGGCCAAGCACGCGTGGCAGTTGTGGCGGCGGGGCGCGCTCGATTTCGCCGCCTTGCTGCGCCGGCTCGGCGTGAAGGCCGATCTCGCCGAGCAGCCCCTGGTGACCGTAGCGATGACGCCCGACCAGGCCGCTCGCCTGGCAAGGGAGCAGCAGGCGCGGCGCAAGGCAGGCTTCGATGCGCCGCTGCTCAAGGGCACCGCGCTTCGCAGCGAGCTCGGGCTCGAGGGCATGGCCGGCGTCCGCGCGAAGGACGGCGCAACCGTGGATCCGTATCGCTCGTGCCTCGCGCTCGCGTCGGCGGCGGCGGAGCGTGGCGCGGCGCTGTTCGAGCGCTCGCCGGTCAGGAAGGTGACCTTCAATCGCAAGACCGCCGACGTGTTCACCGAGGGCGGCACGATCCGCACCAATCGCGTTGTCGTCGCCACCGGCATGCCGACGCCCCTTTATAAGTCCCTTGCGCGGCACTTCTGGTTTCGGACGAACTACCTGGTCGAGACCCAGGCGGTGCCGGCGAAGATTCGCAGCGGCCTCGGGCGCCGCGAGGCGGTCGTGCGAGACAGCGCCGAACCGCCGCACACCGTCCGCTGGGTCGGTGAGGATCGCCTGCTCGTCAACGGCGCCGACGCCGACTCGCCGCCGCCGCGTCTGCGCGACAAGACGATCGTGCAGCGTACCGGGCAACTGATGTACGAGCTCTCGACGATGTATCCGGATATCTCCGGACTGCAGCCAGAGTACGGCTGGGCGGCCGATTACGCGCGCTTCGCCGACGGCCTGCCGTGCATCGGCGCGCACAGGAACTTCCCGCACCACCTGTTCGCGTTCGGCGACGCCAGCCACAGCATCACCGGCGCGTACCTCGCGAGCCGCGTCATGTTGCGACAGCACTTCGAAGAAATGGATCCATCTGACGACGTCTTCGGTTTCCACCGATAGCGCCGCCAGAACGCCTTAATTCCAGGTTGTATACTCGGAGAATGCTCAAAATTCTTTTCTCCGCGCTGTTGTCCGTATGGCTGGCCGCGCCTGCGCTGGCGCAGTCGCAGGCCGCGAACGGCACCATCGAAGGGACGGTCGTCGACAGTTCCGGCGGCGTGCTGCCGGGCGCGACCGTCACGATCACCAACGTCGACACCGGCGCCGAGCGCGTCGTCATCAGCAACGACAAAGGGCTGTACCGCGCGCCGCTGCTGACGCTTGGCACCTACAGGGTGATCGCGGAGCTGCAGGGTTTCAAGAAATTCGAAGGCACCGACATCAAGCTCTCGGTTGGTCAGACGGCAGTCGTCAACGCCACGCTGTCCATCGGCACGGTCAGCGAAACGATCACCGTCAGCAGTTCCGACATCCCGGCGCTCGACGTCGCGCGCATCGACATCGGCCACACGATGACCGATCTCGAAGTGCACAACCTGCCGCTCGTTGCCCGCAACCCGTACAACTTCGCGCTCGTGCAGCCGGGCGTCACCGGGATCGAGAACGTCGAGTTCGGCGTGCCGCGGCTGGCGGCGAACGGCGCGGCGATGCGAATCAACTACATGATCGACGGCAACACCAACACCGAGAAGGATCGCGCCGGCCTGCGCCTGCTGCCGATGTCCGAGGTGATGATCCAGGAAGTGAAGGTCGTCACCACCGGTTTCGCGCCCGAGTTCGGCCAGACGATGGGGATGGTCTACAACGCGGTGACGCCGTCGGGCACGAACACCTTCCGCGGCGACGCCGGGTACCTGTTCCGCCGCAAGGCGTTCAGCGCCTTTCCGTTCTTCTTCGGCTGCACCGCGGTGGCATCGACGTGCGGCCCGCCGCCTGACGGCGCCGCCCGCCCCGACACCAAGGTCGACACCGGCACCGCGGCCGTCGGCGGCCCGATCGTGAAGAACAGGGCCTTCTTCTACACCGGCTGGGAGCAGACGCGCCGCGACCTGTCGTCGAACAGCCCGATCACGATCACGCAGGCGAACGCGGCGGCGATTGGCTTGGAGGCGCAGCCGGCGTTCGTGCCGAACGTGCAGACGGCGAAATTCTTCATCGCCAAGTCCGACCTTCAGCTGTCGCCCGCCAACCGTGCGACCGTGCGCTGGATCAAGTTTGCCAACGACGCGCCTTACAACAGCGGCGGCAACCTCAACTCACTGGAGCTGGCCACCGATTTTCTCGACGCGATGGACTCGGTGGCCGGCCAGGTGGTGACCACGATCGGCTCGAGCAAGCTGAACGAGTTCCGTCTTCAGTACGCACATCGCCACCAGCAGTCGGTCCGCAACAGCGACTCCGGCAGCGGCCCCGCCGTGACGATCACCGGCGTCGCCAGCTTCGGCAGCCCGCTGACCGGCACCGGGCAGGGAAACGAGGGCTTCGACTTCAAGCAGAACATCACCCAGGTGATCGACAACTTCACCTACATCCGCGCCGCGCACAGCTACAAGTTCGGCATCGACTACCAGCGGATTCACGACGCGCGGACGGCCGCGCCGCAGTTCCTCTATACATTCCCGTCGATCGCGGCGTACCAGGCGGCCAGAGCCGGCACGACCCCGTTCGCCTACTCGTCGATGACGCAGATCACCGGCGACCTGAACTTCGCCATGGACACGAGCATCTACAGCACGTTCATCCAGGACGACTGGCAGATCGCGCCGAGCGTCAAGGTCCTCTACGGCCTGCGATACGACCTCTATCAATATCCGAACGGTCTCGCCAGCGCGCCGCTCGCGCAGACGCAGGAGTTCAACATCGACACGAACAACTGGGGCCCGCGCGCCGGTGTCGCGTGGGCGGTGGCGCCGACGACCGCGGTGCGCGGCAGCGTCGGCATCATGTACGACCAGCCGATCCTGGGCGGCTACGAGCAGGCGCTGCAGCTCAGCGGATCGCCGAAAGCGCCCGCCTTCACGTTCAATGGCGGCGCCGCCGGCGCCCCGGCGTTCCCCAATCAGGCCGGCGCCGGCACGCTGGCGATCCAGTCGCCCTGGGCCGTGTCGTCCGATTTCCAGGTGGCGCGAACCAAGCAGTTCAACGTTCAGGTCGAGCAGGCATTTGGCCGCAATTACACCGGGTCGGTCGGCTTCATCTATGCCAACGGCGACAACCTGCCGGTCGTGACCGACGTCAACCTCGGTGCGCCGCTTCGCACGCTGGCTGACGGGCGGCCCGTCTTCGGGACCAGCCGCGTGAATCCGGCGTTCAACCGGATTTTCGAAGTGCAGTCGGTCGGCGATTCGACCTTCAAGGGGTTGACGCTGCAGGCGTCGAAGCGCCTGGCGCAGGGGCTGACTTTCAACATCCAGTATGTGACCGGCAAGGGCATCGACAACACGCCGCTGCTCACGCAACTCACCGTGCAGGCCGAGCAGGGGCGCTCCGATCCGAGCAACCTCGATCGCGACGAGGGACCGAACCCGCTCGACATGCGCCACAACCTCTCGGGCAACATTGTTTACACGACGAGCAGCAAGTCCTCGAACAGCGTCGTCCGTGCGCTGCTCGACGGCAACCAGATCGGCGTCCTGCTGCAGTTGAACAGCAGCCTGCCGGTGAACATCCGCTCGAACGGCGATCTCAACGGCGACGGCGTTGCCAGCGATCGGCCCCTCTTCGTCGGCCGCAATTCAATCTACCTGCCGAACCGCTACAACGTCGACCTGCGCTACACGCGGTTGATCCCGATCCGCGGGTCGGTTCGGGCAGAGGTCGTCGCCGAGATGAAGAACGTCTTCAACACCGAGCAGATGTCGGGCTTCAACTCGGTGGTGACGACGGACGCCGCCGGAAATCCGACCGCACCGATTCCCGATGATCCGTACGGTTTCCCGAGCGCCACCGGTTACGAACAGAGAAAATTCCAGCTGGGTTTCAAGTTCAGGTTCTAAGAGGATAGGCAGGGCAGGTCGGGCTGGCACGGCTGGAGTAGACTCTCGTCCTGCGGCCCGGCTGAACCCCTTTTTGTGTTGCAAAGTTCTTCCTCGTGCCCTTCCTGCTCTCGCCGCTCTACCTGCACTGATAGGATCCGATTCATGAAGCGCTCGTTTCTTGCCCTCGCCCTCCTTCTCGCCTTCCTTTCCACGCTTCCGACCGCCCAGATGCGCGTGATTCCGCTCGACGAGATCGAGGGGCACGTCGCGCTGGGGCTTGCGATTCGGCACCTCGGCAACACCGGCATCTTCATGCACACCACGGCGCATCCCGACGACGAGAACAACGGGCTGCTCGTGATGCTCAACCGCGGCCAGGGATACCGGACGGCGCTGGCCACGGCAACCCGCGGCAACGGCGGCCAGAACGAGATCGGCCCGGAGATCTTCGAGGCGCTCGGCGTGCTGCGGACCGGCGAACTGGCGGCGCTCCACCGCTTCGACGGAGCCGACCAGTACTTCACTCGCGCGGTCGACTTCGGCTACTCGTTCAGCCTCGACGAGACGTTCGAGAAGTGGGGACGCGAGGAGATCACCGCGGACTACGTCCGACTGATCCGCATGGTGCGCCCCGACGTCATCGTCACGCTGCCGCCGACCGGCAACGCCGGCGGCCAGCACCACATGGCGTCGGCGGCGATCACCCGCGACGCCTACAAGCTCGCGGGCGACCCGGCGAAATTCCCGGAGCAGATCACGGAAGGGCTGCGCCCGTGGCAGCCGAAGAAGCTCTATCAGCTCGCCGGCTTCGGCTTCCCGGGCGAGCAGCTGCCCCCGGGCAAGGTCACCCGCATCAACGCCAGCGTCTATGATTCGCTGCTCGGCAAGACCTACCACGAGATCGGCACCGAGGCGCGCAGCATGCACAAGTGCCAGGGCATGGGCCAGCTGCTCGCGCTGCCGACGCCGGCGGCCCAGTTCAGCTATCAGCTGGTCGAGACCACGAACCCCGCCCAGATGCAGCGCGACGAGCTGTCGCTCTTCGACGGCGTCGACAACAGCATCATCGGCCTGGCGAAGTTCGTCACCGGCCGGGTGCCGAAGGATCTGAACGACGGTCTGACGGTGATCTCGAACTCGGCCGCGACCGCGCAGCAGGTCTTCGACACCGTCAACGACGAGGCGACGCTGAAGCCGATCCTCGACGGGCTGTTCGCGGTGCGGGCGCTGCGCCGCGAGCTGCGGTCGATGTCGATCGACGACGCGGCGAAATACGAGATCGATTTCCGGCTGCGTCAGAAGGAAGGCGAGTTCCAGCAGGCGGCGCTCGTCGCCAAGGGCATCAAGGTGGACGTGCTGGCCGACGACGGCGTCGTCGTGCCCGGCCAGCAGGTGAAGGTGAACGTCATCGTCGCCCACCGCGGCGCCGGCGAAGTGGCGATCAAGCGGGTGAAGTTCGACGGCTTCGACGGCAGCCCGGCGTGCGACATGGTGGCGTTCAGCGGCGGCGGTTTCGGCTTCGGTGGACGAGGCGGCCGCGGCGCGGGCGCGCCGCCGGCGGCGCCGATGCCGAACGTCGCCAGCAACCAGGTCGCGCACTGCGAGCCGACGGTGACGATCCCCGCCGCCTCGCGCCCGACCGAGCCGTATTGGCACCGCGACGCACAGGCCGGCCGCTATACCTTCGACAACGACGCGCCATTCGGCCTGCCGATGCGGCCGTCGCCGTTCTACGTGCAGGTGGTCCTCGGGCTGCCGGGTGGCGAAGAGGTGATCGAGGGGATGCCGGTGCAGCACCGCTATGAGGGCAACATCTTCAGCGGCGAGAAGCGGACGGAACTGCTGGTCGTGCCGGCGCTGTCGGTGCGGCTGACGCCCGAGATTGCGATCATCCCCGCCGCGGCCATTCGTCCGGCGCGGCCCGCACCGTCGCCGCCCCCCGCGCCAGCCGGCAGGACGGCCGCCGCACGCACCGCGGCCGCTCGTGGCGCCGCCGCCCGTGCCGCGGCAGAGCAGAAGGCCGCCGCCGAGCGCGCCGCTGCCGAGCGGGCGGCCGGCGTGCCGACCTCCGAGCGCGAAGTCCGGGTTACGGTCGTCAACGACATGGCAGGGCCGATGGAGAGCGTCGTGACACTGGCGCTGCCCGAGGGCTGGACGGCGTCGCCGGCCGAGCAGCCGGTGAAGTTCTCGAGATCCGACGAGTCGCAGACCGTGCGCTTCGAGGTCAGGCCGGCGCCGACGACCGAGCCGGGCGAATACGCGGTCAAGGCGATTGCGACCGCGAACGGCCAGAAGTTCGATCGCGGCTTCCAGGTGGTCGAGTACCCGCACATCCGCCGCTACCACGTCTACGACACGGCGCACACGACGCTGAAGGTGATCGACGTGCGGACGCCTGCGAACCTGACAATCGGCTACGTCATGGGCGTCGGCGATCAGGTGCCGCCGGCGATCGAGCAGCTCGGTGCGAAGGTGGAGATGCTGTCGGGCGACGATCTGGCGTGGGGCGACCTGTCGCGGTTCAGCGCGATCGTCACCGGCGTTCGCGCCTACGAGCGCCGCGATGACCTGCGCGCGAACAACAGCCGGCTGCTCGAGTACGTCTTCAACGGCGGCACCGCGATCGTCCAGTACAACAAGTACGAGTTCAACGACGCCCAGTACGGGCCGTACCCGGCGAGCATGAGCTCGAACCGGGTCACCGACGAAGATTCGGCGGTGAAGGTGGTGGCGCCGCAGAACCCGATCTTCACGACCCCCAACGAAATCGGCGAAACCGCGTGGAAGAACTGGGTGCAGGAGCGCGGGCTGTATTTCCTCGGGGACAAGGACTCGCGCTACCACGATCTGCTGCAGCTGGAAGATCCGTTCTCGTACAATCCGGGGCCGAAGAACGGCGCACTGGTCGAGGCGCAGTACGGCAAGGGCAAATGGGTCTACGTCGGCCTGAACCTGTGGCGCCAGTTGCCGTCGGGGACCGACGGCGCTTACCAGCTGCTCGCCAACCTCATCTCGCTCGGCAAGGGCGCCTCGCGCTGACATTGCGGATTGCGGATTGCGGATTGCGGCCGATTGATCAATAAATCCGCAATCCGCATTCCGCAAACCGCATTGTCAGAGTTCATCTATGGAAGTTCCCTTAACGCCGCTCGAGTTCGCCCGCCGCAGCCGGGCGCTCTATCCCGACCGCGAAGCCCTCGTCGACGGTGATCTCCGGCTGACCTACGCGCAGTTCCTCGATCGCGCCGACCGCTGGTCGTCGGCGCTCCAGAAGCTCGGCGTCAAGCAGGGCGATCGCGTCGCCTACATCGCGCCGAACACGCATGCGCAGCTCGAGTCGTTCTACGCCGTGCCGCAGATCGGCGCCGTGCTCGTGCCGATCAACTACCGGCTGAGCGGCGGCGAGTTCGAGTACATCATCAACCACTCGGGCGCGAGCGTTGTCTGCGTGCACGAGGACTACCTCGAGTGCGTCGACGGCCTCAGGCCGAAGCTGCCGAGCGTCAGGCATTTCGTCGCCCTCGAAGGACGCCCGGGGGGGCCGTGGCTCGATTACGAAACCCTGGTCGGCGAGGCCCCGGCGTCCTTCGAGCGGGCGGCGATTGGCGAGACCGACCTGCTGACGATCAACTACACGAGCGGCACCACGTCGCGCCCGAAAGGCGTGATGATCACCCACCGCAACGCCTACATGAACGTCGTCGGCACGCTGCTGCACGTGCCGATGCAGATTTCGGATCGCTACCTGTGGACGCTGCCGATGTTCCACGCCAACGGCTGGACCTTCGTCTGGGCGGTCACCGCGGTCGGCGCGAAGCATGTCTGCCTGCGGAAGGTCGACCCGGTCAAGGTGTTCGAGCTCGTCGCGCAGGAGTCGGTGTCGATTCTCTGCGCCGCGCCGACGGTGCTGATCGGTGTCGCCGGAGCGCCGCCCGAGATCCGGGCGCGCGCGGCGCGCGGGGTGCGCGTCGTGACCGCCGGCGCGCCGCCGGCGGCGGCGACGATCGAGCGTATCGAGGGGGAGCTGGGCTGGACGATCATCCACGTCTACGGGCTCACCGAGACGGCGCCGTTCATCACCGTCTGTGAGCCGCGTCCCGAGCACGAGCAGCTCGGCCCGACCGAGCGAGCGGTGATCAAGGCACGCCAGGGCGTCGAGCTCATCACCTCCGGCGATCTCCGCGTCGTCGACGAAGAGGGACGCGACGTGCCGCGCGACGGAGCCACCGTCGGCGAGATCGTGGTGCGCGGCAACGTCGTGATGAAGGGGTACTACAACGACCCGGAGGCGACGGCGCTGGCGCTGCGGGGCGGCTACTTCCACAGCGGCGACGCCGCGGTCGTGCACCCGGACGGGTATGTCGACATCCGCGACCGGTTGAAGGACGTGATCATCAGCGGCGGCGAGAACATCTCGTCGGTCGAAGTCGAAGGCGTGCTGCTGCGCCACCCCGCCGTTCACGAGGCCGCGGTCGTCGGCCTGCCCGACGCCAAGTGGGGCGAGGCGCCGCACGCGTTCGTCGTGCTGAAAGCCGGCGGCCAGACCAGCGCCGAGGAACTTCGGGGATTCACGCGCGACCGCCTCGCGCACTTCAAGTGCCCGCACAGCTTCACGTTCGTCAGCGAGCTGCCGAAGACGGCGACCGGGAAGATACAGAAATTCGTCCTGCGCGGCCGCCGCGCGGCGATCGCCGCTCAGTAGCCAGCACGTCGCGATTATTTTTTCCCTGAACCGGAACAACCGCGGCCGAGCTGACGCGTAACTCGCGCCGTGTCCGTCGCTTGACGCGGATCTCATCCACGCGTGGCCGCGGAACTTTTACTTTTGACTGCGGGCGACTGTCTTACAACCGTCGAGTTGGTGAGACAATGCGGTCTCCCTTCGACGTGGTCGCGTTTGGCCGGAAGGTTCCGGCAGACACGGGGTCCTTCCCATGGCTCGCACCTCGGATCGACGGATCGAGCACCTCCTGCGCCGGGCCGGCTTCGGCGCCCGCCCCGACGAGATCGAGTACTACGGTGAGATGTCGGTCGGGCAGGCCGTCGACGCGCTCCTCGACTACGAAAACATCATCGACGACATCGACAAGTTCATCGGCCAGCCTGGCTACGTCAACACCACGATCCGCGGCCAGTTCCTGCCGCAGTCGAACATCGTCGACGCGCGCCAGCGGTGGCTGTTCCGGATGGTGCACAGCGATCGGCCGCTCCAGGAGAAGATGACCCTCTTCTGGCACAACCACTTCGCGACCGGGTACGCGAAGGTGGCCGGCGCGCTCGGCGCGGCGGAAGCGACGCGCTACTTCGCCGCCAAGGCGTCGCAGGATCCGGGGCGCGTGCGCGGCCAGGTCGAGATGCTGCGCGACAACGCGCTCGGCAACTTCCGCGACATCCTCGTCAGCGTGGCCAAGGACACGGCGATGCTCGTCTGGCTCGACGGCCGGACGAACACCCGGGCGATGCCGCAGGAGAACTTCGCCCGCGAGATCATGGAGCTCTTCACCATGGGCGTCGGCACGTTCACGGAAGAGGACGTCTATGCCGGCGCGCGCGTGTTCACCGGCTGGAACCTGTCGCGGCCGGGCGCCGCGGCGGACGGGTCACAGCACTACGAGTTCGTCTACAACGCCGGGCAGCACGACAACGGCCCGAAGACCTTCACCTTCCCGATCTACGCCGACGGCAACCGGACGATTCCCGGCCGCGCCGCTGCCGACGGGATGCAGGACGGCCTCGATCTCATCAACGCGCTGGCGGCGAGCCCGAACACGGCGCGATACCTGGCGAGAAAGCTCTATCGGTTCTTCGTGTCCGAGGTCGGGCCGGTCAGTGGTGCGTTCGTCGAGCGCATCGCGTCGGTCTACCTGCAGAGCCGGTACGACATGAAGGCGGTGATGCGCGAGGTGCTGATGGCGCCGGAGTTCTGGGACCAGAGCGCCTACTTCGCGCGCTACTCGTGGCCGGTCGAGTTCGTCGTCCGGGCGTTGAAGGACATCGGCTGGGTGGGCTTCTCGGTCAACGACGCCCTGAACCCGCTGGCCGCGATGGGGATGATCCTCTACGACCCGCCCGACGTCGCCGGCTGGGATGCAGGGCAGGCGTGGTTTTCGACCGGCGCGATGCTCGCGCGGATGAACTTCGCGGCGACGCTGGCGGCGAACCAGCGGTTCAACCTTGCCGCGTCGGTCAGGATCGCCGACGCGCGCCGCACGGCCGACAACCTGATGCTGCACATGACCGGCGCGCTGCGGACGGCGCCGCTCGATTCCGGCGTCGCCGCCGAGTGGGCCAATTATCTGCGGGCGACCGGACCCTGGACCGGCAGCGATGCGCAGCTGCAGGCCAAGGCGACGGGGCTCGCGCACCTCATCGCCGGATCTCCGGAGTATCAAATGGTATGAGAGTCACCAGGCGCCAGTTCATCGAAGGGGGCGTCGCCGCGTTCACGGTGACCTTTGCCGCGCCCGAGTTTTTCGTCGACGTCGCGCGCGCGCAGGGCGGGCACGTCCGCAACCTCGTGGTGCTCTATCTGGGCGGCGGCAACGACTCGCTCAGCATGCTGATCCCGTACAACGATCCGTTCTACCGCGTGCGGCGGCCGACGCTAGGCGTGCCGGCGGGCCAGGTCCTGCAGATCGGCACGGATGCGTCGCGGGCCGCGCTCGGCCTGCACCCCCGGTTGACCGGCCTCAAGCAGATTTTCGATCAGGGAAAGCTCGCGTTCATCCAGCGGACCGGCTACGAAAACCAGAGCCGATCGCACTTCCTCGGTACCGACATCTGGTCGACGGCGGATCCCAACAACCCGCAGGCGCTGGGCTGGGTCGGACGCTATCTCGACACGCTGCCCTCGCCGGTCGATCCGCTGGTGGGGTGGAACACGACCGGGACGCTGCCGCGTGTGATGCAGGGGCGGACGGCCGTGCCGGCGATTGCCAACGCTGCCGGCTATTCGTTCCTCAGCCCGAACGGCGGCGCGGAAGCGGCAGCCGAGCGCGTCACGGCGACGCGAATCTCCTCGCACGTGCCGGTCGATCGGCCGGAGCTGGCGTTCGTCTACGAGAGCTCGCGCGCCGCGCTGGCGACGCTCGACCGCGTCGCATCGGTCGCGACCTACCGCGGGTCGATCGCCTACCCCAACACCGGCTTCGGACAGGCGTTGCAGGCCGTTGCCGGTGCGATGGCGAGGTCGATCGGCACCCGTGTCTTCTACGTGACGACCGGCGGGTTCGACACGCACGCGGGCCAGAACGTCAACGCAGTGGGCGGTGCCTACTACAACCTGATGGCGACGCTGAACGACGGCGTGTTCGCGTTCTACAACGATCTCCGCGGCCAGGGGCTGCTCGAGGACACGCTGGTGCTCAGCTTCTCCGAGTTCGGCCGGCGCATCAGCGAGAACGGCAGCCAGGGGACCGATCACGGCTCGGCTTCGGTGATGATGGCGATCGGCGGCCGCGTCAACGGCGGGTTCTACGGCACCGCGCCCAACCTCAACCTCGATCCGCGCAACCCGACGCTCGAGAACAACGCCGGCGACGTCCGCTACGAGACCGACTTCCGCTCGGTCTATGCGCAGGTGCTCGACAGCTGGCTGGGCGCCGACTCGGTCCGCCTGCTCGGCGGCAATTTCCGCAAGGCCGGGCTCGGGTTCATCTGAGGCGACGAATCGGGTTAGGGTGTTTGGAGGATTGAGGATTGAATTGAGGGTGGGTTGAAGATTCGCGCCCGCCCGCACGATAATCCAACGACCGACTAGGCGATTCTCCCACTACCCGAGCCAATTAGCCGATCCAGCGCCGCCGCCGATGCCGCCAATCAAACGGACCAAGTTCAAGCTCTCCCCCGAACAACTGCTTGACATGTTCTACTGGCTGAAGCTGATTCGGGCCTTCGACGAGCGCCTCAGCACGCTGGTCAAGCAGGGGCGCGTGCGCAGCGGCGTCTACACCGGCATCGGCCAGGAAGCGATCATCGTCGGCACCTGCTTCTCGCTGCGCAAAGAGGACTTCATCTGCCCGCTGCACCGCGACCTCGGCGCGTTCCTGATGAAAGGGGTCGAGCCGCGGGTGATGATGGCGCAGATGTTCGCCAAGACGGCTGGCCTCTCCAAGGGGCGCGATTCGGCGCTGCACAGCGGAGTCAACGAGCTCGGCATATTCGGCAACACCAGCATGCTCGGCGCCAACCTCCCCGTCGCCGCCGGTATCGGCCTCACGTTCAAGATGGAAAAGCGCGACAACGTCGTCATCGCCTACTTCGGCGAAGGCGCCAGCAACACCGGCGACTTCCATGAGGCGCTCAACTTCGCCGGCGTGCAGCAGCTGCCGGTCGTGTTCATCTGCGAGAACAACCAGTACGCCTACTCGGTGCCGCTCGAGAAGAGCATGGCGATCGACGACGTCGCCATCCGCGCCGAGGGCTACGGCTTCGATGGCGTCGCGATCAACGGCAACGACGTGCTCGCGGTCTACCAGGCGTCGCTCGGCGCGATCGCGCGGGCGCGGGCTGGCGACGGCCCGACGCTCGTCGAGTGCAAGACCTATCGCTGGCACGGCCACTCGGAGCACGACAAGGCGTTCTACCGCACCGACGAAGAGCTGGCGATGTGGAAGAGCCGCGATCCGATCCCGACCTTCACCACCTACCTGCGCTCGCGCCACGTGCTGGACGACGACAAGCTCAAGGACGTCGAAGCGCGCGTGGCCTCGACTATCGACGAGGCGCTCGAGTTCGCGATCAACTCGCCCGATCCCGACCCGTCGGAAGCGGTGACCGACCTGTATGCCTGAGAGCCGGGAACTGTCGTACCTCGAAGCGATCCGCGAGGCGCTGTTCGACGAGATGCGCCGCGACCCGAAGGTGTTCGTGCTCGGCGAGGACGTCGGTGCGTACGGCGGCGCCTTCGGCGTGACCCAGGGACTCTTCGAGGAGTTCGGCGAAGCGCGCTGCGTTGACACGCCGATCTCCGAGTCGGCGATTATCGGCGTCAGCATCGGCGCCTCGCAGCGCGGCTACCGGCCGGTGGCGGAGATGCAGTTCGCGGACTTCATCTCGTGCG